>VFQU01000973.1_pt1 | contig 19467 bp, 18 predicted proteins | sample 3512311 | NCBI WGS metagenome assembly VFQU01 (sample SAMN10412377, study PRJNA504923) | tailings metagenome | isolation source: Relicate 3 Philex TSF3 active mining site | place: Philippines: Tuba, Benguet | collected 2017-08-29
GGCGGGCAAGGATGCCGAGCCGGTGATCAGCGCCCTGCTGGCCCGCATCGTCGCGAAGCTGTAGTTCCGCCGTCTGCGCAAGGAGACCGTCATGACCACTCTCGACCAGGCCAAGTCGTGGCTCGAGCAGGACCCCGACCCGGAGACCCGCGCCGAGCTCGCGGCGCTGATCCCCGCCGCCGAGGCGGGCGATGCGGCGGCGATGGATGCCCTCCGCGACCGCTTCGACACGCGCCTGACGTTCGGCACCGCGGGCCTGCGCGGTGAGCTCGGCGCGGGCTCGAACCGCATGAACCGGGTGCTCGTCTCCCAGGCCGCGACCGGATTCGCCCGCTGGCTGCTCGACCGCGACGAGAACGCTTCGGTGGTCATCGGGTACGACGGCCGCGTGAACAGCGACGTGTTCGCGCGCGACTCGGCCGAGCTGATGGCCGGGGCCGGCGTGCGCGTCGTGCTGCTGCCGCGCGCCCTGCCGACGCCCCTGCTGGCCTTCGCCGTGCGGCACCTCGGGGTGAGCGCCGGCGTCATGGTCACGGCGAGCCACAACCCGCCGCGCGACAACGGCTACAAGGTGTACCTCGGCGGCCGCGACGGCGGGTCGCAGATCGTCGCGCCGACCGACGAGGCGATCCACCAGGCGATCCTCGCCGTCGCCGACACGAGCGTCGTCGGCGAGCTGCCGCGCTCGACCGCCTACGACCTCGCCGACGAGAGCGTCATCGACGCCTATGTAGCGCGCACGGCCGCGCTCGTGCCCCGCACGGCCGAGTCGCCGGTGATCGACCCGGTGCGCTTCGTGTACACGGCCATGCACGGGGTCGGGTGGGAGGTCGCGCAGCGCGTCTTCGCCGCCGCCGGGCTCGGCGAGCCGACCGTGGTGGCCGAGCAGATCGAGCCCGACGGCGCGTTCCCGACCGTGGCCTTCCCGAACCCGGAGGAGCCGGGCGCGATGGATCTCGCGTTCGCGACCGCCCGCGCTGCCGACGCCGAGCTGATCATCGCGAACGACCCCGACGCCGACCGGCTCGCGGTGGCGATCCCCGACGACAGCACCCCGGAGGGCTGGCGCCGCCTGACCGGCAACGAGGTGGGCGCGCTGCTCGGCTGGCGCGCCGCCGAGCGCCTGCAGCGCGAGGAGCGCCAGGCGAAGTTCGCGGCCTCGCTGGTCTCCTCCCCCGCCCTGTCGGCGGTCGCGAACGCCTACGGCGTGAGCTACAGCGACACCCTCACCGGCTTCAAGTGGATCTCGCGCGTCGGCGGCCTCGCCTACGGCTACGAGGAGGCCCTCGGCTACCTCGTCGACCCCGAGAAGGTGCGCGACAAGGACGGCATCTCGGCCGCCGTCGACCTGCTCGCCCTGGCCGGCGAGCTCAAGTCCGCCGGCCGCACGCTCGCCGAGCACCAGCGCGACTTCGACGAGCGCTTCGGCGCGTTCGCGAGCGCCCAGGTCTCGCTGCGGGTCACCGACCTCAGCCGCATCGGCGCGATCATGGCGGCCCTGCGCGACAACCCGCCCAACGAGATCGGCGGCGTGCGCGTCAGCCAGGCCGACGACTTCTCGGGCGGCTTCGGGGTCTTCCCGCCGAGCGACATCCTGCGGTTCTGGATGCACGGCGGCGCCCGCGTCATCGTGCGGCCGAGCGGCACCGAGCCCAAGGTCAAGGTCTACATCGACGCCTCGAGCGACACCGGGTCGGTCGACGAGCGCCGGGCGGCCGCGGCGGCCCAGGTGGCCGCGCTCGAGGCCGGCATGCGCACGCTGATCGTCTGAGCACTTCTCAGGCGCGGAGCGCGGTGCCGCATAGGGTGGAGGAGTGACCGATCCGACACCCGGTGCGACCCCGCGGCAGCCCCTGCTGCCGACACCGGTGGTGGTGCTGTGGTTCCTGGCCCTGCTGAGCTGGGCATCCGGGCGCGTGATCGGCGCCCTCAACCTGCTGCCGCTTCCAAACCCGTATGGCCCGCTCGGCGAGCCCGGTCGCGACACGGTCGACGAGGCGCTCCTCGCCGAGCTCCAGCGCATCGCGGCGCTCCAGTCGCTGCCGACGACCATCGCCGTGATCCTGGCCGCGGTGGGGCTCGGGATGCTCTACAACCGTCGCGGATCCGACCGGCTCTCCCGCCCCGCGGCCGCCGCGGCCGTCGTGATGGCGATCGCGAGCGCGCTCGCCGCCGTCGGGGTGCTGACCCTGCTCACGATCGGACCCGCACGCCCGATCGGCATCATCGACCTGCAGGTCGGCGTGGTAGTCGCAGTGGCAACCGCGGCCGCCTCCGCCTCCGCGGTCGTGCTGATCAGGCCGTACGTCGACCCGATGGTCGCCCATGTCTGGGCGGGCATCGCGGGCGCGGGCATCGCCCTGCCGTTCATGGTCGCCGGCATCAGCCCGGCGCTCGTCATGGCGGGGGCTGTCGGCGTCGGCATCCTCGACCGGGCACGCGGTGCCCGAACCGAACGCGAGCTCGCCGAGCGGGCCCAGCGGGAGGTCGAGCAGGGCGAGCGCGGCATCGGCGTGCGCGGGCTGCCCGGACTGCCGCCCGTCGTGCGCACGCCGCGGCCGCGGCTGCCCTGGTCGCCGGGCGAGCGGCGGGCATCGCTCTGGCTGGGTCTGGGCGCCGTGCTGATCGTCGCCCTGGCGTGGGCCGCGGGGACGACCGCGGCCGAGGTCGGGCTGCTGCGGGCCGGCCAGGGCTTCGCGCTCGCATCCCTCGGGGCGGTGCCGCTGCTCGTGCAGGCGGCGGTGCTGCTGCGCGTGGCGAGCGGCATGCGCGAGGCGCTCGCGGTCGCGAGCGGATTCCTGGTGGCCGCCTCGGCGGCGATGCTCACCGCTCCCGTCGATCCGGTCGTGCCGATCGCCCTGCTCGTGCAGGCGGTCGCCCTCGCGGTCGTGGCGGCCCTCATCGCGCGCCGGTCGCGGGATGCCCGCACCGGCACCGCCGTCATGCTCGCGGTGACCACCGCCGTCGTCTGGCTGCTCGTCGTGCTGCCGAGCGGCGCGCTCGTGCTCGCGTTCGCCGCCGTCGTCACCACGCTCATCGCCGGCCGCAGGAAGGTGCACCCATGACCGACTCCCCCGCCTCCGGACTGCTCGCCCGCCTCGCCGCGGCCCCCGATCGTCGGGAGGGCGCCGTCTGGGCGTTCGTCGCCCTCGGGATGATGCTCGTCGGCAGCGTGCTGATCCCCTCGCTGCTGACGGTCGAGACCGACCAGGTGACGCTGATCCGGGCGCTGCTCGGGGGCAGCGTGCTCGGCTTCCTGGGGTTCCTGCCGCTGCTGCGGGCGACGCACGCGATCATCGGAGCGCGGGCGGTGCCGGCGTGGGCGATGCTCGTGGCCTACCTCGTGCTGCTGGTGCGGCCGGTCGCCCTCGCCGTCGAGGCAGTCGCGGCGCCGCTCGCGGTGCTGTCGAACCTGCCGGGACTCTCGCCGCAGCTCGTGCCCTACCTGCTGCTCGCGACCACGGCGATCGGTGCCGGCTTCGCCGCCCACGCCGTGCTGCCGCTCGCCCAAAGCGCGGTCAGCACGGGGCGCCGGGTCGCCGTCGCGGCCGGAGTCGGCCTGCTGGTCGGCCTCGCGCTCTACGCGTTCGCGCCGTACGTCGCTCCGCTCGCCGCCCTGGGCGTCGCAGTGGCGCTGCTGATCAGCCGAGCGCAGCCTCGAGCTTGAGGGCGAGCTCCTCGCCGTCGAAGTAGTTCTCCACCACGATGACGTCGGCGCGGGTCGCACCGATCGCCTCGACGAACTCGGCGCTGGTCAGGATCACCTGCGCGTCGGCGGCGACGCGGGCCACCGACGCGACGTCGGCCGCGACGACCGTGGCCGAGAGCCCGAGCCGCTGCAGGGCGCGCTCGGCGTTGACCTTCAGGATGCCGCTCGTGCCGATGCCGGCCCCGCAGATCGTGACGATCTTCACGCGGGCGACCCCGCGCCCGCCTCGGCTCCCAGCAGGCGGCGCACCTCGTCGCGGGTGGCCGCCGCGGCGAGCGCCGGGATGACCGCCGGGTCGTTGAAGGCGTTGGCCAGCTCGGCGACCGCGGTGAGGTGGCTGTCGGCCGCGGCTCCGGCGAGCCCGATGACGACCGACACGGGGTCGTTGTGCGCGTGGCCGAACGCCACCGGCTCGGCGAGGGTGACCACCGACAGGCCGTCGCAACGCACCTCGGGTCCGGGGCGCGCGTGCGCGAGAGCCAGGCCGGGTGCGATCACGATGTACGGGCCGTGAGCATCCACCATGCGGATCATCGCCTCGGTGTACTCGCCCGTCGTGCAGCCGCTGTCGACGAGGGCATCGCCGGCGGCACGGATCGCGTCGCGCCAGTCGGCCGCACGGGCCTGCAGCACGATGGCGCGATCGGCGAGGGCGGGCAGGGTCACAGGGCGCCCTCGAAGCCGTCGATGAGGGTGTCCATGAGCGCCTCGCGGTCCTCCACAGGCAGGAAGGCGGCCTGCGCCGCGTTCAGCTGCAGCGCGAGCAGGTCGTCGAGGTCGTACGCGAAGGCCTCGGCGACGAGCGCGAGCTCGCGGCTGAGGGTGGTCGCGCTCATCAGGCGGTTGTCGGTGTTGACCGTCACCCGGAAGCCCAGCTGGTAGAAGAGGTCGAGCGGGTGGTCGACCATCGCATCGCCCCAGGCCGCGATGGCACCGGTCTGCAGGTTCGAGCTCGGGGAGGTCTCGAGTGCGATCTGGCGGTCCTTGACCCACTCGGCGACGGGGCCGAGGGTGGCGATCGTGCTGCCGCCCTCCTCGGTCAGCGTGATGTCCTCGAGCAGGCGCACGCCGTGGCCGAGGCGCAGCGCGCGTCCGTCGAGCAGGGCGCCACGGATGGACTCGAGGCCGTCGGCCTCGCCCGCGTGCACGGTGGCCGGGAAGAAGCTGGCGGCGAGCAGGTCGAAGGCGTCGCGCATCCGGCCGGCCGGGAAGCCCGCCTCGGCACCGGCGATGTCGAAGCCGACGACGCCGCGGTCGCGGTGGCGCAGAGCGAGCTCGGCGATCTCGCGACCGCGGTCGGCGTGGCGCATGGCGCTCACGAGCTGGCCGACGCGGATGCGGTGGCCCGCGCCGCGCGCCTCCTCGACCCCGGCGTCCAGACCCGCCTGCACGGCCTCCACGGTCTCGTCGAGGCTCAGCCCGCGCGTGAGGTGCTGCTCGGGAGCCCACCGGATCTCGCCCCACACCACGCCGTCGGCGGCGAGGTCGAGCACGAACTCGCGGGCGACGCGCTCGAGGCCCTCGCGCGTCTGCATGACGGCGGTGGTGACATCGAAGGTCTTCAGGTACTCGACCAGCGAGCCCGAGTCGCTCTTCTCGGCGAACCACGCGCCGAGGCTCTCGGCCTCGGAGGCCGGCAGCTCGAGGCCGATCGCGTCGGCGAGCTCGATGATCGTCTGGGGGCGCAGACCGCCGTCGAGGTGGTCGTGCAGCGACACCTTCGGCAGCGATTCGATCGCGATGTCGGTGCCGGGGAGGAGGTGCGGTGTCGCAGTCGTCATACCCACAAACCTAGCGGTTCGTTACCGAGTCGTGACCCCGCGATTCGGGGCCCGCGGGCTCGCCGAGGCGGCGGCCGATCGCGGCTGCTGCGGCGCGGGTTCGAGCGACCACGGCGTCGTGCGCGACCGTGCTGAAACTCGTGCTCACGTAGGGGACGGTGAGCGCCGCGACCGTCGCGCCGTCCGGGGCGCGCACGGCCACGACGACGTCGGTGATGCCGTGCTGCAGCGCATCGGCGCGCACCACGGCGTCGGCCCCGCGCAGCACCTCGCCGGTGGCCGTCGCCGCCGCATCGAACAGGGCGCCGACCCGCACCCGGTACCCGAAGTCGGCGGGCGACTCGACCTGGGCGACGACGCGCACGCGATCGCCGTCGAGCACCGCGAGATTGCAGCTCTGCTGCACCTCCACCGCGAGATCGTGCATCACCGGCAGGGCGGCCGCGCGTAGCCCGCGTAGCGGCTCGTGCCGGTGGGCGAGGTCGAACAGGCGGGTGCCGAGCAGGTAGCCGCCCGCGCGCTCGCGCACGAGGTACCCCCTCCGCTCGAGGGTCACGAGCACGCGGAAGAGCTGCCCCACGCTGCGGCCGGTGGCCTCGGCGATCTCGGTCTGCGAGAGCGGCTCCGGGCTGTCGGCCAGCAGGTCGAGCACGTCGAGGGCCTTGTCGAGCGCGGGAACGCTGTACTCGGGCCCCGAGGAGCTCATCGGTGCGCGCCCATCGCGGCGAGCATCCGGCGCGCGATGTCGCGCTCGATCGCGTCGGGAACCGGCTGCGCCCCGGCGACCAGGGAGGCGGGGTCGCGCACCACGCGCTCGAGCGACAGCGCCTGCAGCAGGAACCCGAGATCCATCGCCTCGATGGAGTTGCCCTTCGGCTCGCGCCCGGCGAGGTTCATCATGCGGCCCTCGGCGAGCAGAACGACGTGGCGGCCGCCGGGGAGGTCGACGCGCTCGATGCCCTCGTCGAGGGTGGCGCGGGCCGTCGCCCGGGCGTAGAGGCCGGGCACGTCGATCTCCCAGGGGAAGTGCCCGGCGTTGGCCAGAACCGCACCGTCGGCGAGCGCGTCGACCACGTCGGCGGTGATCACGTCGGGGTGGCCGGTCGCGGTGATGACGACCTCGGCCCAGGCGGCCAGGTCGACGATGCCGCCGACCCGGTAGCCGTCCCAGGCTGCCTCGAAGGCCTTCAGGTCATCGATCTCGGCGATGGCCACCTTGCCGCCCATCGCCCGCAGGTACTGCGCGATGCCGCGCCCGCACCAGCCGTAGCCGGCCACGAGGAAGCGCCGCCCCGCGATGCGCAGGTTGGTGATGCGCATGATGCTCTCGACGACCGACTGGCCCACCGAGTGCTTGTTCTCGCCGATCGCCTTCAGCAGCGAGTCATTGATGACGATGAGGGGGAAGGGGATGCGGCCCGCGAGCTCGGTGCGCAGCCGCATCCCGCCGCTCGTGGTCTCCTCCGTGCCCCCGATGATGCCGGTACCGCCGGTGGGGTCGCCGGCCGCGACACGATCGGCGTCGACGCGGGTCGCGGCGAGCGCGGCGAGGTCGGCGCCGTTGTCGAGCAGGATCGTCGGGCGAGCCGCGTCGACCGCGGCGACGTTCGCGTGGTGCTCCTCGAGGCTGTCGGCCCGCCGACCGTGCACGGTCATGCCCTCGCGGCGCAGGTGGGCGACGATGTCGTCCTGGGTCGAGCCGTGATTGCCGGTGGCGACGATCTCGGCCCCACCGGCGTGCAGGGTCTCGAGCAGCACGGCGGTCTTGGGCTCGAGGTGCAGGGACATCCCGATGCGGTGGCCCGCGAAGGGCTGCTGCTCGGCGAACCGCCGCCGCACGTCGGCGAGCAGGGTCATGCGCGACCGAATCCAGTCGATGCGGGCGGCGCCGCGTGCGGCGAGATCGGCGTCGGAGGGGTGAGGGCTCATGACCGAACCCTACACATGCGCAATCCTTTTTCATATGTGGAGTTCTGCGCTAGGCTCGGCCCATGCTCCCCTCGCCCGCGGATGTCACGCCGCAGAAGATCATCCTCGACTGCGACCCCGGCCACGACGACGCCGTCGCGATGCTGCTCGCCCACGGCAGCCCGGCCATCGAGCTGCTCGCCGTGACCACCGTGATGGGCAATCAGACCATCGAGAAGGTCACGCGCAACGCCCTCTCGGTCGCGCGAGTCATCGGCATGGATGCGGTACCGATCGCCCGCGGCGCCCACCGGCCGCTCGTGCGCACGATCGAGACGGCCCCGGACATCCACGGCGAGTCGGGCCTCGACGGCCCCGAGCTGCCCGAGCCGGTCGTCGAGCTCGACCCGCGGCACGCGGTCGACCTCATCATCGACACCGTCATGAGCCACCCGCCGAAGACGGTGTCGCTCGTGCCGACCGGAGCACTGACCAACATCGCGCTCGCCGTGCGCAAGGAGCCGCGCCTCGCCGAGCGGGTCAAGCAGGTCGTGCTCATGGGCGGCGGCGTGCACGTCGGCAACTGGAGCGCCGTCGCCGAGTTCAACATCATCATCGACCCCGAGGCCGCCCACATCGTGTTCAACGAGCCGTGGCCGCTGACGATGATCGGGCTCGACGCCACGCACCAGGCGCTCGCCACCGACGAGGTCGCCGCGCGCATCGCCGCCGTCGGCACGGCGCCCGCCCGCTTCGTCGGCGAGCTGCTCGAGTTCTTCGCGCACTCATACAAGGACGCGCAGGGCTTCGACCACCCGCCCGTGCACGACCCCTGCGCGGTCGCCTACCTCATCGACCCCACGCTGCTCCGGGTCGTGAGGGCTCCGCTCGACGTCGAGCTGACCGGCGGGCTCACGCTCGGCATGACCGTCGCCGATCTGCGCGGCCCCGCCCCCGAGGGATGCACCACGCAGGTCGCCCTCGACATCGACAACGACCGCTTCTGGGGCCTGGTCGTCGACGCGCTCGAGCGCATCGGCGACGTGCGGGTCTAGCCCGCGGCGCCGAGACGGCCCCCGCGGGCTACGCCTCGACGACTCCTGCGACCAGCGGACCACCGGTGTGCACGGCCTCGCCCGCATCGCCGATACGGTAGCCGCCCTGCAGCGCCTCGAGGGCGCGCTCGAAGCGCGCCGGCTCGTTGGTGTGCATGGTGAACAGCGGCTGCCCCGCGGTGACGGTCTCGCCCGGCTTGACGTGCAGGTCGATGCCCGCTGCGTGGTCCACCGGGTCCTCCTTGCGGGCGCGGCCCGCGCCGAGGCGCCACGCGGCGATGCCGAAGGGCAGCGCGTGCTGCTCGACGAGCACGCCATCACGCTCGGCGGTGACGACGTGGTGCTCGTTGGCGACCGGGAGCGCCGCATCCGGGTCGCCGCCCTGGGCGCTGATCATCGCGCGCCAGGCGTCCATCGCCTGACCGTTCTGCAGCGCACCCTCGACGTCGGCGTCGGTGATGCCGGCGAGCTCGAGCATGTGACGGGCGAGCGTCACCGTCAGCTCGACGACGTCGGCGGGGCCGCCGCCGGCGAGCACCTCGACCGACTCGCGCACCTCGTTGGCGTTGCCGATGGCGAGGCCCAGGGGCACGTTCATGTTGGTGAGCACCGCGCGCGTGGCGACCCCCGCGTCCTCCCCGAGGCGCACCATGACCTTCGCGAGCTCGCGCGACTGCTCGATGTCTTTCAGGAACGCGCCCGAGCCGAACTTCACGTCGAGCACGAGAGCGGCGGTGCCCTCGGCGATCTTCTTCGACATGATCGACGAGGCGATGAGCGGGATGCACTCGACGGTGCCGGTGATGTCGCGCAGGGCGTAGAGCTTGCCGTCGGCGGGGGCGAGCCCCGACCCGGCGGCGCACACGACGGCGCCCGCGCTCTCGAGCTGCGCCATCATGTCGTCGACGCTGACGTTCGCGCGCCAGCCCGGGATGCTCTCGAGCTTGTCGAGCGTGCCGCCCGTGTGGCCCAGCCCGCGGCCCGAGAGCTGCGGCACCGCCACGCCGAACGAGGCGACGAGCGGAGCGAGCGGCAGGGTGATCTTGTCGCCCACGCCCCCGGTCGAGTGCTTGTCGGTGGTCTTCTTCGACAGGCCCGAGAAGTCGAGGCGGGTGCCCGTGGCGACCATGGCGAGCGTGAGGTCGCGCACCTCCTCGCGGGTCATGCCGTTGAGGAAGATCGCCATGGTCATGGCCGACATCTGCTCGTCGGCGACGTAGCCGCGGGTGTAGGCGTCGACCATCCAGCTGATCTGCTCGGTGGTCAGCGCGCCCTTGTCGCGCTTGGTGCGGATCAGGTCGACGACGTCGAACGGCTCAATGCTCACGAGCGGTACTCCTCCAGGGTGCGCGGCCCGAACGCGTCGGGCAGCACCTCATCGATGGTCTTGATGCCCGAGACCGTCTCGAGCAGCATGCCCTCGGCCGAGTGCTCGAACAGCAGCTGACGGCACCGCCCGCAGGGCATGAGCGCGCCGCCGTTGCCGTCGACGCAGGTGAAGGCGACGAGCTTGCCGCCGCCGGTCATGTGCAGGGTCGACACCAGGGCGCACTCGGCGCACAGGGTCAGACCGTACGAGGCGTTCTCGACGTTGCAGCCCGCGATCACGCGACCGTCATCGACGATCGCGGCCACGCCGACCGGGAAGTTCGAGTACGGCACGTAGGCGTGCGTCATCGCCTCCAGGGCGACCGCGCGGAGGGCATCCCAATCGATGCCGTCGGGCGTCACGGATGCTCCGCTCACGACTTGACGTACGGCTTGCCGGAGGCGGCCGGCGGGCGCGAGAAGCCGACCAGGCCGGCGACCGCGAAGATCGTGACCAGGTAGGGCAGCATCAGCATGAACTCGCTCGGCACCGGCGAGCCCACGATCGACAGCGTCGACTGCAGGTTCGTGGCGAAGCCGAAGAGCAGGGCCGCGAGGGTCGCCTTGATCGGGTTCCACTGGCCGAAGATGACGGCCGCGAGGGCGATGAAGCCCGCGCCGTTCGTCATCTCCTTGGTGAACGAGCCGATCGCCACCAGGGTGAAGAACGCACCGCCGCCACCGACGATGACGCCGGCGAGAAGCACGTTCCAGAAGCGGGTCTGGGCGACCTTGATGCCGACGGTGTCGGCGGCCTTCGGGTGCTCACCGACCGCGCGGAGGCGCAGGCCCCAGCGGGTCTTGAACAGCCCGAACCAGACCAGCGGCACGAGCAGGAACATCGCGTACACGATCAGCGACTGGTTGAACATGATCGGCCCGACGACCGGGATGTCGCTCAGCAGCGGGATCGGCAGGCGCTCGAAGCGCGCCGGCTTGTTGAACAGGTCCGGGTTGCCGACCATGACCGTCGAATACAGGAAGCTCGTGAGACCGATGACGAGCACGTTGAGCACGACACCGACGATGACCTGATCGACCAGGTACTTGATCGCGAACGCGGCCAGCACGGCCGAGACGGCGGCGCCGGCGACCATGGCGGCGATGAGGCCGGCCCAGGCCGAGCCGGTGGCCGTGGCGACGAGCGCGGCGGTGAACGCGCCGGCCAGCAGCTGGCCCTCGATGGCGATGTTCACGACGCCGACGCGCTCGCTGATGACGCCGCCGAGCGAGCCGAAGATGAGCGGGGTGCTCACCGTCAGGGCGCCCGCCAGCAGGCCAACGAGCGGCACGGTCGATCCGGCCGCCGCCCAGGTCAGGAACCCGAGCAGGAACAGGATGGCGAAGATCGTGGTCAGCCAGAGCGGGATGCGCCGGCCGGCCCGCACGATGAGGAAGCCGTAGACCGCGATCGCCGCCATGAGCAGCACCGTGACGATGCCCGTCGCGTCGGCCGGCAGCACGATGGCCGGCAGCACGATGGCATCGCCGTCGTTGCTGAGGCGGTAGGTCGTGTCGCCGCCGCGCGCGAGCGCGATGAACAGCACCGCGCCGAGCACGCTGAAGATCGCGAACGCGATCGGTGCCTTCCAGCTGCGCACCACCATGGGCGAGGGGGCGAGGCCCGAACCGGCCTCACGGGTCGTCGTCACGACGCTCACTGGGTCACCTCCGCCTTGGGGGCAGTCGCAGGGGTCTTGGGGGCACGCCACTGGAAGAGCGGATCCGGCGTGGGCAGGCGGAAGATCGCCCGCACCAGCGGCGGGGCCGCGATGAACAGCACGATGAACGACTGCACGACGAGCACGATGTCGACCGGGATGCCCTCCGAGGCCTGCATCGTGTAGCTGCCGGCCTTCAGGGCGCCGAACAGGATGCCCGCGAAGAAGACTCCCCAGGGCTTCGAGCGCCCGAGCAGGGCGACGGTGATCGCGTCGAAGCCGATTCCCGCATCCAGACCCGCGGCGAAGCCGCCAGTGAAGTTGCCGAGCACCTGGTAGACGCCGGCCAGGCCGACGAGAGCACCGGCGATGAGCATGACCTGCACGTACACGCGCTCGACGTTGATGCCGGCGACGCGGGCGGCGTGCGGGTTCTCACCGACGGCGCGGAAGCGGAAGCCCATGGCCGATCGGTTGAGCAGGTACCAGACGTAGATCGTCGCGACGATGACCAGGATGAACCCGAGGTTCAGGTTGTACTGGTCGCCGAGGAGCGCCGGGAACTGCGCGGTCTCGAGCATCGGGCCGCTCTTGGGGTTGTTCTGCCCGGGCGCCTGCAGCGCACCGGGGGTGCGCAGCAGGTACGAGACGAGGTAGAAGGCGATGTAGTTGAGCATGATCGTGACGATCACCTCGTGCGCGCCGGTGCGGGCCTTGAGCAGACCGACGAGTCCGCCCCACAGCGCGCCGCCGATGAGGCCGACGATGAGCGCCACCAGCAGGTGGATCACCGGCGGCATGGGGATGTACGCACCGACGTAGCCCGCCGCCGCCGCCGCGATCAGCATCTGGCCGCGGCCACCGATGTTGAACAGGCCGACGCGGAAGGCGAGGGCCACACCGAGACCGGCCGCGATGAGCGGGGTCGCGTTGGCGAGGGTCTCGGTGATCGGACGGAAGGCGACCGCGAGGTCGTCGACGCGGAGGTAGTTGAACACCGAGCCGCGGAACAGCGCCGAGTAGGCGCCCGCGACGGCGTCCCACGCCGCCTGGAGGGTGTCGAGCGGGCGGGAGAAGAAGTAGGCGCTCGCCTGGGCGACGGCCTCGTCGGTGAAGACGATGAGGATGCCGCCGAAGATGAGGGCGAGCAGCACCGCGAACACGGAGATCGCGGCGCTGCCGCCGAAGATCTCACGGAGGATCTGGTTGCTGCGCGGCGCCTCGGGAGCGGCGGCCTTCGTCGTCGCGTCGGGCTGCTGGGTCGTGTCGGTCACGCTGCCACCTCCGCCGGGGTCTCGCCGGCCATCATCAATCCGAGAACGTCACGGGGCGTGTCCCCCGGCACGATGCCGACGATGCGCCCCCGGTACATGACCGCGATGCGGTCGGCGAGCGCCGCCACCTCGTCGAGCTCGGTCGAGACGACGATGACGGGGATGCCCGCGTCGCGCGTGGCGACGATGCGCTTGTGCACGAACTCGATCGACCCGACGTCGAGCCCGCGCGTGGGCTGCGCCGCCACGAAGAGCGCGAGGTCGCGGCTGAGCTCGCGCGCCAGCACGACCTTCTGCTGGTTGCCGCCCGAGAGGCGACCGGCCTGCTGGGTGATGCCCTGGGTGCGCACATCGAACTCGACGACGCGCTCTTCGGCGAAGCGGGCGAGGTCGTCGAGCTGCAGCGTGCCCCACTTGACGAAGGGCTCGCCGGTCGAGCGGTCGAGCATGAGGTTCTCGGCGATGGTGAACGTGCCGACGAGGCCGTCTTCGGTGCGGTCCTCCGGAACGAAGCCGACACCGGCGTCGAGCACTTCGCGCGTGGTGTCGCCGACCAGCTCATTGCCCTCGAGCACGATCGAGCCGTGCACGCGGCCCTGCAGACCCATGATCGCCTCGGTGAGCTCGGTCTGCCCGTTGCCCTGCACGCCCGCGATGGCGAGGATCTCGCCGCGGTGGAGGGTGAACGAGACGTTGTCGACGAGCACCTGGCCGCGGGGGTCGGTGACCACGAGGTCCTTCACCACGAGCGAGGGGTCGCCCGGCTGAGCGGGCGCCTTCTCGACGGTGAGCTCGACGGCGCGGCCCACCATGAGCGAGGCCATCTCGGCGTTGGTCGCGGTGGGCGAGGCCTCGCCGACGACCTTGCCGAGGCGGATGACGGTGATGCGGTCGGCGACCTCGCGCACCTCGCGGAGCTTGTGGGTGATGAACACGATCGAGGTGCCCTCGTCGCGGAGCTGGCGCATGATCGCCATGAGCTCGTCGGTCTCCTGCGGCGTCAGCACGGCCGTGGGCTCATCGAACACGAGCACGTTCGCGTCGCGCGACAGGGCCTTGATGATCTCGACGCGCTGCTGCACCCCGACCGGCAGGTCTTCGACGAGCGCATCGGGGTCGATGTCGAAGCCGAAGCGGCCGGAGATCTCACGCACCAGCGCGCGGGCCGCCTCGAGGTCGAGCAGGCCGCCGGTCTTCGTCTGCTCGTGCCCGAGCATGACGTTCTCGGCGACGGTGAACACGGGGATCAGCATGAAGTGCTGGTGCACCATGCCGATGCCGGCGTTCATGGCGTCGCCCGGGCCGGCGAACTTCTGCACGACGTCGTCGAGGAGGATCTCGCCCTCGTCGGCCTGGTAGAGGCCGTAGAGCACGTTCATGAGCGTGCTCTTGCCGGCGCCGTTCTCACCGAGCAGGCAGTGGATCTCGCCCGGCTGGACGACGAGGTCGATGTGGTCGTTGGCGGTCAGCGCACCGAAGCGCTTGGTGATGCCGCGAAGCTCGAGCTTCATGCTCCTTGGCCTTCCTGCGCCGGTGTCGGGGCCAGCGCGGTATCGGATGCGGGTGCGGCGCACGCGAGAGGCCGAAGCGACTGCGGTGTGCTCGTGACACCACTGTAGGGGAGAGTCAGGGGGCGAATCTGAGCAGTGCGGCGCGCATCTGAGCAGAAACGTCGATCGCCGTCGGATACCCGGAAACGGGCCGGGGGAGGCCAGCAGCGCTGGCCTCCCCCGGGTGGAACCGGTGTTGCTTACTGACCGGGCGACGCCGGCGAGGTGACCTCGATCGAGCCGTCGATGATGCCGGCGATCAGGGCCTCGACCTCACCCGCGAGCTCCGCGTCGACAGTCGACTCGAAGTCGTGGAACGGAGCGATACCGACGCCACCGTTCTCGAGCGTGCCGACGTACGGCGCCGAGTCGAAGCCGCCGGTGGCGGCACCGGTGACGACGTCGTAGACCGCGGTCGAGATGTTCTTCAGCACCGAGGTGAGAACCAGGTCGGCGATGTCGGGGTCGGACACGAAGATGTCCTTGTCGACGCCCATCAGGGCGATCGAGCGACCCGAGTCGCGGATGGCCTCAGCAGCGCTGAAGTAGATCGGGCCACCGACGGGCAGCAGCACGTCGGCGTTCTGGTCGATGAGGCCCTGGGCGGTGGTCAGCGCCTCGGTGCCGGGGGCGAAGCCACCGGTGAAGGCACCGGTCTGGCCGGCGAGGTCCCACCCGAGCGCCTGCACCGAGGTGCCCTTCTGCTCGTTGTAGTAGTCGACGCCCTGCACGAAGCCGTCCATGAAGATGGTGACGGGCGGGATCGGGATGCCACCGAAGGTGCCGACGACGCCGGTCTCCGAGTAGCTGGCGGCCACGTAGCCGGCCAGGAACGCGGCCTCGACCGTGTTGAACTGGATCGGCTTGACGTTCGGCGCGTCGATGAACTCGTCGATGATCGCGAAGTTGATGTCGGGGTTCGCGGTGGCGGCGTTGGTGGTCGCCTCAGCGAGGAGGAAGCCGACGGTCACGATGATGTCGCAGCCCTGGTCGACCAGCTGCTGCACGTTCGGCTCGTAGGCGTTCTCGTCGGCCGACTCGACCGCGGTGAACTCGACACCGAGCTCCGCAGCGGCCTGCTCCATGCCGTCGTACGCGGCCTCGTTGAACGACTTGTCGTCCCAGCCGCCGGCGTCGGAAACGATGCAGGGCGTGAAGTCGAGCGCCTCGGTCTCCTCGGGCGTCTCCTCGGGGGCCGCGGCGCAGCCGGCGAGCACGAGGGCGCTCGCGCCGAGCAGAGCAAGCCCGCCGAAGGCGCGCTTACGGGTAGTGGTGATCACTGTGTCCTCCAAAATTGCTGCCCAGCAGGACGCTGGAGCGAATTGGCTCCACGTTAGCGAACGGCGTGGGGGTTGAGCAGTGCCGAAGGGCCCTGCGAGGGCAAGCGTTACGAATCCGCGACCCGGGCGTGATTCCGCGGAAACACGGGGCACCATGCCCCGCACGCGCACGCGGGTGCGCAAATGAGCACGTCGACGGGCTGACCCGAGGCGCTCCCGGCCCGCGCGCGTCGGCTAGAGGAGGTCGTCGCGGCCGGCCTGCTTGATGGCGTCGACGACGCTCTTCACGCGCTGCGCGTGCTCCCGCGTGGTCACCAGCAGGGCATCCGGGGTGTCGACGACGACGATGTCGGTGACCCCGATGAGCGAGATCAGCCGCTTGCTCTGCGTCACCACGACGCCGCTGGACGCGTCGGAGAGCACGCGGGCCCCTTCGCCGAGGATCGCCAGGTCGCCCGTGCGCCCGCCCGAGAGCAGCTTCGCCAGGGACGAGAAGTCGCCCACGTCGTCCCAGGGGAAGTCGCCCCGCACCACGGCCAGGCGGCCGGCGGCCGCGGCGGGCTCGGCGACGCTGTAGTCGATCGCGATCTTCGGCAGCAGCGGCCAGACCGCGTCGACGACGATGTCGCGCTTCGAGGTGTCCCAGGCTGCCGCGATCTCGAGCAGCCCCTCATGGAGCAGCGGCTCGGTCTCGGCCAGCTGGGCGAGCAGCTGATCGGCGCGGGCGATGAACATGCCCGCGTTCCAGAGGTAGTCGCCGGACGCCAGATAGGCGGTCGCGGTCGCGAGGTCGGGCTTCTCGACGAACGAGTCGACGAGGTGGGCGTGGCTCGCGCCCTCGATCGCCAGCGGCGCCCCGCAGCGGATGTAGCCGAAGCCCACCGAGGGTTCGCTCGGCGCGATGCCGATCGTGGTGATGTACCCGGACCGGGCGACGGCCACGGCCTCCTCGACCGCCTGGCGGAAGCGCTCGCCGTCGGTGATGACGTGGTCCGCCGCGAACGACCCGACGATGACCCCGGGGTGACGGCGGTTCAGGATGGCCGCGGCGAGGCCGATCGCCGCCGAAGAGTCCTTCGGCTCGCTCTCGAGGACGATGTTGACCTCGGCCAGTTCGGGCAGCTGCTGCTGCACCGCCGTGCGGTGCGCGCGGCCGGTCACGACCATGACCCCGGCCGCGCCCGCGAGGGGCAGGATCCGGTTCCAGGTGTCGCGCAGCAGCGTCTCGCCGCTGCCCGTGAGATCGTGCAGGAACTTCGGGGCCTCGGCCCGCGAGAGCGGCCACAGCCGCGAGCCCACGCCGCCGGCCGGGATGATCGCGTGGAAGTCGGGGAGCGCCCCCTCGATCGCATGCATGCGCGCCACCCTATCGGGCCGCGCCCAGGGCACCGGCCGCCCCTGCCGGGCACTCAGAAAAGTGGACGTAGACTGCGTGTATCGGCGACCACCAGTCGAGAATTTCGGAATCCAACCGGAGACCGCACGCGCGAGCGATCGCGCGCGTCGTCACTGCCCTGAGGAGGGTTTCTCGTGCCAGCGAAGGCAACGGGAGCCGGAGCATCCAGCTCGTCGGCGACCATCGAAGTACCCGCACCGCGCCGATCGGTCATTCCCGGCGGCACGCTGTACCGCGGGAATGAAGGCATGTGGTCGTGGGTGCTGCACCGCATCACCGGGATCGCGATCTACTTCTTCCTGCTCGTGCACATTCTCGACACCGCGCTGATCCGCGTCAGCCCCGAGGCGTACAACATCGTCATCGGTGCGTACAAGACGCCGATCATGGGGCTCGGCGAGCTCGCCCTGGTCGGCGCCATCGGGTTCCACGCGCTCAACGGCCTGCGCATCATCCTGGTCGACTTCTGGGGCGTCGGAACGCGGCACCACAAGGCCATGTTCTACGGCGTGCTCGGCGTCTGGGCCGTTCTCATGATCGGCTTCGCCCCCCGCCACCTCATGAACGTGTTCGGAGGCTGATCATGACGACCGACATCTCGATCGACGCTCCCCGCTCGCCCTACGCCCGCACGCAGCGCGGCATCAACTGGGAGAAGTGGGGCTGGATCTACATGCGCGTTTCGGGCGTGCTGCTGGTCGTGCTGATCTTCGGCCACCTGTTCGTCAACCTCATGGTCGGCGAGGGCATCAACCGCATCGACTTCGCCTTCGTGGCCGGCAAGCTCGCCGACCCGTTCTGGCAGTGGTACGACGCGCTGCTGCTCTGGCTGGCTCTCATCCATGGCACGAACGGCATGCGCACGATCGTCAACGACTACGTCGCGAACGCTCGCGTGCGCCGCATCCTGCACGTGGCGCTCATCGCCTCCACGGCGGTGCTGCTCGTGCTCGGCACGCTCGTGCTGTTCACCTTCGACCCCTGCCCGGCCGGGGCCGACCCCGAGCTCGTCGCATCCTTCTGTGGAGACATCCTGTGAGCACCGCTACTGAGAGCAGCGCGACCGCACCCGCCGGGCCGGTCGAGCACCACCACCAGTTCGACGTCGTCATCGTCGGTGCCGGCGGCGCCGGCATGCGCGCGGCGATCGAGGCCGGCCCGAACGCTAAGACGGCCGTCATCTCGAAGTTGTACCCGACCCGGTCGCACACCGGCGCGGCGCAGGGCGGCATGGCCGCCGCGCTCGCGAACGTCGAGGAGGACAGCTGGGAGTGGCACACCTTCGACACCGTCAAGGGCGGCGACTACCTCGTCGACCAGGACGCGGCGGAGATCCTCGCGAAGGAGGCCATCGACGCGATCATCGATCTCGAGAACATGGGCCTGCCCTTCAACCGCACGCCCGACGGCAAGATCGACCAGCGCCGCTTCGGCGGTCACACCCGCGACCACGGCAAGGCTCCGGTGCGCCGCGCCTGCTACGCCGCCGACCGCACCGGCCACATGATCCTGCAGACGCTGTTCCAGAACTGCGTCAAGCTGGGCATCGAGTTCTACAACGAGTACTACGTGCTCGACCTCATCATGAACGAGGGCAAGGCCGCGGGCGTGGTCGCCTACGAGCTCGCGACCGGCGATCTGCACATCTTCCACGCCAAGAGCGTCGTGTTCGCCACCGGCGGCTTCGGCAAGATCTACAAGACCACGTCGAACGCGCACACCCTCACCGGTGACGGCGTGGGCATCGTCTGGCGCAAGGGCATCCCGCTCGAAGACATGGAGTTCTTCCAGTTCCACCCGACCGGGCTCGCCGGCCTGGGCATCCTGCTCACCGAGGGTGCTCGCGGTGAGGGCGCCATTCTGCGCAACGCCAGCGGCGAGCGCTTCATGGAGCGCTACGCCCCGACCATCAAAGACCTGGCGCCGCGCGACATCATCTCGCGCTGCATGGTGCAGGAGGTCGCCGAGGGTCGCGGTGCCGGGCCGAACAAGGACTACGTGCTGCTCGACTGCACCCACCTGGGTGCCGAGGTGCTCGAGACGAAGCTGCCCGACATCACCGAGTTCGCCCGCACCTACCTCGGCGTCGACCCGGTCGTCGAGCCGGTGCCGGTCATGCCGACCGCGCACTACGCGATGGGCGGCATCCCGACCAACATCAAGGCCGAGGTGCTCAGCGACAACGACACCGTGATCCCCGGTCTGTACGCCGCGGGTGAGTGCGCCTGCGTGTCGGTGCACGGCTCGAACCGCCTCGGCACCAACTCGCTGCTCGACATCAACGTGTTCGGCAAGCGCGCCGGCCGCTACTCGGTCGAGTACGCGAACAGCGCCGACTTCGTGCCGCTGCCGTCCGACCCGGCGAAGGATGTCCGCGAGCTCGTCGAGCGCCTGCGCAGCTCGAACGGCACCGAGCGGGTCGCCGCGCTCCGCAAGGAGCTGCAGGAGGAGATGGACAAGAACGCCCAGGTCTTCCGCACCGAGG
>VFQU01000974.1_pt1 | contig 19442 bp, 19 predicted proteins | sample 3512311 | NCBI WGS metagenome assembly VFQU01 (sample SAMN10412377, study PRJNA504923) | tailings metagenome | isolation source: Relicate 3 Philex TSF3 active mining site | place: Philippines: Tuba, Benguet | collected 2017-08-29
CGCAGGCGGGCGCCAGCTTCAGGTAGCCCTCGAACAGGAAACCCTCTCCGCAGCGGGGACAGCGGCCCGCGGCCCCCGCGAGGTAAGGGTTGGTCATGGCGCGCCTCAGGCGGTCCCGAAGATCACGTAGATGAAGGCGAACAGGAACAGCCACACCACGTCGACGAAGTGCCAGTACCAGGCGGCCGCTTCGAAGCCGAAGTGCTGCTTGGGCGTGAAGCCGTTGCCCATCAGGCGGAACAGGCAGATCAGCAGGAAGATGGTGCCGATCAGCACGTGGAAGCCGTGGAAGCCGGTGGCCATGAAGAAGGCCGAGCCGTACAGGCCCGAGTTGGCGGCTTCTTCCGAGTAGAACAGGTTCTCGTGCAGGATGTGGTAGTACTCGTACACCTGCACGGCGGTGAACAGGGCGCCGAGGATGACGGTCAGGAGCAGGCCGGTCTTGGCGCTCTTGCGGTCGCCCTGCTGCAGCGCGTGGTGCGCCCAGGTGACCGTGGTGCCCGACAGCAGCAGGATGAGGGTGTTGACCAGCGGCAGGTGGAAGGCCGGAACCAGCTCCACGCCCTTCGGCGGCCACTGCTTCCAGGCCTCGGCGACGCCTTCGAAGTTGCCGATCGCCGGGGTCAGGGTGCGGTGTTCCCAGAACAGCGCGCCTTCGAAGAAGATCCAGAACCAGGCGACGAAGAACATGACCTCGGAGGCGATGAACAGGATCATGCCGTAGCGCAGGCCGAGGCTGACCACCGGGGTGTGATCCCCCTGGTTGGCTTCCTTGGTGACGTCCATCCACCAGCCGATCATGGTCCAGATAACCATGGCGAAGCCGAGCGCCATCGGCCACCAGGTGCCCTTCTCCAGGCCGAACAGGCCCTTCATCCAGATCACGGCGCCGATCGTCAGCACCGCGCCGGCGGCCGAGCCGATCAGCGGCCAGGCGCTGGGGTTCACCAGGTGGTAGTCGTGTTTGACGGCGCCGTGAGCCATGTCTTTAGAGCCCTGCCCTTCTCACAAATTCTGCATCGGCGCGGTCCCCCCTCGGGTCCGCGACGGATTCGGTTTCGCTATAGCCCTGCCTTGGCCGCCCCGCCAAGGGGCGAAGAGGTCGCGGGAGCCTTTGCCTGCTGACTTTCCACCGGGAAGAAGGTGTAGCTGAGGGTCACCTCGCTCTTGCCCTTCGTCTCGAAGTCGCTGGCGTATTCGGGATCGACGAAATAGACGACCGGAAACTCGATGGTCTCGCCCGGCTGGATCGTCTGGTCGCTGAAGCAGAAGCACTCGACCTTCTGGAAGTAGGCCCCGGCCGCCTCGGGCACGACGTTGTAGCTGGCCCGTCCGGTGATCGGCTTGTCGCCGTTGTTGGTCACCCGGTAGAAGGCAAGGCCCGTCGCGCCGATGCGCACCTCCTGCTTCACCTGGCTGGGCTTGAAGGTCCAGGGCATGTCCCGGACGTTGGCGTCGAAGCGGATCGTCAGGCTTTCGTCGAGCACGCGCGTCGGGGCGCTGTCGGCCTTGCGGATCGTGCCGCCGAAACCGGTCACCTGGCAGAAGGCCTCGTAGAGCGGCACGCTGGCGTAGGCCATGCCGATCATGCCGGCCAGGGCGATGCTGCAGTAGAGCGCCAGGCGGGCGTTCTTCTTCTTCAGGTCGGCCGCCGGCGCTGCCGGGGCGTCTTGCGGGTCAGAGGGGCCGCTCAAGGATGTTGCCTCCCATGCGCAGGATCGTGACCAGATAGACCAGCAGCATGAACGCCGCGAGGCCCAGGGCGATGAAGATGTTGCGCCGCCGGCGCGCCGCCGCCTCGGCGACAGGATCGGCCGGCGGGGCGGGCGGGGGCGGAGCTTGCGACGGTTCGATGGGGTCGGTCACGCGGTCAGCCCCCGGGCAAGCTGCTCGCCCAGCAGGGTGGCGAACAGGCCGAACAGGTACAGGATCGAGAAGGCGAACAGGTTGCGGGCGTCCCGCGCGCCGGCCTTGACGTCATAGAGCTGGCCGTTGCGCGGATCGGCGCCCTCGCCGGCATGGCTGCGGAACAGCCGCCAGGCCAGCAGCAGGAACACCGCCCCGCCGAGCGCCGAAACCGCCAAGTAGGCCGGCCCGCCCAGCCCGGTGAAGGCCGGCGCGATGCAGACGGGGATCAGCACCAGCGAATAGACGAGGATCTGCAGCCGGGTCGACCGCGCGCCGCGCACCACCGGCATCATCGGCACGCCGGCCTTGGCGTAGTCCTCGCTGGTGTAGAGCGACAGCGCCCAGAAGTGCGGCGGCGTCCACAGGAAGATGATCAGCACCATCAGCCAGGCGTTCAGCGGCGCCGTGCCCGACGCGGCTGCCCAGCCGATCGCCGGCGGCAGCGCGCCGGCCAGGCCGCCGATGACGATGTTCTGCGCCGTCCAGCGCTTGAGCCACATCGTGTAGACGACCGCGTAGAAGAAGATGGTGAAGGCCAGCAGGCCCGCCGCCAGCCAGTTGGTGGTCATCGCCAGCAGCATGACCGACAGCAGCGTCAGCACGATGCCGACCCCCAGGGCGTCGGCCCCCTGGACCTTGCCGGCGGGAACCGGCCGGCCCTGGGTGCGTCGCATGACGCGGTCGATGTCGGCGTCGTACCACATGTTGAAGGCGGCGCTGGCCCCGGCCCCCAGCGCGATGCAGAGCACCGCGACGGCCGCCAGCAGCGGATGCATGGGAACGCCGGCGCACACCAGCCCGGTCAGGGCGGTGAACACCACCAGGGACATGACCCGCGGCTTCAGCAGCTGGACGTAGTCGGACCACTCGGCCGGAACGCGGGCCGGGGCCTGCGCGGGCTCGAGGGTCGGGGTGGTGGTCGACTTCGACATGACATTGCCGCCGCCCGGAGGCGGCGATCCATTACCCGGGTTTGCGGCCGCCCCGTCCCCTGCGGGACGCGAGCGGCCGACTGGAACCTAGTGGTGGTCGGCCTTGACCACCGGCGGTTCGTTGAACTGGTGGAACGGCGGCGGCGAGGACAGGGTCCACTCCAGCGTCGTGGCGCCTTCGCCCCAGGGATTGGCCTCGGCCTTGCGGCGGCGGACGGCCGCCTCGAGCAGCATCACCAGGAAGATCAGCACGCCGACCAGGGTGATCGCATAGCCGACCGACGAGACGTGGTTCCAGTAGGAGAACCCTTCGGAGTAGTCGACGTAGCGGCGCGGCATGCCCTGCAGGCCCAGGAAGTGCTGCGGGAAGAACACCACGTTCACGCCGACGAACATGACCCAGAAGTGGGCCGCGCCGAGGAACTCGTTGTACTTCACGCCGAACATCTTCTCGAACCAGTAGTAGAAGCCGGCGAAGATCGCGAACACCGCGCCCAGGCTGAGCACGTAGTGGAAGTGCGCGACCACGTAGTAGGTGTCGTGCAGGCTGTAGTCGATGCCGGCGTTGGCCAGCACGACGCCGGTGACGCCGCCCACGGTGAACAGGAAGATGAAGCCGACGGCCCACAGCATGGGCGTCTTGAAGTCGATGGAGCCGCCCCACATGGTGGCGATCCAGCTGAAGATCTTCACGCCCGTCGGCACCGCGATGACCATCGTGGCGGCCACGAAGTAGGCCCGCAGGTTGATGCCCATGCCCACGGTGTACATGTGGTGGGCCCAGACGATGAAGCCGACGAAGCCGATGGCGACCATGGCGTAGGCCATCGCGAGGTAGCCGAACACCGGCTTCTTCGAGAAGGTCGCCACGATGTGGCTGATGATGCCGAAGCCCGGCAGGATCAGGATGTACACTTCCGGGTGGCCGAAGAACCAGAACAGGTGCTGGAACATGACCGGGTCGCCGCCGGCGGCGGGGTCGAAGAAGTGGGTCCCGAAGTTGCGGTCCGTCAGCAGCATGGTGATGGCGCCGGCCAGGACGGGCAGCGACAGCAGCAGCAGGAAGGCGGTGATCAGCACCGACCAGACGAACAGCGGCATGCGGTGCAGGGTCATGCCCGGCGCGCGCATGTTGAAGATGGTGGTGATGAAGTTGATCGCGCCAAGGATCGAGCTGGCGCCCGCCAGGTGGAGCGAGAAGATCGCCAGGTCCATCGACGGGCCGGTGTGGCCGATCGTCGAGAGCGGCGGATAGATCGTCCAGCCCCCGCCGAAGCCGGCCCCGGGGCCGCCGTCGACGAACATCGACATGCACAGCAGCACCCAGGCCGCGACCAGCAGCCAGAAGGAGATGTTGTTCATGCGCGGGAAGGCCATGTCCGGCGCGCCGATCATGATCGGCACGAACCAGTTGCCGAACCCGCCGATCATCGCCGGCATGACCATGAAGAAGATCATGATCAGGGCGTGGGCGGTGACGACGACGTTATAGCCGTGCTTGGACTGCTCGATCAGGCCGAGCAGGTTGACCGAGGAGCCCTCGGCGAAGATCTGGATGCCCGGCTGGGCCAGTTCCCAGCGGATTAGGCCCGACAGGGCGCCGCCCACGATGCCCGCCATGATGGCGAACAGCAGGTACAGCGTGCCGATGTCCTTGTGGTTGGTCGACAGGAACCAGCGGGTGAAGAACCCGGGCTTGTGATCGTGATCGTCGTGCGCTTCGGCGGCGTGAGCCATCGGTATCTACCTGCAGATCAGAGCTTGGCGGGCGCGGCGCCCGTCGGGGCGGCCGGCGCGGCGGTCGGGGTGGCGGCGGGAGCGGCCGGGGCGGCGGCGGGCGCCGCGCCTTCGGCCGGAGCCGCGACGGGCGTGGCGGCCGGAGCCGGCGGACCCTTCTTGGCGGCGACCCAGGCGTCGAACTCGGCCTGGGTGACGACCTTGATCTCGATCGGCATGAAGGCGTGGTCCACGCCGCACAGCTCCGAGCACTGGCCGTAGTAGGTGCCGACCTTCTCGGCCTTGAACCAGGTCTCGTTCAGACGACCCGGGACGGCGTCGGTCTTCAGACCGAAGGCCGGCAGGGCGAAGGCGTGGATGACGTCCACGGCGGTGACCTGGACGCGGACGACCTTGTCCACCGGCACGACCATCGGCTCGCTGGCCTTCAGGCGGTACAGGGCGCTGGGCAGGCCGGCGGCCTTGACGTCGGCTTCCGACATCATGGTCGAGGTGATCTCGCCGATCTCCTGGTCGGGGTACTCATAGCCCCAGTACCACTGGTAGCCGATGGCCTTCACCGTCAGATCCGGCTTGGGCATGTCGTGATAGGCGAACAGCAGCCGAAACGAGAAGATGGCGATGAACATCAGGATCAGGACCGGCACCAGGGTCCAGACGATCTCGATGGCGGTGTTGTGGCTGAACTTCGCCGGCACCGGGTTGGCGCGCTTGTTGTAGCGCACCACGCACCAGATCAGCAGGCCCAGCACGAACAGGCTGATCACCGTGATGATCGGCAGCAGAATGATATCGTGGAAGAAGTGGGCGTCGTGCTTCAGCGGCGACGCCGCCGGCTGCAGGCCCAGTGCGCCATCGGTCGGCTGGCCCAACAGGGGCTCGGCCATGGCGCTCGCCCCGATCATCATGGTCGTCAGCCCGGCGGCGAACGCCGCAGCCCAACGCCGCATCCCCTGCACCTTCGCTTTCATACGCCTCTTGTCCATCCAGGCCGTCTCGCGGCCTTCCCGCCCGGACGAATAGCGAAAAACCGCAAGCGCTGTCGCACCGCCAGTTGTCGCACCCGCCCAAAAGCCAATTTCGGCCCGGTGCATACGCGCTGCGACCCGGCTTGCCAAGCGTCTGCGACCCTTGCCGACCCTTGGATTCACCGCCCGGCCCCGCCCGCAGGCAATCATGCACCGCATGGTACCTTGCAATGCACACTACCATGCGCTACAAGATAGCAACGCCGCAGATGGAAACCCCCGTGCCAGAAGCCATCGAAACCCAGCTCAAGAAAGGCGTGCTCGGACTCTGTGTCCTGGCCCTGCTGTCGCGCGGCGACAGCTACGCCTACGAGATCGCCAGCCGCCTGGCCGCCGACATCGATATGGGTGAGGGCACCATCTATCCGCTGATGCGCCGCATGCAGGGCGAGGGGCTGGTCGAGACCTACCTCGTCGAATCGCCCGCCGGCCCGCCGCGCAAATACTACCGCCTGACCGAGACCGGCCGCGCCAGCCTGGCGCAGCAGCGGGACGAATGGATGGTCTTCGCCAGGGCGGTCAACGATATCGTGGGAGGCGCCGAATGACCCGGGCAGAGTTTCTCGAACGCTTGCGAAAGGGCCTGGCCGGCGCGACTCCGGCCGAGCGCGAGGACATCCTCGCCGACTACGAGGCCCACTTCGCCGAAGCGGCCGCTGCCGGCCGCAGCGAGGCGGAAGCCGCCGCCGCCCTGGGCGATCCCGACCGGCTGGCGCGGGAACTGCGCACCGAGAGCGGCCTGCGCCGCTGGGAAGAAGCCAAGAGCCCGACGTCCGCCATGGGCGCCATCGCCGCCCTGGTGGGCCTGGGCGCGATCGACATCCTGATCCTGCTGCCGATCCTGATGAGCTTGGCCAGCACCATCTTCGCCCTGTTCATCGCCCTGATCGCGGTGCTGTTCGCCGGCGGGGCCACCATCGTCGTCGGCCCGTTCGTCGATCACGTCGGCGGCCCTTGGACGGCGGTCCTCGCCGGCGTCGGCCTCGTCGCCGGGGCGACCTCCGGCGGCGCCCTGCTGACCCTGCTGTGCGTCGGCCTGGTCAACGCCCTGGTCTGGTACGGGCGGCTGCACTTCAAGCTGCTCAAGCCCGCCCTCGACGGCCGCATCTGAGAGGAGACAGGACCATGATCCGCGTACTCGTCATCATCGCCGCCGCCGGCGCCGTCATCAGCGCCATGGCCTTCACCGGCGCGGTCGCCATCGGCGGAACCGAGCCGCTGCGCAACGGCTGGCTGATCGCCGACATCCTTGAGGGCATGGGCGACGACCACGATTCGGACCTCGACCACCGCTGGCGCGACGCCCCCACGGCCCGCCGCGAGATGGACTGGACGGGAACCGACACCCTGCAGGTCGACCTGACCGCCCACGTCACCTACGTCCAGGGACCGGAAAGGACCATCGTCATCACCGGTCCCGAACCCTTGGTGAACATGGTCATGGTCAAGGGCGGCCGCCTGCGCGAGCACGAGCAGAGCCCCGGCGATCTCGGCCGGGCCCTGCGCCGGGGCGGCAAGCCGATCCGCGTCGTCGTCACCGCGCCGGACGTCAGCCGCTTCCTGCTCAACGGCTCGCCCGACCTCGACATCCGCGGCTACGACAAGCCCGCCCTGACCATCCGCATCGCCGGCGGGGCCGATGTGTCCGCCTCGGGCCGCACCGACCGCCTGGACCTCGACATCGCCGGCAGCGGCGACGCCGACCTCGACGGGCTCAGCCTGACGGACGCCGCCGTCGCCATCGCCGGCAGCGGGGATGCGACGCTGGGCCCCATCGGCTCGGCCCGCGTCTCGATCGCCGGCAGCGGCGACGTCACCCTGACCCGCCAGCCGGCCAGCCTCAGCAGCGATGTCAGCGGATCGGGCGACATATCCATCCGCGACTGATGACGCGGGGGGCGTTCATGCCTACCTTTGCAGGATGAGCGCCCCTTCCCTCGCCCCCTCCCTGCTGGACGCCGCCGGCGTCGACCTCGAATCCGCCCGCCAGGTGCTGGCCGACGCCCTGACCGGCGCCGACGACGGCGAGCTGTTCCTCGAACACAGCGAGAGCGAAGCCTTCGTCTTCGACGACGGCCGGCTCAAGACCGCCTCCTACGATTCGGGCGAGGGCTTCGGCCTGCGCGTCGTGGCCGGCGAGCGGGCGGGCTACGCCCACGCCAGCGAGATCAGCGAGGCCGCCATCCGCCGCGCCGCCGATTCGGCCCGGCTGGCCAAGCGCGGCTACAGCGGCGTGTCCGCCGAGGGCCCGCGCGCCACCAACGTCAAGCTCTACGGCGAGGACGATCCCGTCTCTGCGCCCGGCTTCGGCGAAAAGGTCGCCCTGCTGCAGGAGATCGACGCCTTCGCCCGTGGCCGCGACCCGCGCGTCGTCCAGGTCACCGCATCAATGGCCGGCGAGCGCCGCATCGTCGAGATCCTGCGCGCCGACGGCCGGCTGGTCCGCGACGTCCGCCCGCTGGTCCGCGTCAATGTCCAGGTCACCGTCGAGAAGGACGGCCGTCGCGAGAGCGGCATGAGCGGGGCCGGCGGCCGCGCCGGCTTCGAGACCTGGATCAGCCCGGGCGCCTGGCAGGGCCAGGTCGACGAGGCGCTCCGCCAGGCGCTGGTAAACCTGGAGGCCGTCGACTGTCCGGCCGGCGAGATGGACGTGGTGCTGGGTCCCGGCTGGAACGGGGTGCTGCTGCACGAAGCCGTCGGCCACGGCCTGGAGGGCGACTTCAACCGAAAGGGCATCAGCGCCTTTTCCGGGCGGGTCGGCGAGCGCGTGGCGGCCCCCGGCGTCACGGTCGTCGACGACGGCACCCTGGTCGGGCGCCGGGGCAGCCTCAGCGTCGATGACGAGGGCACGCCCACCGAGCGCACCGTGCTGATCGAGGACGGCATCCTCGTCGGCTACATGCACGACCGCCAGTCGGCGCGGCTGATGGGCCTGTCGCCGACCGGCAACGCCCGGCGCCAGTCCTACGGCCACATGCCGATGCCGCGCATGACCAACACCGCCATGCTGGGCGGCCAGCACCGCCAGGAGGAAATGATCGCCTCGACCCGGCGCGGCCTCTACTGCGCCAATCTCGGCGGCGGCCAGGTCGATATCACCAACGGCAAGTTCGTCTTCCAGTGCACCGAGGCCTACCTGATCGAGGACGGCAAGGTCACCCGGCCGGTCAAGGGCGCCACCCTCATCGGCGACGGCCCCAGCGCCCTGACGCGGGTGACGATGATCGGCGACGACTTCGACATGGACCCCGGCATCGGCGTCTGCGGCAAGGCCGGCCAGGGCGTTCCCGTCGGCGTCGGCCAGCCCAGCCTGAAGATCACCGGCCTGACCGTCGGCGGCACGGCGGTCTGACCGGAGCCTCCGGCGGCCAAGGTGATCACCGGCAACATTTCAGGGATTTAACGCACATTTCAGGCTTGTAACGTGCGTTGACGATCCTCTGCGAGCAGCTTGCGGCCACCAGAATGGGCCGGGGGGCTCCGAGGGGAAACGCCAAGACATGAGCCTGCCGTCCGTTATCGCCGCCCTGGCCCTGGTCGCGCCCGAGGCGGCGGACGAGGTCGTGGCCACCGCCGCGTCCGATGCGCCGCCGATCGCCGAGGCCGCCGCCTCCGGCAGCGCCGGCGTCACAAGCTATGCGGCCGAGTTCTTCGTCGCCGCCCAGCCCAACTCGGCCATGGACATGATCATGCGTGTCCCGGGCTTCGCCTTCGACGGGGGCGACAGCGTGCGCGGCTACGGCGGGGCGGCGGGCAATGTGCTCATCGACGGCCAGCGACCGGCCACCAAGAGCGAGTCGCTGGAAGACAGCCTGCGCCGCATCCAGGCCGGCCAGGTCGAGCGTATCGACATCATTCGCGGCGGCGCCCCCGGCATCGACATGCAGGGCAAGACCGTCATCGCCAACGTCATCCTCAAGAAGGACCGCAAGGCGACCTGGCTGTTCGCCATCGCCAGCGCCCTGCACCAGGACGGCCGCACGACGCCGGCCATGCGGTTCGAGGGCCAGGCGCCGGTGGGCGATGCGACCTTCGAATGGTCGACCCTGTTCTTCCGCTTCGTCGACGACGGCGCCGGCGAGGGCGTGCGTCGCCAGGAGATCGGCGGAACCGTCGTGCGCAGCGCCTGGGACGAGACGGCCGGCGGCGTCGGCGCCGACCTCAAGGCCGGCTGGAAGACCCCGTTCGCCGGCGGCCGACTGGCGCTCAACACGCGCTACTTCAACGAGACCTACGAGTGGGGCCTCAACGAGTTCGCCCGTCCCGGTCCCGGCCGGCTGATGGTCAACGACAAGAACGAGCGCGAGGACGGCGAACTGGGCGGCAGCTGGGAGCGCCAGATCGGAGCCAAAAGCCGCCTCGAACTGACCGCCCTGCAGACGGTGCGCGACACCGTCTTCACCTCGGTGTTCGACGACGGCGTCGAGGACGGCGTCTATGCCGAGGAAAGCCAGGCCGGCGAGAGCATCGTCCGCGGCACATTCCGCTACACCGCCTCGCCCGGCCTGACCTTCGAGGGCGGCGGCGAGCTGGCCTTCAACTTCCTCGAGACCGAGACGGGTCTGACGGTGAACGGCGCGCCCGTCGTGCTGCCGGCCGCCAACGTGCGGGTCGAGGAGGAGCGCGGCGAGGCCTTCGTCACCGCCAACTGGCGTCTGAACCCCCAGTTCGCCATCGAGGCCGGGCTCAAGGTCGAGGTCTCGACCATCTCCCAGAGCGGCGACACCAACCTCTCCAAGAGCTTCACCTATCCCAAGCCCCGGATCATCGCGACCTGGTCGCCGACCGGGCAGGACCAGGTCCGCCTGCGCATCGAGCGCGAGGTCGGCCAGCTGAACTTCCGCGACTTCGTGTCGAACGTCGCCTTCTCGACCGGCGGCACGGTGACGGCCGGCGGCGCCGACCTGGAGCCCTCCAAGACGACGGTCTACGAGCTGGCCTATGAGCGGAAGTTCTGGAAGGACGGCGCGATCGTCTTCAAGCTGACGCACGAGGACATCACCGACGCCACCGACCGCATCCGGGTGCTCGACATCGCCAGCTGTCCGCTGGTCGGCGGCCTGCCCGACACCACCTCGCTGAGCTGCAACTTCGACGCCCCCGGCAACATCGGCGAGGGCACGAGCGACGAGTTCGAGATCTCGCTGAACCTGCCCCTGACGCGGCTGGGCGTTCCGGGCGGCCTTCTGCGGGTCAACACCGAGTGGAACGTCTCTGAGGTCACCGATCCCACCACCGGCGAGACCCGGCGGCTGTCGGGCCAGGCGCCGTTCGAGGGCGAGGTCCGGTTCTCGCAGGACCTGCCTCAGTTCAAGCTGCAGTGGGGCGTCGACACCTTCCTGGGCTTCCAGGAGCGCTACTACCGCTTCGACCGTGTGGACGAGATCGAGCTGGAGACCTGGGTCACCTTCTACGCCGAGTGGAAGCCGCGCCCCGACTTCGCCATCCGGCTGGAAGCCCACAACCTGCTCGGCCGCGACCTCAGCCGCAGCCGCCAGCTGTATGACGCGCCGCGCGACACCGGCTCGGTCTACTACAGCGAAAGCCGGCCGCTGGACTTCCCCTCGTTCATCTACATCCGGCTGCGCAAGACCTTCGGCTAAACCAAGGGTCCGGCGTCGCCGCCCTCTGCCCGTCCCGGCATGAGAAAAGGGCCCCGGAGCAATCCGGGGCCCTTCGCTCGTCTGGCTTGCCGTTGAAGCGTCTAGGGCTTCTCGGGCATCGACTGCAGGTCGCCGTCGATCGCCTCGGCCGGGTGGTTCGAGGCGTCGTTCACGCCATGCGCCCAGTGCTTGATGAAGAAGCTCAGGGCGATGAAGGCGATGCCGATGCCGACGCCCCACCAGCCCAGCATCTGGAAGACGCTGAGCGAGGTTTCCAGCGCCGCCTTCGGGTCCAGCACCTGGCCGCCGACCGTTTCGGTCCCGGCGAGGCCGGCGATCCAGCCCCCGACGTACTGGGCGATCGAGCTCGACAGGAACCAGACGGCCATCATGAACGAGACGACCTTGGCCACCGACAGCTTGGTGATCTCCGACAGGCCGACCGGCGAGAGGAACAGCTCGCCGGTGGTGTGCAGCAGGTACAGCATGCCCAGCATGACCAGCGGCAGGCGGAAGGCCGAGTCGGCCATGCCGCCGGCCCAGACCACCACCAGGAAGCCGAGGCCCACCTGCACGATGCCCAGGCCGAACTTCATGGTCGGGTTGGGGTCGAGGTTGCGACGGCCCAGCCACAGCCACAGGGCCGCGAAGACCGGGGCGAAGATCAGGATGAAGCCTGCGTTGAACGACTGGGTCTGGGCGGCGGTGATGCCCATGTCGATCCAGATCGCGCCTTCCGGCATGGTCGTCGCCGCCAGCATCTCGCGGGTGCCCAGGAAGAAGGTCTGCCCCAGCAGGCTGATGGTGTGCGGCTGGCTGATCAGGGCCAGGTCGACGTTGCGGTCGGCGAACAGGTTGAGCGAGGTGCCGGCCTGTTCGAAGAGGGTGAAGAAGACGACGGCGCCGAAGATCAGCACCATGGCCAGCATCATCCGCTCGCGCTGCACCTTGGTGCACTGCGTGGCGATGAAATAGACGATGTAGGCCAGCGACAGCACGGTCGAGGCGATCAGCACGGTGCCGACCAGGGCGTTGCGCTGGACCATGAACCAGACCACCGCGACCCCGGCCAGGGCGGCCAGGTAGATGGCGCCTTCCAGGTTGACCGGGCCAATCACCGGCTTCTTCAGCTTCTCGGGATTCGGCGGCTCGCCCTTGCCTTCCAGCCAGGGCTTGCCCAGCACGAAGACGATGAAGCCGAGCAGCATGCCCACGCCCGCCAGGCCGAAGCCGGCCCACCAGCCGACCGTCTGGCCGAGGTAGCCGCAGAGCACCGAGGCCCAGAAGGCGCCGAGGTTGATGCCGTAGTAGTAGAGGGTGAAGCCAGGATCGCGACGCGGGTCGCCCTGCGGGTAGAGCTGGCCGACGATGGTCGAGATGTTCGGCTTCAGGAAGCCGACGCCCATGATGATCAGGCTGAGCGCCAGGAAGAAGATGTTGACGTAGGTCTGGTCGCGCTCGACGACCTTGACCTCGTAGGAGCCCTTGTCGAGCACCGCCGGCAACGGCGCGTCGGCGGGCAGGCCCTTCAGTTCCAGGCCGCCGTTGGCCGCCGGTCCGTAGGCGTACAGGCCTTCGCCGACCTTCAGCTTCACGTCGCGCGCGTCGCCGCGGCCCTCGACCACGAACTCGTAGGTCGCGCCGTTGTAGGTCAGGCTCTCGCGGGCCGGGGCGCCTTCGACCGCCATGGTCAGGTGGCCGGCGACCAGCAGCAGCGCGCCGAACGCGATCGCCTTGCGGGTGCCGATGAAGCGGTCCGCCAGGATGCCGCCGATCAGGGGCAGCAGATAGACCAGGGAGGTGTAGGAGCCGTAGAGGCCGCCCGAGTACTTGTCATCGAACAGGAAGTGCTGCGTGAGATAGAAGATCAGAATGCCTCTCATGCCATAGTATGAGAAGCGCTCCCACATCTCGGCGAAGAAGAGGATGATCAGACCCTTGGGATGCTTTCGCATCTGCAGGAAGACCGGAATACCGGTCGCCAGGGTCACGAGGATCCCCAGCGCGATGACAATATTCATACCTTGACCCTGTTTTGACTGACAGGCCCGGGCTCCCCCCGCAGGATAAGCCCCAACCTCCCCGAATTGCGGGGGAGAAAATCACGCGTCGGATCGTTTCACAAGCAACGGTTTGCCGCACATTGTTCGCCGGGAGCCCATGCCTCGCGCCGCGCGTTTGCTGTCCAGGAGGATGCACCGATGACCCAACAGCGCCTGAAATTCGCCCCGGCAGAGGGCCGCGTCCGCGCCCTCTTCGAGGGGCACGAGATCGCCGACACCGCCGACGCCCTGGTGCTCCGCGAAGGCGACTATCCGCCGGTGGTCTATTTCCCGCGCGAGGACGTCGAGATGGCCGTGCTGCGCAAGACCGACCACACCACCCGCTGCCCGCACAAGGGCGTGGCCAGCTACTACACCATCTACCGCGACCGGCAGATCATCGAGAACGCCGCCTGGTCCTACGAGTCGCCGATCGAGGGCGCCGAGCTGATCGCCGGCCGCATCGCCTTCTATCCCGAGCACGTCGACATCCAGGCCGGCGACCAGGGCACGAACAACGCCGCCGCGCCCGATGACAGCTCGCCCGACACGCCCCGCCCGGGCGGCGTCCTGCGCACCGGCGCCCCGCACGCCGGCGAGGCGCAGAGCCTGGATGGTCCCGTCAGGGTGCCGCCGCACGATCCGCCCTACGCCGACATCGATCCGATGTCGCGCGGCTGACGCTTCAGTAGGCGCAGTCGCTGAACACCCGCTGGATGTCGCCGCCCCATTCGCCGTGGTAGCGCTCCAGCAGGCGGTCGGCCGGCGTCAGCCCGCTGTCGGCGATCTCTTCCAGCTCGCCCAGATAGGTGGTCTCGTCGATGAACCCGCCGTCCAGCCGGCCCCGCGCCTTCAGCCCGGCGCGGGCGATGGCGACCATGTCGACGGCCACGTCGCGGGCGCTGCGCCCGGCCACGACCGCCTTGAGCCCCAGCCGCGGCACATCGGCCCGCAGCCGCTCGCGATCCTCCGGCGTCCAGTCCTTGCACAGGTCCCAGGCCGCGTTCAGCGCCGCGTCGTCATAGAGGATGCCCGTCCACAACGCCGGCAGCGCGCACAGCCGGCTCCAGGGCCCGCCGTCGGCGCCGCGCATCTCCAGGTACGACTTCAGCCGCACCTCCGGGAAGATGGTCGTGGTGTGGTCGGCCCAGTCCTTCATCGTCGCCCGCTGTCCCGGCAGCGCGTCCAGCCGGCCGTCGATGAACTGCTCGAACGACTGGCCGGCGAGATCGACGTACAGCCCGTCCCGCTTGGCGAAGTACATCGGCACCTTCAGCGCATAGCGGGCGTAGCTCTCGAACCCGAACCCGTCCTCGAAGACGAAGTTCAGCAGGCCCGTGCGGTCGGCGTCCGTGTCGGTCCACACATTGGCTCGCGCCGACAGCAGGCCGTTGGGCCGGCCCTCGGTGAACGGCGAATTGGCGAACAGCGCCGTCGCGATCGGCTGCAGCGCCAGGCTGGTGCGGAACTTCAGCACCATGTCCGCCTCGGAGGCGAAGTCGAGATTGGCCTGCACTGTGCAGGTGCGCAGCATCATGTCGAGGCCCAGCTTGCCGACCAGCGGCATGTAGCGCCGCATGATCACATATCGGCCCTTGGGCATGATCTGCGCCTGGTCGCGCCGGATGGTCGGATGGAAGCCCAGGCCCAGGAACCCCAGCCCCAGTTCGTCGGCGACGGTGCGCACCTCCTGCAGGTGCTGGCCGGTCTCCGAACAGATGTCGTGCATCGTCTCCAGCGGCGCGCCGGAAAGCTCGAACTGGCCGCCCGGCTCCAGGCTGATGTTGGCCCCGTTGCGCTCCAGCCCGATCAGGGTCTGGCCGCCGTCGGCGCGGTCCTCCAGAACTGGCGCCCAGCCAAACTGCATCAGCCCCCTGAGCATCGCCTCGATGCCGTCCGGCCCCTCGTAGGGAACCGTCGAATGGTCAGACAGGCGGAAGCCGAACTTTTCGTGCTCGGCGCCGACCCGCCACTGGTCCCTGGGCTTGGACCCCTTGGCGAAATACCCCGTCAGGTCCTCGAGCGTCAGCGGACGGTCGTCCGTCATCGTCTCCGCCATGCCATGCCTCCCCAGGCTCTCAACGTCGTTGGCGGGGGAGGCCCTTCCCCAACCGGCGGCGATCTTTACGCTGTTCAGCAGGTGGGAGACAATCGCGCTTTGCGCAAGGTGTCGCGACAGCGACGAATGGCCTTTCGGCCGCCCGCCCAGCCGCCCGCTCAGCCGCCCCGCCAGTCCCCCGCCGCGGCCTGCCACAGGGTCATGGCGCTGATCGCCGCGGTGTCCGCCCGCAGGATGCGCGGTCCCAGCGAAACCACCGCCGCGAACTCCAGCCCGCGCAGCCGCTCGGTCTCCTCGGGCGCGAAGCCGCCCTCCGGCCCGATCAGGATCGCCCACGGCCCCGCCGCGCCCGACAGCGCCTCGATCGCCGGCGCCCCGCCCGTCTCGTCGCAGAACATCAGCCGCCGGCCGGCCTCCCAGCCCTCGATCAGCCGCTCCAACTTTACCGGCTCGAGGATCTCCGGAACATCCAGCCGCCCGGTCTGCTCGGCCGCCTCGATGGCGATGGACCGCAGCCTGCCGATATTGGTGTGGTCGGCGTTGGTCCGCCGGGTGATGACCAGCTGCACCCGCGCCGCGCCCAGCTCGGCCGCCTTCTCGATGATCGTCTCCAGCCGCCCGCGCTTGACCAGCGCCACGGCCAGGGTCAGGTCCGGCCCGGTCTCCTGGGTCCGCACCCGCGCGCCGACCGCCAGCCGGCAGCGGCGCTTGTCGGCCTCGACCACCGTCGCCCGCCATTCCCCGTCGCGGCCGTTGAACAGCAGCACCTCCGCCCCGACCGCCAGCCGCATCACCGCGACCAGATAGCGCCCCTGCTCGGGGCTGGGGACGACCGGCGCGCCGGCGCTCAGCGGGTCTGGAACGAACAGGCGGATCATCCGCCCCTTCTAGCGCGGCGCGGCGCGGCGTGTTTAGCCTTCGTCATGGGAAAGACATCCGACGCCTACGAAGACGAGCTCATCGCCCTCCAGACCGCCATCGTGGCCTGGCGACAGAAGTCCCTGACCGACGGCGAGAAGGTGCTGGTCATCTTCGAGGGACGCGACGCGGCCGGCAAGGACGGGACGATCAAGCGCATCGTCGAGCACCTGCCGCCCCGCACCACCCCGGTCGTGGCCCTGCCCAAGCCGTCCGACCGCGAGCGGACCCAGTGGTACTTCCAGCGCTACACCCCGCACCTGCCGGGCGCCGGCGACTTCGTGCTGTTCAACCGCTCCTGGTACAACCGCGCCGGGGTCGAGCCGGTCATGGGCTTCTGCAAGCCGGAGGACACCGACTGCTTCCTGCGCGAGGTTCCCGCCTTCGAGGCCATGCTGGTCGACAGCGGCATCCGGCTGATCAAGCTGTGGCTCGACATCTCCAAGGCCGAGCAGGCCGAGCGGCTGGAGGCCCGCCGCTCCGACCCGCTGAAGGTCCTCAAGATCAGCCCGCTCGACGCCGAGGCCCAGACCCGCTGGGACGCCTACAGCGACGCCCGCGACCGCATGCTGTCGGCCTCCAGCAGCGAGCTCGCGCCCTGGACCTGCGTCCGCGCCGACAGCAAGAAGAAGGCCCGCATCGCAGTCATGCGCCACCTGCTGCACCAGCTTGCCCCGGGCAAGCTGCGCAAGGGCGTCGAACGGCCCGACCCGGACATCCTCTTCCCCTTTGAGCCCGAGGCGATCACGGACGGCCGCCTGGCGCGCTAGACCCCCTCAGATCAGGCCGTAGCCGAAATCGTGCTTGAGGTGCTGCTTCAGCACCCCGGCCAGATAGACCTCGTCCTCGACCGACAACGCCACGGCCTCGCGCTTTTCGGCGTCCGGCACGATGGTCTCGCCATAGCGGGGGTCCAGGGTTGCGGCCACCGCCTCGCGGCCGGCCACGGCCACGGCCGCCGCCTGATCCGCCGCCGACAGCGTCACGCCCCAGTGGGCCCAGACCCGCGCGACTTCACCGCCCGGGTCGCGCTGCAGGTCCTCGTGGCGCACTACGATCACCCGGTCCGGCATGGCCGCGGCCAGCTCGCCCCAGCGGTTGAAGAAGCGGATGAACCACCAGACGTCGTCGATCTTGCGCACGCCCGGCGCCGGCCGGCGCAGGAACTCCGCCAGGGTCCCCAGCGGGTACTCGTCCTTCCACTTCACATAGTAGCTCAGCAGCGCCTGGCGCATGTGCCGCACCAGCACCACCGTCGGCGGCAGCCGCACCACGCCCGCCCGGGCCAGCGGCGCGATCAGCCGCGAGGGAATGTTGTGCGAGCTGCCGATGCGCGGCGCCTGGGGGTGCACCCGCGCGTGCTTGGGGTGGCCGATGAAGACATCGCTGTCGGGACCGCTGGAATGGGCCGGCGGCGCAAGATCCAGGTGGCGGGCGATGGCGTGGCTGGCCATGTAGCGCAGCCAGTGTGTGCCGCTGTTCTTGGCCGTGGCCAGGAAGCCGTCGACGCGGGGGCCGTACTTGACCAGGTGAAAGCTGGTCAGGTCGTTCTCCAGGTCGCGGCCGGCGAGCCGCTGGGCGTCTGTTGCCAAGGCCTGGGGCCTCCACCACCATTGGGACAGGGCGGCATGTAGCGACCGCCGGAGGGATCGTCGATGGACTATGTGCGTCTCGGCCATACCGGCCTTCAGGTCTCGCCGCTTTGCCTCGGCTGCATGACCTATGGCTCGCCCGACTGGCGCCCCTGGGTGCTCGACGCCGAGGCGGCCCAGCCCTTCTTCCGCAAGGCGGTCGAGGCGGGGATCAACTTCTTCGACACCGCCGACATGTACTCCAACGGCGTCAGCGAGCAGGTCACCGGCCGCTGGCTCAGGGAATACGGCCGGCGCCAGGAACAGGTGATCGCCACCAAGGTCTTCTTCCCCCATGGCCGGGGCCCCAACGCCGGCGGCCTGTCACGCAAGCACATCATGGACGCCGTCGATCGCTCCCTGAAGAACCTCGGGACCGACTACATCGACCTCTACCAGATCCATCGCTACGACCCCGACACCCCGATCGAGGAAACGCTCGAGGCGCTGCACGACGTGGTGAAGGCCGGCAAGGCCCGCTACATCGGCGCCAGCTCCATGTACGCCTGGCAGTTCACCAGGATGCTCGCCGTCAGCGAGCGCCACGGCTGGACCCGCTTCGTCTCGATGCAGCCGCAGTACAACCTCGTCTACCGCGAGGAGGAGCGCGAGATGCTGCCCCTCTGCAAGGCCGAGGGGGTCGGTGTGATCCCCTGGTCGCCGCTGGCGCGCGGCTTCCTGGCCGGCGGCCGCCTCAAGCCCGGCGAGGGCGAAACCGCTCGGGCGAAGTCGGACGAGTTCTCGCCCCGCCTCTACTACCGCGACGCCGATCACGCCGTGGTCGAGGCCGTCGCCGCCGTCGCCGCCGAGCGCGGCGTCTCCAACACCCAGGTCGCCCTGGCCTGGGTCCGGCGCAACCCGGCGATCACCGCCCCCATCGTCGGCGCCAGCAAGCTGCACCACCTCGACGAAGCCATCGCCGCACTCGACCTGACGCTGAGCGACGACGAAGCCGCCCGCCTCGAAGCCCCCTACCGCCCCAAGCCCGTCCTGGACCACGCATAGTCCCTCCACACCACCGATCACGGCTCCCCTCATCACCGATCACGCTCGCGAAGGCGGGCGTCCATGCGATGTGGCTTGTCAGGATCGGCGCTCGCCTGGTTCCACAGGCTCAGGTGGGTGACAGCGGACGATGGCGAACGCCCGGAACATGGGATAGCGTATTTGCCTCAACTCGATGCGGCCCTGCTCAACACAGCCATGCACCGACGCCGCGAGTTCCACGGAACCGAATGTGCCGTCATCCAGCGCGACGCTGGCTCGAACTTTCGGGAACGGGCCGGCGCGCGTGTTGAATCCGATGATCTGGCCCGCCGTCTTTTCCTCTGGGGCAATCGGACTGAACATCCAGAGCCAGATCAACCCGGCGACAACCGCCGCCATGAAGCCGGGGATAAGGCCGCCATCGCCGCTGTCCATGGCGACCAGGAACCTCAGCTTCGCCCGCCAACGCCTGATATTCCCCGCGCTCCACCATCCCATGGGCCTGATACTCGCCTGAAAGTGGCGCCGTGGCGAGATGCCCCGCGTCCTTCGACACGCGCTGCGCGCTGCTCAGGATGACGAACATTGGAGCGCGCC
>VFQU01000976.1_pt1 | contig 19436 bp, 13 predicted proteins | sample 3512311 | NCBI WGS metagenome assembly VFQU01 (sample SAMN10412377, study PRJNA504923) | tailings metagenome | isolation source: Relicate 3 Philex TSF3 active mining site | place: Philippines: Tuba, Benguet | collected 2017-08-29
AACGCTTTTCCGGAAAGAAATGCCTGAGGTTTGGACATATTGGTGGCACCGCTGATTCCGGAAGGGATGATAGGAACCCCTGCACGGATCGCCATTTTTGCAGCCATAGCTTTGAAAGATCCCACTTCTCCCGTTTCAGATCTGGTACCTTCCGGGTAAATGGAAAGGATTTCTCCTCCTCGCATAAGACCCACCATGTATTCTTCCAGTTTTTCGTAATATTCCATAGCCGCTTTTTTATCCATGGTTGTGGTTTCCCCTGCGGCATTTCGAATGATGGGCATACTTCCCCAGTGGATGAGGTTGGCTTTGATGATCCCTCCCAAGGATTTGAGAGTGTATTCTATCATAGGTTTGGTGAAGCTGAGAGGGGGATAATGAAACGGTGAATTTTTATGATTCACATATTTCATGATCTCTTCCTGAGGATGGAAGAGTTCATATTTTCCCAAATAGACGATTTTTCTCTCCGCATAGGCGCCTTGGACGGGAATGTCCAGATAATCCGTATGGTTTGAGACAAAAAGGGCTCCCCCCGTTTCCGGGATGAACTGGGAACCGGTGACTTTCACATCATACACCAATTCCAAAAGGCTCCTGAGAATCGTTTTAGGGACTTCTCTGGGAATTACAAATAAACTGTCTAAAATATCGTTGTCTTTTTGATTCTCATCCATAGGAAACTCCACACATCTGAAAATAAAACTTTATGAAATCAAGTTGGATTTTCATCCTAGATGGAAAATCCTATGATCCTAACTTCAGCAATTTTCGCACAGATTTGGTTTTCGGGAGAACCTTTAGATTTTCTCCACGGATTGGATCCTACCTTCGGTTCCCTGTTTTTTTTCCTCTCCGTCATTTGTCATTACCTGGGAGGAACCGTTTTTTTCCTGGTTCTCATCTCTTTCGCTTACGCATTTTACAATCCTAAACTCGGATTCGAGCTGGCTACCGGCCTTTTGACCTCCGGCCTTGTGATTGCCTTGGGCAAATTCTATTTCGAAAGCCCCAGACCGTTTCCTTATCCGGAAGCCTTCGGAGAAAAAGCATTCGGTTTTCCTTCCGGGCACGCCTACTCGGCAGTAGTCGTATGGGGATTGTTAGCTTATCGTTTTAAAAATGTTTGGTTCCGACTGCTTTGCATTTCGATCATCCTCATCACTCCCTTAACGAGAATGTATTTGAAAGTGCATTATCTGGGAGACGTGACTGCGGGTTTTTTCGTGGGTCTTATCCATTTAGGAATCTTAATTTCTTTCCTTTCCTATCTGGATAAAAAATCCCTTCCGCATTACTTCATTCAGACGGATAAACACAGAACCCTCAGTCTTTTAGGATTGGTTTTGAGTTTTTCAGTGATTCTTCTGGATTCGAAATATTTATCCCCGGAACATCATCATAGTTTGGCGACTGCTGTCACAGCCGCCGGTTCCATCGCAGGTTTCTGGATAGGAGTTTTGTTTTATCCTAAATTTTCTAAACATGAATTTTTGAATTGGGGTATGCCTGTTTCTGAAGGAAAGTTCGATCTATCTGCCTTCGGTGTGAGACTGTCGGTATTGATTTTAGTTTTAGGAATCTTTTATATCCTGCCGTCGTCCCTCGCACAAAAAACGGAATGGAAGGATGATCTGCTTCTCAGATATATACGTTATCTGATTACAAGTTTTGCTCTCATCGTAATTTATCCTATTTTACTTCAAAGGATTGCAGGAGGGCGTTTTCTTTCCGCCTCCCGATGAAAAAAATCGTAAACGTAATTCGTTCTCTGAAAGGAGAACTCACTAGAGAAGGAGTTTTAAAAAATTCCTTCTTTGTTAGTTTTTCGAAAGGAATTTCTTCGGTCACCAATTTGGCCTTTATGATTTACTCCGTAAATCTATTGAGCAAAACGGAGAACGGAAAACTTCAATACTTTCTGGGATTTCTACCGGTGGTACTTGCTATTGCAGAATTCGGTCTTCCCAATGCACTGATCAAATACATATCTCCGTTAGTTGATAAAAAAGAAGACCCGGGAGCTCTTCTCAATGCTTCCCTCAGAATCAAATTCTATTCTTTTATGATTCTGGCTGCGCTCAGCATCCTGGCCTTCGCATTCACAAATGAAAATTATTTCGTAATCGCTATTTTACTCTTCGGGGGAGTGATCGTATCTTTTCTTTCCTACTTCGAAAGCCTTTTCGTTTCTTACAGAAAATACAAAGCACTTTCTTTATGGAACCCTTTACCCAATTTACTACGATTAGGTGTTCTCATCTATTTCGCAGAAACAAGCATTCATCCTCTTTCTTATCTGGACATACTCACCATCTTCTGCATCTCTCCTCTCTTCGTTCTGTTTTTGTTTTTCTTTTTTTTCCAAGGAGAGGAACTTTCTTTTTCCGCACCGAAAGAGGCGATACAAGACAGCCAGAAAAAACTGATGATGTTCAATCTTTGGGCGTTTGCGGCATCCATATTCGCCATCCTTTCCGACAGATTGGAGATTTTTTTCCTGAATCAATTTCATCCTCCCGAAATTGTGGCAGATTACGGAACCGCCTTACAATTATTCAGTGGATTCGTCATCATACTATCGACTTTCAATTCCATCATCTATCCTAAACTTTCCCGACTGGCCGACTCGGAGGAATTTCCCAACTTCCTGAAAAAGTCGGTAGCGCTAGGAGGACTCATCGCCTTCCTACTTCTTCCGGGAATTTTTCTAGCGGAACCCATACTGACTCTGTTATTCGGAGCAAAGTATTCGAATTCTATATCCGTATTTAAAATCCTTTATCCCAATTTCCTTCTTCAATTGGTATTCGCTCCTCTGGGAACCGCCTTATTTGCATTAGGTCAACCTAAGATGCTGGCGGGACTGGCGCTTCTCAGACTCGCTTTGGGAGCCGTATTCGATTTCTGGATCATACCCGATTGGGGAGCGAACGGTGCGGCCATTTCCTTATTTTTGGGACAAGTGGTTTCCTGGCTGATTTTGGTGGGATACTTTTTGGCTTACTTTAGGAAATAGAAACTTCCGCATGAACCGTTACGGTATCCTTTTCTTTTCTCTCTTTTTTATTTCTACACAGATATCTGCCGTTTCTTATTCGGATTATTTTTGGGACGACTTCAAAGCCGCTTTGGATTGGGGAAGAGTCAGTCCCAAAGCCCAGAATCGATTTCAGAATTTCGTAGAAGAACCTCAGGAAGGTTTCGGAGCCGACTATCATATCTATGGAGGAGGTGCCTTTCGTTCCCAAAGAGGAGGAGACGATAAGGACCAAGCGGGAAAATATCTGGGTTTAGGGCAGGCAAGTGCCCAAGCCGCTTTTTATTATAGATCGAAATCGTATTATCTCTCTTTGATCTTAGGACCCAGACTTCTTGCCGCAGAATCAAAGTTAATCGATAAAACAGTAAACTCTGTCTGGGACGGGGAAGCCGTTTTGAGTCTCGGAGCGGAATTTCAAAACCTCGACTTTCACTTGGAAGGAGGAAGAGGCTGGCAAAGGTTAGACGGTTTCGGTTTTTTATTCAACGGAATGGCGGAATTCGGAGAAGTAGGAGTTTCCAAAAACAAAGTTTTATCTTTTTCTCTCCTTTCTCTTAGAATGAAACCGGAAGAAGAATCCCTTTCTCCGAAAGCATGGAATCACAGCAGAAGAGAAATGTGGGGAGGAAACATTCGATCCCAAGGAATTTTATTCTGGGAAAACCTTCAGTTCTTTCATTATATCTATAGAGAACCGAATTTCGATCCATCCGAATTCAAACTTTATCCTCAAAATGTTTTCGGACACTATCTCTATTCCGGAATGGAATTCAGATCCGCTTCTTTTTGGAAAGATACAAATCTCGATCTTACTTTGATTCGAGTCACAGGAAGCAGAAAACAAACCGCTTACCCTTGGCAGGAATCGGAGCAAACCACCGACAGTTTTTTAGCTTACTCTTCCCTTCATGGAAATCTAGGGGATTGGCTTTTATCGATATCGGGTTTGTACACCCGTAAGGACAAAGAAGAGAGAAGAGATTCAAATAGCGACGGATATGCGGCTCCTCTTGCGGAACCTAGAGTTCTGGGAGGATATTCTTCTTTTTTACTTTATCAGTCCGTTTACTTTCCAAACGACAGATTGTTTTACGATCTTTTGGCGAAAAAAGATCCCGGATTCGAAAACAAAGGAATTCAAATGACTGGAATCCAAATCGGACATTCCTTTCTGCCTTCTTTGAGAGGAGATGTGTTCCTCAACCGTTCTCATTCGGAAATGGGGATGGGAACGGAAATGATTCTGAAGCTTACAGGAAATTTGGAGAATACGATCAAAGGCTTTTTTACAGCTTCCATTTGTTATGCGAATGTTGATCCCCAAAAAACCGTGGTATTTGTAACGGAGCCTTTTAGAGAAAAGTCGGCGGAAAAAGAATTTTGGAGATATTATGTTTCTGCAGGTTTTAAATTCTAAACAGGCGTAGTCCAGTGCTTATAAAATCGAACTTCGTTTCCTTTCTGATTGTATTTGATCGTATCGATATTCATCTTTGCCAGAAAGATCCCTCTTCCACTCACTAAATTCGCTCCCGGATTTTCGATGGGATTGGGAACGGAAGCCAAATCGAAACCTTCTCCATCGTCCTTAATCATGATCTGAATTCCATTCTGATCCAAACTCACATGCACTTCTATGGACAGTTGACACTGTTCGCATTTTCGATCCACATAGAGGAAATAATCTTCGTTTGCTTCCAAAAGTTTTTGTTTTTCCTGATAACTCACACCGGCTACTCCATGTTCGATGGCATTGGCGATGAGTTCGTACAAAACAACTTTTAAGGAAAGTAAATCTTCCTCTCTAGCACTAGGATTGTTCAAAATGGGTTCTAAAATGAGAGCCACATATTTATTGATATTTTTGATTTTAGGTCGGAAGAGAAGGGTATAGTCTCCCGCAACGAGAGAAACTTCTCCCGTATGAAACAACAGATTCGTGTCGTTATCCGTATTTTCGAATTTTTTAATTCTAAGACGGAGAGATTCCATCCGAAACGGTTTGAGGAAAAAATCGACGGCTCCCATACGGAACACATCAATTGCTATCTGAATGTCGCTGTCCCCCGTAATGACTACGAAAGGAGTATAGATGGATTCGGATCTGAGTTTTTGGATGAACTGTATTCCGTTTAACTTAGGCAAGCTGATATCGGAAATGATTAGATCGAAACTTTGAGTGGTAGCGGCAAGAAGTGCCTCTTCCCCGTTGGAAGCTAAATGGACATCGAACTCTCTGTGGAAATATTCTTGGAAGAGTTCTCGAATATTATCTTCATCATCAACAAAGAGGATTTTCATCAATACAGCCTAAGACCGGCCTTCAATTTCGCCAAATTTCCGTTCTCCTGTAAATCGATTTTTTCGGAGATGTGCTTAATCTTGCAAATTCTGAAAGCGGTCGATTTTATAGGCGGATTGGAGTTCCGACTGAAGGGCTTGTAGATCCCGTCTAGTAAAGACGGTAAACTTTCCTCCCGAAAACTCGAAGGCAAAATAATCGATGTCGTCCGTTTCGATTTTGGTTTTCAATTGTGAAAGTGAAGTAATCCTAACTCCGTTCACTTTTTCCAAAATCAAGTCCTGAAATTCATGATATCCTAAATTTCCTTCCAAAGGAAAAACCCTGCTTAAAATAACGATCTTCTCGCGAACAGGGTGCGTTTTTTTCTGATAAAAATCGGTAAGATAAACTAACTTTTTCTCGGACTTTACTCTGTATTCCGCTCCGAATTCCTTCAGATAAGATCCGGAAAGTTCCGTAAAAAAGAACCCTCCTATGATGAAATACAAAGGTTTTTGTTCAGGAGCTTCATCAGGAATCAGGAACGCATCCGTTTTATAACGGGAAAGAGGGTAAGATACCTTAACTTTTGTATGGTTGCGGTAGACGGTAAGATCCGTTTTTGATCCTGCCTTTTTCAGATTTCCAGCTCCGTCCCTTAAAATCAAATCCATCACTCTGTCGTAACGATCCCAATCGTTCAAAGAAGCCAAAGAACTTTCCCCGATTCCTATGACGATGTCTCCGGGAAACAAGCTGTATGCGGGGCCGACTCCTGGAACCGCTTCCGACACTAGAACTCCTCTTCCTATATCTTTGGAATAATATTCCTTTTCGGAAGGAGTCAATTGAACATCGAACGTCCAGCCGGGATGAGGGAAGGATCGAACGGATCCGGTTTCGTTGAAAAAATAACGAACATATTCCGTAGGAATCAGAAAATCGGAATAGCTAATACCACATAACAAAGATTTATTAAAAATGAAATTGGGTTCGTCCGCTTCCTTTTTCTCCAAAAGAAAAACCTTGATGGGCGTTTTGGAAAAAGGCAACTGCACATATCTGGATTTTCCGGTCGAACAAAGTTTTTTCGCAGACTTATCGTCTAGGGAGATTTTTTTGGAAAGTTTCTCCGTATCGACTGATTGAAGTAATGTGAAACCTGTTTCAGGATCGTATGCGGCAACTTTTAATTTGGGAACGGAAAAATCCAAAGATTCGAATTCAGCGAAAATGGGTTTTTGACGTGCCAATGTCATCGTAAAGAACTGACCGCCTCCCAAATGAATGGCAGTTCCCTTTTTCACGAAAGGTTCTCCGATCATCCAGGGATTCTGATGGCTGACCTTTTGAAAGGTGATCCTTACATCTACCGAATTGCTGTCTTCCAAAGAAACGGAAAACAGATACGAATGCAAAAACAAACAACAAAAAACGACTGCGGCTTTACAGAGTTTCATAATTAGCTCCGTATCTTTTTTTAACTCTGACATTGATTTGTTCCACGGATTCGGGCCGCAAAACAATAGGAAGATCCATTCCTCTGAAACGGAGCACGATGAAATTCCTGGAATTTTCTTTCCAGATTTGTTTCAAATGATCCAAATCCTTCGGCACCACTCCGTTAATAGATTCCAAAACTTTGAATTTATATTTTTTGTATTTGGCAGTTTCAGGATCGTCGAACGTATAACTAAGAACAATATCCCTGTTCGTATAACGATAGAGTAGATCCTGAATGAAATAACTGTAGTGGTATTTTAAGGAACTGTCCAAATCTCCTTCTTCAGAATTGAAAAAAGATCTGGAAACGGGCTGGAATACAAATCCCGCGGAAAGAAGATAATGATCCGAATTTTCCCTGTAAAGTTCCAAAGAGAAATTTTTCTGCAATGTTGCTTCCGTTTGGTATTTTTTACCTGAGCGGTACACCTCTAAATTGATTTTAGCGCCTAACTGTTTCCCTTCGATGTATTCGATGATGAATTCTTTTTTCCCTGTCTGGTTGATTTCACCTTCGTTGCTGATGTTAAATCCGTCTATGCTTACTAAAAAGTCCTTCTCTTTCAATAACGACGAGAAGGTAGACTGAGGGTACACTCGATTCACGAAAATTCCGGACTCTTCCGCAGGGATTCGCAAAGCTTGCTTCAAACTTACCGGAGTCCCTCCTTGAAAAGTGAATCCTAAGTTAGGAAATCCGTCGTATTTTCCGTCTTTGATGTCGGATAAAAAATGCTGAATGATATCGTTAGGAATCAGATAAGCGATGTCTTTTCCCAACTTGCTGATTTGGAACAAAAGTCCCACAACCTTTCCGTTTTGAATGGCAGGTCCTCCCGAATTTCCTGGTTGGGCATGGGCATGGATTCGGATCACATTTCTAAAATCAAGACCGGAAAAACTATAACGGTTCTTTTCATAACGAAGAACGGAACCTTTTTCTACGGTTAAGTTTTCCTGACCGTTTTGATAGCCTAACACTAACAAATCGGAGCCGAGCGCGGGAGGGATATCTGCGAAACTCAAAGAATCGGTATTGTTTTCGAATTCTTTATCCTTCACTTCCAAAAGTGCCAAGTCACAATCGTAACCGATGAATTTCACTTCCGCAGGATATTCTTTGCGGCTCACTCCCGTTCGCACTGTGACTCGTTTCGCATCTTGAATCACATGTGCATTCGTAAGAACCAAACGATCCGAAATCACAAGTCCCGAACCGAGTCCGGTACTTAGGTTCTTTTTCATCCAAGGCTGGATTTTATTTTCGGAGGAAAAACCGTCGTTTCGAACCAGGACCACGGAACGAAAGATATCCTCCACTCCCACATCTTCCTCTTTGTTTTGAGAGAAAAGGGAGAAAGAAAAAAAGATAAATAAGACAAAGGAGATGAATGTATGTCGATTCATAAAAAAGTTTATGCTCCTCCCAAAAAGCCTGTTCATTCGTGATTTTTCTCATTTTCAATTTTGCGAAAAAACGATCTCCCTTCGCAGGATTTCCGGAAACAACTCCTGAAACTTCCAGTTTCCCTGCGGGATTTCCTGGAACCCGCACAAGTGCGTACGGAGTGTTCTTCACACAGGAGATTTGAAAAACATAAGAGATCGTATTATCCCAATAAAAACTTTCATCTACTTCCTGGAACAAAAGAGGACATGTATCATCAAAAAACACCTCAATACTGCTAGGTGATTCTTTTCTTCTGTTTTCGTCGTAAGCGATCGTTTTAAAATAAATCAAATTGGGGTTCTTCAGTTCTCGGAAGCTGTTTTTCTTTTCCGTTTTGCTGGTAAAAACAGACTTTGTGCCGGGATAATCGAATTCCAAATCGTTCTTATTGTACGTGTGCGTCTGGTTCGCTGCGATGTTATCGACTTCGGATGGACCCATTACGACTTCGAGGTAATTTTTATTTCCGATCTTATGGTATCCTGCCAGTCGAAAATGACCCGGAGGAATTTGTTTTTCCAATTTCGCTTGAGAAAAACGAATCAATCCTTCTTTGTTTCCGCTTTCACAATCCAATGAATAGTAACGAACCGTTTGATAGGAACCGGATCCTTTCAGCTTGCAGCCGGATGAATCCTGGAACGCAAATAGGTTTTTGTTCCGAATCCAACTCTTAATTTGAACGCCGATAGTTATTTTTCCGTCCGCTTTCAGTTCTTCATATAACAATGATAAGGAAGTTTGTTTTTTTCCAGAATGAATTTTACCGGCCTCTAATCCTGCGCCTGCATAAAAAAGCGGCATAAGTAAGGACAAAACGGTCAGTTGAAATTGAGAAAACATATTGGGGCTCAAGGGATTATACATAGAATATCGGTTCACCTACCCCCAAGAATTGAAGAAGGGATCTTGAATTGTTTCCGGATTATGTCTCACCTTTATAGGTAATTATTTTTTTTGGTTTTCAGGCTTTCAAAAAAGAGAGGGGGGGAAAGTAATGTACCGATAAGGAGATTTTTTTTGAACTGGAGCTTTCTTAAAACAGAGATTGAGGCGGGAGATTTTTTAATCGATTGTCGTTCACAAACCGCTTACGAAGAAGAAACTCTGGAAGGTGCATTTTACTTTCCATTTATCAAAAAGGCATTCGGATCAGACCCCGAATCTCAGAAAAAGCTCTATGGACCCATGACCGCAGTCGTTGCGGAAATTCAGAAATCCAAAAAAACAAGAGTCATTGTTTTCGATGAAGGAATGGGAATGTTCTCCACAAGAATGGTTTTCCTACTTCGCAGCATGGGCATTAAAGAAAGTTATGTGCTGGCTAAAAAGTGGCCTTTCGAAGGAAACAAAAAGCCGGGAACTCTGAAAATGGAACTCCCTTTGGCGGACAAAGTGAAACCTATGGAAGGCGTCGTAGACAAAGCCTTTATGGAAAAAAATCTCACCAAACTTCAAATTTTCGACGCACGCACCATGGACGAATATGAAGGCAGACTCCCTCGCCTAACAGCACCGGAAGAAGGAACTCTTTGCGGAAGACTGCCTGGCGCTTTCTTATGGGATTGGAGAAACCTTTACGATGCGGAAGCAAACCTAATCGATCGTTCTTTGTTCAAAAAAAGGCTGAACGGTTTCCCTTTTATGCCGGAAAGACCTACTGTCATTTACGATTACAACGGTGCTCGTTCCTGCCTTTTGGCTCTCATGTTGAGAGAAGCAGGTTATATCGACGTAAGCACTTATCAAGGTTCTTGGTTTGAATGGAGAAAATCCAGCCTGCCAAAACAAGCAGTATCCGTATTCGGACAAAAAACCGCTGTGACTTCCGGAGCACCTAGAGTCGGCGGATTGGATCGTAAGAAAGTCTAAAAAAAGAATTTACGAAAAGAAGAAAGCCAGGACGAATCATAGGACTTCCCCGGAGGATGTCATGGCTTTTCTCTTCGTTCCTTTATCTCGTTTCTTTTCCTCAGAAAAATTTTCACTTTCGTTCTCTTTCGTTTTAGTTCTCTTCACTCTTTCCTGCACAACCACCCAAATTCAATTTCCTTTAAAGGCATCCGCTTCCTTTCCTTTGGGTTCCCAACTCTCCGTTGAACAAAACAAAGAAAAACTTCGATTGCTTCACAGCAAAACAGGAAGAGAATTCATTTCTTTTTCTTTGTCCGAGCCCTTCCTCCAAGCGGCAGAAGGAAACGCAAATGTGAAATACAGAATGGCCACTTTCAGTTTCAAAGAAAACATCTCCAGGTTCTGTTCCGATCAATTCATAGAAGAAAGCCGTGTAGAAAAAGGGAATTTCATTCAGAAAGGAAAATTAAAAGGTTCCGACTGTAATACCGATTATACTTTCACAATCATTCCTGTTTCCGAAAAAGAAATCAAATTCTCCGTTGTATTCTCCGACAATCGCCTAAATAGAGTTTGGTTTAAATACGATTCAGACTCTAAAGAAAAATTTTACGGATTCGGGGAACAATTCTCCAATAACGAATTCAAAGGCAAAAAACCGTTCCTATTCACGGAAGAACAAGGAGTCGGAAGAGGAGATCAACCGATCACTTTCGGAGCCAATCTTCTTGCAGGTGCAGGAGGGAACGAATACAGCACTTATGCACCGATCCCCCACTACATCAGTTCGGAAAACAGATCCGTATTCATTGATAACAGTGGTTATTCTGAGTTCGATTTGACTTCAAACAACTCCGTCACTATAAACTTTTGGGACACACAACTCGACGGAGGCTTTAAAGGAAATATATGGATCGGCTCCCATCCGAAAGAACTTGTGGAAGCTTATACGAAAAAAACAGGACGATTTTCTCCTCTTCCCGATTGGTCTTATGGAACCTGGCTGGGAGTGCAGGGAGGTTCTTTAAAAGTTTCCGCCATCGTAGAACAAGCGAAAACGGCGGGAAATCCCGTGACTGCTCTTTGGATCCAAGATTGGTGCGGAAGAAGAGTCACCAATTTCGGAGATCAGTTGAAATGGCGCTGGTATGCGGATGAAACTCTTTATCCGGATTTCAAAAAATTCGTAAAGGAGATGAACTCCAAAAACGTTCATGTATTGGGTTATATAAATTCCTTTCTGGGCGATACCGATCCAAAAAAACCGGGCGGTGACGATTTCACAAATCCAATGCTTACGGAAGCAAAAAACAAAGGTTATTTGGTAAAAAATTCCAAAGGGGAAGACTATCTCATCCAGACAGTGGGCTTTCCCGCTTATCTGATCGATCTTACCAATCCTGCGGCTGTGAAATGGACCAAGGAAATCATCAAAAAAAATATGATCGAAGCTGGTTTGTCCGGTTGGATGGCGGATTTCGGAGAATGGTTGCCTTACGATGCTGTCTTACATTCCGGTGTGGATGCGAAAGTGTATCACAATAGGTATCCAGTCGACTGGGCTAGAATCAATAAAGAGGCGATCAAAGAAGCGGGCAAAGAGGGAAAAATCGTATTTTTTACCAGAGCAGGTTACAGTTATTCGAATGCATATTCCACCTTATTCTGGGAAGGCGATCAACTGGTAAGTTGGGGAACTCACGACGGTCTTCCTTCCAGCATCTTAGGACTCACCTCTTCAGGTATCAGTGGTTATGCGCTAAACCACAGCGATATCGGCGGATATACCACAATTTCTAATCCGCTTAGGAACTACCACAGACCAAAGGAACTTCTTTTAAGATGGGCGGAACTTGTATTCAGAACTCATGAGGGAAACCGTCCTTTGAAAAATTGGCAAGTCTACCAGTACACCACGGAAAAAGGAATCTCTTCCTTGTCCGATGAGGAGACGGTTTCCATATTCGCCAAAATCGGACAGCTTCATTTCGCTTTAAAAGGATATTTAAAACTCCTCGAAGAAGAGGCTTTCAAAACGGGACTTCCTGTGGTACGTCACAACTTCCTTGTGGAACCGAAAGATGCAGTTCTTATCGAGCAAAAATACCAGTTCTTTTTAGGAGATGATCTGCTTGTGGTACCTGTCACTTCTTCAGGAGCGACCAAAGTCAAAGCCTATCTTCCCGCAGGAGAATGGCAACACATTTGGACGAATGAGGTTTTTTCAGGAGGAAGTTTTGTAGAAACGGAATCTCCTTTGGGAAAGCCAACCGCATTCATTCGATTAGGTGGAAAGAATGAAAAGGTTCTGAGAGACGGACTCTCCGGGTTGAGGAAGTAAAATGAAATTTGCATTGATCGGCGATGTTCACGGGTTTTGGGACGAAAAAGACAATCGATATTTCAACGAGTCCGATTACGATGCCATCTTCTTCACAGGTGATTTCGGAGGATTTCACCTAACAAAAAATCCGTTTCAGGAAACCAAATTCGAAGGTCTCACAAAAAAGGCCTATCTGATCCCAGGAAACTGGGACGGAACCAACCTAATCGGAGTTTTAGGAGAAGCGACTGACAGCAAAGTTTTGAAATTTTTAGGAAGTTTCGGTTATGCACGCAGGATGAAATCTTTCTCTGAAAAGATACGTCCCATCGCACTCACCGGTTACAGTTCTCTTGTTCTGTCCGAAGAAAAAGACTTGGCATTGATCGTAGGCCGCCCTCATTCCATGGGAGGAGGTTTCAACTTCGCAAGAAATCTCGCAAAACATTACTTTATCGCAGATATGGAAACCTCCGTAATGAAGTATAAAAAACTGATCGATTCCACTACTCAAAAAAACATTTTCTTTCTATCGCATAACGGACCTCAAGGTTTGGGAAGCGGAAAAACTTCCATATACGGCGCAGACTACAAGAAGGAAGGAGGAGACGGAGGTGATTTGGATTTGGCAATCGCTGTGGAATATGCAAAGGACCAAGGCAAAAAAGTTCCTGCAGTTCTTTCCGGCCACATGCACCATTTCGTACACGAGTTCAAAAAGGAAAGAGAGACGATGATCTATACGGGAGGAACCTTCTATGTCAACGGAGCCAAAGTTCCCCGCATCCGCAAAGAAAAACATTTTCATACTAAGATCACATGGGACGGAGGTTCCGCCACAGTCATTCCCGTTTGGGAATCTCTTTGAAGTCACTGCATCTTATGAATGTATTCCGCAATCGCTTTTACTTCATTCGATTTTAAACTCGGATAGGCACGCATCATCGTTCCGGGAATTCCTTTTACAATCGATTTACTGATTTTGTCGATAGAAGTCCCGTTTCGATACGTGGAGGGTTCATTAAAATTCGGCAGATAACCCATATTAGGTTTACCGGAAAGAGCTCCCCTCCCATCTCCTCTCTCTCCGTGACAGGCAGAACACCCGTTTTGAATGTACATTGCTTCCGGAAAAGGAACGGCAACTCTAGGAGGGATCGGAGGAGCAGAAGTCACCTCAGGCTCTTCATCCGCCTGCTGACAAAACGAAATGAAGATACAAAGTAAGAGCAAAAGAGAAAAACGATTCAATCTACTTTTCCTCCAACCATTGAAATCCAGTTTGTCGATGCACTTGATTTTGAATTCCGAACTTCCAAGACTCGATAGATCCCGCCAAAATGACTTGGTTTCTCGCACGAGTGAGTCCCGTATAAAGAATTTGTTTCGTAAGAAGACGTTTTGAGGTTTGATTTTCATCCTTCTGGTTTTCGGGAGGTAGATAAAAGAAAACGGTATCATATTCTGAACCTTGGCTTTTATGAACGGTCAAAACGTACGCCTCTTTATGAGGAGGTAACGTATCCAAAGCGAAATGAAACAATTGATTTTCAATGGAAAACACGGCCCTTAATTCGTTTTCAATCTTCAATACCAAACCGATATCGCCGTTGAATAATTTACGACTTTTATCGTTTTCAGTGATCAGCAGAGGAAGGCCGACGTAATAGGTTCTTTCCGAGAGTTTTTTTCTAGGAATATAAATTCTGGATTTTTCCTTTTGAAGATTAAGGCTTCGTTTTGCGATAAGAGCGATTTGTTCCTGCATCCCGGCAACTCCCGCATAACCACTATATATGGTAAGGCATCTGAATCGTTTGATTTCTTTCGTGAAATCGTCGTAATAGTCGTTCAGTTTTTCCTTATCCTGAATTTGCCAGCTGGAGATTCGAATGATCTGAGGATAAAGAAATTTTTTCCAAATATGATATACGATTTTTTCCCTTTCTTGAAATGAATTTAACTTAACCTGATTGAGCTCAAGATTAAACCAAACTACTTCACTGGGATAAGGAAACGATTCTCCCAATGCGGAAACAAATTTGATTTCCTCGTTATCTTCTTTAGGTGCAAAAAGATCAGGCTGATTGATTTCTTTTTTGTTCTTCGACTTGGTTTCGTACTTAGGTTCGGAAGAAGATAAAATCTCCTCGGCCAAACTTACGATTCTGGAAACTTTGCCGTTTGCATTCGGCTTCTGGCGATTACTTTCCGTTAAATGAGAAACGAATCCTTTTTTGTTTTTCAAAGCGGTCAGAAAATCCCCCAACACTGCTCCTTTTTCTACGGAAGGTAACTGGTTCGGATCTCCAATCAAAATCAACTTTAGATCGTGACTCAAAGGAGGCAATGCTTCCAATAAGGATCTCATTAAATCCGCATCCACCATGGACACTTCGTCCACAAGAATCATTTTATGAGGAAGATATCTCTCCTGATTATAATAAAAACCATTTAACTGTGGTTTATAAGAAAGCAAGTTATGAATGGTTTGCCCTCTTAGAAATCGGCTCTCTTCTCTAAGCCCTGCGATTTTAGATAAATTTTCCTGAATTGATTCGGTCAATCTTTGAGCAGCCCTTCCCGTAGGAGCAACAAGTGCCAACTGATCGGAAGAAGGCAGTTTTCCCAACCGATACAAAATCTCCAGAATGAAAGCGACCACAGTCGTTTTCCCTGTCCCCGGCCCGCCGCTGATGATTTGAAAATCGGATCTAAGAGAAGTAAGGACCGCTTCTTTTTGGCCTTCCTTCAATTGGAAACTATTTCTTTCCAAATCTTCTAACAAGGATTGGAAATCGGGAATTTGTTCCGAAGACTGTTTTGTTTCCGCATGACGAATTCTCTGTTTTAAGTGGGTTTCTAAAACCGATTTCGTAGAATGTGTCTTTGAAAAAAATAAAAACGTTTCTCCCTTAATCTTCTCTTGAACCAAACCAACAGGATTTTTCTTCAAAAGATGTTTCCATTCTTCTTTGACAGGAATACAAAGGTTACCCTCTTCTTCCGCCAGCCAAAGTTCCATTAGGATAGGTTCGATGTCTTCCGAAAGATTCGTAAGAGAAGTTAGATCGTCCTTCAATCGGGAAAGGAACATTTCGCTCATAATAAAATCCTTCTTCCGATTTCTTTTTCAATGAGAGAGATCCTTTCTCGGTTCCAATTCCCATCGAAATAAACGCCTTTATTTTCGCCCGATTTCATCCCTCTCAGAAATAAATAATAAACTCCACCTAACTTTTTATAAGCTTCCTCCGCACCGAAAATTCTTTCCAAATATTCTTTCAGAATCAATGCGTAAATATCTCTTTGCAGATTGTATTGATTTTCCCTGTTATAAATCACCTGTCGAATCGTGGAAGGAGAGTAATCGGGAAGCAAATTGGATTTATAATCCGCTAAATAGTATTTGCCTTTCCATAAAAAAACCAAATCGATGGAACCCTTTAAAAAACTTCCCGGCCCGGGAACGGAATAAGGAGGACGGCTTAAATCCAAATGAAAATCCATTTCGCAAACTTGATCCGCTTTAGACAGAGATTTAAGTGAGAAAGAAAGCCCGTCCCGATCCGTTAAATTTGCGTGCAAACTGTTCCAAAGGATCTCCAAAGTTCTGGATAGATAATTCTCTTTATCAGCACCTAATCCAAATCTATCGATATAATGTGAGATTCTAGAGATAAGTTTTTCGTTATTTCCCAGATCTTGATACGACTTCGTATCGAAAGAAAGGAAATCGAACTCTTCCAACAGCTTATGTAGAAAAGAACCTGTATTTGCGGAAGAAGGAAGCAGATCTTCAAATAAAGGATCGGTTCTTATTTCATCATCTAACTTTGAAATGACTTTATCCTCTTCCATAAGACCGGAACCGGTAAAGGAAGAACTATCCTTGGATTTGATGGAAGAATAACTGTTTAAAACAATTGTCTTAGGAAGATCGGATTCAGAAAACAGAAGGGGAACAAAAGACCCGGCTTTTCGAGCGGGTTCATGCAAAGAGGAAGAGGAAAAATTCGAAAGAGGTTTCCATTCTTTTTTCTCTATATTTTTCGATCCCGATTCCAAGATTTGATTCAAAGAAGGAATCATAAATTTGGTATAAAAGGAATTGGTTCTGGAATCGACCGGAAAATAAGGAAGATACAAACGAAGTTTAGGTCTCGTCAAACCTACGTAAGTCACTCGAATGTCTTCTCTATGAAGCTGTTCTTTATACGCTTTATCCTCCTTGTCCCAAAGATCCAAACGATAAATCGTGCGGGAATCTTCAGAATCGGAAGTTCTGTATTCATAACTCGTATAAGTAGTCATGTAACCTTTCAAATGAAAGAAAAAAACGATCGGCCATTCCAAACCTTTAGAAGCATGAATGGTTAGAATTTGAACCGCATCTTTTTCCGTTTCCTTTTCATATAATGGAAGTTCGGCTTCATTCGCTTTTTCCGTTCGTAATCTCTTGAGTTCTTCCAGAACTTCGGATAAACCGGCATGGTTCTGAACCTGAAAGACAAGAAGTTTCTGAAAGATCTGCCTATAATTGGTTCTTTTCCTTTCCCAAAAAATATCCTTTGCTTCTTCCGTTAGAAAGATGCGAGTCCCTTCTTCTATCGATCGAAACAACTCAGCGAACCTTCTCGATCTTGCCAAACTTTTCCAATGATCCAAAATCGTCTTTTCATAAGAAGAGATGGAATGTTCGTCGAAAGCCTGAAGAAACTCAGGAGGAATCTGGAACAAATCACTAATCAATAATTTTCTATATGAGGACGGATTGTTCGGATCTGACAGACAGTTGAGCACATTCAGAATTTGATCCGACTCTTGCGAGGCGTAAATTCCCTGTTGTTTGTAAAGGGTAAAAGGAATTCCTCTTTCTTTCAAAGCTTGACCGACCAAATGGCCGTTTTCTTTTTTATCCACCAGAACGGCAATGTCCTGTGCTCTGATATTTTTCCGTATCCAAGTCCCTTCCTTGGTTTTCTCTTCGTAATCTAAATTAGATTTACTTAATATTTGAAGAATTTCATCAGCGATCGCAGTGATCCAAAGATCCCTTGCTTTTCCAAGACCGAGCTTCTCTTCAGAAAGTTGAATGAGCTGGACAGAGGCGGCTTGATCGGTGTTCGATTTTTTGATCTTACATTTATCCAGAGAAGGCGCAAATACGGACGTATAATCGATGTTTTCCCCTACTTCCTCTATAGGAAAAACGGTTTCGATGATTTCATTGTATCCTAAAATCAATTCGGGAACGGATCGAAAGTTCGTATCCAATGCGAATGAATTTGCACCTAGATTCGTTAACTCTTGTTTTGCTCTAAAGTAGGTGCCTATATCCGCACCTCGGAAAGAATAGATGGACTGTTTCGGATCTCCGATCAAATACAAAGCTTTGTCGTTCGCATCTAAAAATAAGCCTGAAAAAATCTCGTATTGAGCCTTATCAGTATCCTGAAATTCATCCAGAATTCCCACCCTGTATCTCGATTGAAGAGATTCTTTTAAAGAAGGATTTTTTTTCAAAGAACGATTTACGTTCAGAATCATCTGGTCATAGCTGATCCATTTGCCGGATGCAAAATCCTCCTGAACCAAAGTTTTAACCAAAATAGAAGTGTTTTGATTGAAATTGGAAGCAGTCCAAGGAGAAACAGGTTCGTAAACATAACTTTTCTCACTTAATAAACGTTCTGCGGCATACAGAATTTGATCTTTCTTATTTAAAAAATCGGATTCAATGATGAGGTTTTCGAGAATCTCATCCCTGTTAAAACCCGATTTCGAACCGAAGTCTACTCCTTCCCAGAGAGAATGTTGAATTCGATACAATGCTTCTTTAGCTCTTTCGGTGTTCGTAGTTAATCGGCACGATTCGATCGATTCCGTTTCAATGGGATACTCGGATAGAATCATATTGCAAAAACCGTGAATCGTGGAAATAGTGACTTCTTCGATCTCCCGCAATTCTTTAGTTAAATTCTCTTCTATCAATTTCTTTCGAAGACGGTCTTTTAATTCTCCTGCGGCTTTTTGGGTAAAAGTTAAAATCAAAATTTCAGATACAGGTATTTTATGAACCTGGATGAGATCGGATACGATTTCCATAATCGTAAACGTTTTTCCAGTACCAGCGGAAGCTTCTATAAAACTATGTTTGAAAGGGAAAGGACGCTGCATTATAGTTTCCAATCCAAAAATGGCTGATAAAATTTTTCCGCATAACGAATAGAAGTTTTTAAAATCAAAGATTCGGTTCCGGGATACAGTCGAACCGTGTCGGAAAGACGAGAAGAAATAAAATCGGCCTCATCCTTCAAAAAACGCTTCCAAGCGGCTTCATCCTCATATTTCTCTCGAACGAATGTTCTCTTTTTCCCTACCTTCTCGAACATTTCATTTTGATAATATTGTAAAAAAGCGTATCTGGGAAAAAATACCGGATCTTCCTGAAGATACAATTCCGCTAAGGATGTCAAATATTCACGATATGCCTGCTTTTTATCCTTTTTGTATTTTAGCACATAACTATTGTTTTTTATTTCATCCTCATCCTGTTTAGGTCTCGATTTCAAATTAAACATTTCCAAGGAAGATTCCTCTTGTGAAGAAACGGCGATCAAACTGAGAAAAGGAAAACTCATCTTCTCCCAATAATCCTTATAATGTTTATAACCATCGTAAGTAGGTTCCGTCTCCCAAGATTTGGAACTGAGCCAATACAACACTCCGTCCTTTTCAATCACATTCTCCCATTCTCCTACGATCTCCAATCGGGAGCCGTTTGTAAGATCCAAAGAAAGAGAAGGCAGTTTTTTACAGACGGATTCGGAAAGACCTGTATCGCCTAAACTCAAGTGACGATAGAATGTGCCTCCTTGAAATCGTTCTTTCCAATCGGAAAGAATTTCGGAAGCAAGAACGAAATAACGCAACAGCTCTTTTTCCTTAACTTTAAAAAAGACGGATCCGGGAAATT
>VFQU01000977.1_pt1 | contig 19424 bp, 17 predicted proteins | sample 3512311 | NCBI WGS metagenome assembly VFQU01 (sample SAMN10412377, study PRJNA504923) | tailings metagenome | isolation source: Relicate 3 Philex TSF3 active mining site | place: Philippines: Tuba, Benguet | collected 2017-08-29
GTCGGGCGAGTTGGAATTGCCGAACTTGACGTCGCCGGTCTGGGCCATGAAGCCCTCGATCACGCGATGGAACACCACGCCGTCATAAGCACCTTCGCGGGCCAGCTTCTTGATGTGCTCGACATGGCCCGGAGCCACTTCGGGCTTCATGGCGATGACGACATTGCCCTTAGTGGTTTCGATGACGAGAGTGTTTTCGGGATCGGCATAGGCCATTTGGGTCTCTTTCCGCGTTTAGAAATGTGGCCCGGATTTAGGCTGATTGTGGCCCCGGTGCAAGGCGAAGCTGATCGCTCCGCCTCGCAAACCGTCCTGCCCTAATCGACCAAACCCACAGCTTTGGCCGTTGGCACCGGCGTCGCCGGGTCGCCATCCACTGCCGCCTCGATCTCGGGCACAAGGGTATCCAGCAGGTAGTCAAAGCTCAAAGGCGAGCTCCAGGAGAAGGCGTCGGCCAGCATGGTGCCGGCAAAAACCTCGCGACCTTCGAGATAGAAATCGGCGCGGTCCCGCAGGCTCAGTGCCTTGATCGGAGCGGGATCGTTAGTGCCGGACACCCAGACGACCAGATCCGCATCGATCAACGACAGCTGTTCCTGCGAGGTCGTTGCATAGAAATCCTCGGGATTGCCGATACTGTCGAGGGCCGGTGTAATGGTAAAACCGAGCTGGGTGATCACCTGCGAGCGGGCATCTAGCCCACGGAACACGCCCAATTGCCCGTCATCGGTGGTGTGCACCACGCTGGCCGTCATGCCTTTCCACTCAGGATGGTCCGCCACGATGCCGGCGATACGCTCCTGAATGGCGCCCACTACCTTTTCTGCCTCGTCCGACTTGCCGGTGATGCGGCCTGCCGTGCGAGTGATTTCATACCAGGGGGTCGACCAGTCGGACTGGTCGGCGGCGGTGGCGACAACCGGGGCGATCTTGGACAGCTCGCGATACTGCTCTTCGGTAATGCCGGAGACCACGGCCTCGATAACGTCGGGTTCGAGCGCGGCGATCTGCTCGTAATTCACTTCGTTCAGCGCCACCAGCTCAGCATCGCCCAGCGCCTCCTGCGCCCAGGGCCAGACGCCGAAGGGATAATCGCCATACCAATACTGGATACCGACCGGCACGATGCCGAGCGCGAGATAATGGTCGACGCCGGCATAGCTCAGCGTCACCACGCGCTCTGCCTTCTGGTCCACTACCGTGGTGCCGAACTTGTGCTCAAAGGTCTGCGGGTAGTCCTGTGCACTCGCCGGAACGGCAAGCATCAGCGCGGCCATGGCCGGGGGCAGGTGTTTCGAAATCATGTCGAACTCTCGGCTGTTTAAAGTGGCCGAGTGCCGGCCGTCGCGACGACCGATACAAAACATGATTTTTATTTTCAACTTAAATGTAGGGACCGGTGTTTCGCATCGGCCCCTTCTGGTCGAACGGCTTACTTATAGGCGATCTCTGCCTTGACGATCTTGTCCGGATTAGCCACGGCGCCGTTCTGCTCCTTGGGGCCCTTTTCGAGCCCGTCCACAGCTTCCATGCCCGAAACGACCTTGCCGAACACCGTGTACTGGCCGTCAAGGAAGCTGGCATCATCGGTGGTGATGAAGAACTGCGAATTGAACGAATTCGGATTCTGGCTGCGCGCTGCGCCGACCACGCCACGCTGGAAGCTCTCTGAATTGAACTCGGCTTCAACATCGGGCAGATCCGAGCCGCCGGTTCCGGCCATGCGCAGATTGTAGTTCGGGCTATCGGCATTACCGTTGGAAACGTCGCCGGTCTGGGCCATGAAGCCTTCGATAACCCGGTGAAACACCACGCCGTTGTAGAGGCCCTCATTGGTGAGGGTAATGATGCGCTCGACATGCTTGGGGGCGATCTCGGGCAGCAGTTCAATGTCCACGACACCGTCTTCCAGCGTCAGGATCAGGTGCGGCTTGCCTTCCTGGGCGAAGACGGGAACAGCGGCGGCGAGGGTCGCGCCCATAGCGAGGGCGGCGAAGGTGCGGCGGGTGAACTTGATCATTTGGAACCGAGAGCCTTGAGAACGATTGGCGGGACGAAGGCGGAAATGTCTCCACCCATCTCTGCGATCTGCCGCACCAATGTGGCCGAGATATGCCGCACGGGCGGGCTGGAGGGCAGGAAAACGGTCTGCAGGTCCGGCGCCATCTGCGCGTTCATGCCCACCATCTGCATTTCGTAATTATAGTCAGTGGTGTCGCGCAGGCCGCGAATGATCAGCTTGGCGCCGTTTTCGCGCGCTGCTGACACCATAAGTCCGGAGAAATCGACGATACGGAAGCTGGTATCGGTGCGCTTGCCAATGGCCGGCAGCACCTGCTCAAGAATGGCGATGCGATCCTGGTGGGTGAATAGGGGATTTTTCTTGGTCGCGCTGATGCCGACGGCGACAACCAGCGTGTCCACCAGCTTGCAGGCTCGCTCGATGACATCGAGATGCCCGTTTGTCAGCGGATCGAACGATCCGGGATAGAAGCCGACCAGACCGTGCATATTCACCCCTTCCCTCTGATATTGATCAGTTTCTGTCATGACCGTCGCATGGTGGCAAGCGTGGTGACGCTCAGCACCAGCAGCATCACCCCACCAGCCAGAAATGCCGCCGGAGTGCCCCATCGGGACGCGATGGCGCTGCCGATCAGCGGCGCCGACATCATGGTCAACGTGATCGCTGCCTCGCCGGAGGCGAAGACCCGTGCAATCCGGTCGGGCGGTGCCTCCTTCTGAACAATGGTGCGATACGGCACGAGCATGAAAGCCGTGGTTCCGCCGAGAAATGCCAGCGCCAGCAGGAAGAGCGGGAGCGGCATGGACCAGCCCAGCAGAGCGAGGCTGGCGATGGTGACGGTCGCACTGCCGGACACCAGAGACGAAAGCGCCATAGTCAGGATTGGCCGGTTCGCAGCGATCTGCCCGGCGATCAACGCCCCTGCAAGCCCACCTGCCCCCGACGCGGCTATGGACAGACCGAATGCGGTGCTGTCAAAGCCAAAGCCCTGCGCCAGCAGCGCAATCAGCGCGTCATAGAGGAAGAAGGCAAAATAGGCGCAGGACGAATAGATCAGCGCCACCAGCAGCAGTCGGCTCCGGCCAAATTCGCTGATCCCTTTGAGCGATTCGGTCAGGAACCGGCCGCGTGCTTCGGTCGACGCCGGGCGCGGCGGCAAGACCACACCAAGCGATACCAGCATGGCCACGACCGATAGCGCAGCGTTGAACAGGAACACGTTCTGCGGGAGCCAGACGATCAACAGGAGACCGCCAATGGCCGGACCGGCGATTTTGGAGGTCTGGTTGATCGCCTGATGCAGTCCATTGGCATGGGTCAGTAATTCGGGCGGGGTGCTGGCCTGAATGGCCGACTGCCGGGCCGGGGTGAAGGCAGAATCAATGCTGCCGCGCAGGAAAACCAGCGCCAGCAGCAGCAGCGTCTGGTCGACAAAGGCAAAAGCCAGCGTCGCCAGCCCGCGCCCGAGATTGCTGATCACCAATAACGAGCGGATCGGCACCCGGTCGACGATAACGGCGACGAATGGCCCGACCAGCACATAGGGCAGGCTCAGCGCCAGCGCGAGCAAAGCCAGCGCAAACGGCCCCTCGCCCCAGGCGAACACAACAAGTGCAATGACGGCGGCATAGTCCAGCCAGTCGGAAAAGTCCGCAGGTATGCTGGCCAAGGCCAGCCGCCGGGGGACTGGCAGCGACAGCAATGCGCCATAGCCCTTTTTGGGCGCTTCAGACATCGACCTTGAAACCCAGATCGATCTCGCTGCCCGGCCTGCCTCTCAGGCCCCAGTTTTCGCGCGGCACTTCGTTGAGAATGACCTTGATATCGTGGGCGGCGAGACCAAATGGGGCAAGTTCGCTCACTATGGCAGCATAGAGCCGGCGCTTGGCCTCGATAGTACGGCCGGTAAACAGGCTTATCTCGATAACGGTATATCGAGGTCCCTTATCCGCGCCCGTAATGAAGGCATCCTCGTCATATTCCATCAGCCGAACGCAACGATCCGTTTCGGGGATGAGGATGCCGGAGACGAGAGCACGCTGCACGGCTTCGAGAAGCCCCGCTCTATTGCTCCCGATCCAGCCGCGGCGCGTTTCAATTCTTGTGGATGGCATGGCCGATAGTTCCTGAGCCACGACAAGAAAACGGCGACTCTTCCTGGGTCAAAAAGGTCATGCGGGACGGCCTTTGGCAAGCCGATATTGACCTTTCGCTAAGCCTCCGCACCATTGCCGAATGCTGGCGCGGGCCATCGGTGATAGATCAAGAGCAGATTTATTGCGCAGGATTGGACCGATGACAGCTTATTTCGACGCCATGCTGCGCTATTTTGAGTTTTCCGGCCGCAGCTCACGTGCACAATACTGGCTCTATTGGCTCATCTGTACGCTGATCTGCCTGCTTGCTGTCGGCGCCGATTATGTGTTGCTCGGCATTTATCCCACCGCCGAACATCCAGGCCCCTTGGCAGCCTTTGCTGCCATCATCCATATCTTTCCCGGCCTTAGCGTCACCGTGCGCCGCCTGCATGACATTGGCCGCTCGGGCTGGTGGTATTGGTTGCAACTGATCCCGATCATCGGCGCGATCATCCATCTGGTGATGATGTGCACGCGCGGCGATGAATGGGACAATGATTTTGGCTCTGCACCTGATAGCGACCGCCCACTGGCCGCCGCTACTCCGCGCATGGTCCGCAGCACCATCCCCCGCCAGGTTCGCATGGGCAACAGCACCCCTCGGCCGGCCCATACGGGCGGTGGTGGCGACGTGCAGCGTTTCATCTGAAATGAAAAGGGGCCTCGCAGGGCCCCTCATCTTATTCGCTGACCGGAGCGTCCGACGAAGCCTCGCCGCCGTCGTCCTCATCGCCTTCCGGCTCGCTGATGCGTTCGACCGACACGACCTTTTCGTCTTCGGCCGTATCGAACACGATCACGCCTTGCGACCCGCGCGAGACGATGCGGATCGGCTTGTCGCCGCCCACCGGCAGGCGGATGGTCTGGCCACCATCGCTGATCAGCATGATCTGGTCGGTCTCTTCCACCGGGAAGCTGGCCACCAGATTGCCGTTGCGCTTGTTAACCGCCATGGCGACGATACCCTTACCGCCGCGACCGGTGATCCGGTATTCGTGGCTTGAGGTACGCTTGCCATAGCCGTTTTCGGAAATGGTCAGGATGAACTGCTCGATGGCGCTCATCTGCGCATAAAGCTCGGGGCTGAGTTCGCCAGCTACCACGTCGGCTTCGTCCGAACCGGTCTCCTCGCTCTCGGCCTCGCCGCGCACGGCGCGGCTCATCTTGAGATAGGCGGCGCGCTGTTCGGCGTCGGCGTCGGAATGGTTGATCACCGCCATCGAGATCACCGTATCGCCACCGGCAAGCTGGATGCCCCGCACGCCCATGGAGTCGCGGCCCTTGAACAGGCGCACATCGTCGACGCGGAAGCGGATGGCCTGACCGAGCGCAGTGGTCAGCAGCACGTCATTATTGATCGTGCAGGTTTCCACGCCGACGATTTCGTCGCCCTCGTCGAGTTTCATCGCGATCTTGCCGTTCTGGCGCACTTCGACAAAGTCGGCCAGCGAGTTGCGGCGGACGGTGCCGCGCGTCGTGGCGAACATGATGTCGAGATTGCCCCAGGAGGTTTCGTCCTCCGGCAGCGGCATGATCGAGGTGATGCGTTCGCCCTGCTCCAGCGGCAGGATATTGATCAGCGCCTTGCCGCGCGCATTGGCGGCCGCCAGCGGCAGACGCCAGACCTTGAGCTTATAGGCGATGCCCCTACTGGTGAAGAACAGCACGGGCGTATGGGTATTGGCCACAAAAAGTCGCGCCACGAAGTCTTCCTCGCGCGTCGTCATGCCCGAACGGCCCTTGCCGCCTCGGTTCTGCGCCCGATAGGTGGAGAGCGGCACGCGCTTGATATAGCCGCCATGGCTGACAGTAACGACCATGTCCTCGCGGGCAATGAGATCCTCATCCTCGAAATCGGCCGCATGATCGGTGATTTCGGTGCGCCGCGCCGTGGCGAACTGGTCGCGGATTTCTTCAAGCTCGGTGCGGATAATGTCCCGCACGCGCTCGCGCGACCGCAGAATGTCGAGATAGTCCTCGATTTCGGCGCCAAGCCCATTGAGTTCGTCGCCGATTTCATCGCGGCCGAGGGCCGTCAGGCGCGCCAGACGGAGTTCGAGAATGGCGCGGGCCTGTTCCTCAGAAAGGTTGAACGTGCCGTCTTCGTTGATGCGGTGGCGCGGATCGTCGATCAGCGCAATCAGCGGCGCCACATCGGCAGCCGGCCAACGGCGCGTCATCAACTGCTCGCGCGCCGTCGCCGGATCGGGCGCCGTGCGGATCAGCGCGATAACCTCGTCGATATTGGCCACGGCCACGGCCAGACCGACCAGAACGTGGGCGCGGTCGCGCGCCTTGTTCAGCAGGAACCGGGCCCGACGGGTAACGACTTCCTCACGGAATTCGATGAAGCAATCCAGAATCTGCCGCAGATTCATCAGTTCCGGCTTGCCGCCATTGAGCGCGACGAAATTGCAGCCGAACGAGCTTTGCAGCGGCGTGAAGCGATAGAGCTGGTTCAGCACCACGTCGGGCAGCGCATCGCGCTTGACCTCGATGACGACGCGCATGCCTTCGCGGCTGGATTCGTCGCGCAGGTCGGCAATGCCCTCGATCCGCTTTTCGCGCACCAGTTCGGCGATCTTCTCCACCATCGCCGCCTTGTTCACCTGATAGGGAATCTCGGTGATGATGATGGCTTCGCGCTCCTTGAGCACTTCCTCGATGGACGAGCGTCCGCGCACGATGATCGAGCCGCGTCCAGTCTCATAGGCCTGGCGAATGCCGGCCCGACCGAGGATGATGCCGCCTGTGGGGAAATCTGGACCCGGCAGGTGCTCGATCAGTTCTTCGGTAGTGATCGAAGGATTGTCGAGCAGCGCCAGCGCCGCCGCGATGGTCTCGCCCAGATTATGGGTGGGAATATTGGTGGCCATGCCCACGGCGATGCCGCCGCCGCCATTGACCAGCATATTGGGGAAGCGCGCCGGCAGAACCGTCGGCTCTTTTTCCGAGCCGTCATAGTTTTCGCGGAAATCCACCGTGTCCTTGTCGAGGTCGTCGAGCAGGGAATTGGTGATCTTTTGCATGCGCACTTCGGTGTAACGCATCGCGGCAGGCATATCGCCGTCGACCGAACCGAAATTGCCCTGCCCTTCCACCAGCATTTCGCCCATGGAGAAGGGCTGGGCCATGCGCACCAGCGCCATATAGACCGCGCCGTCGCCATGCGGATGGTATTTACCGATAACGTCGCCGACCACGCGGGCCGATTTGCGGAACGGCTTGTTATATTCGTAGCCATTCTCGCTCATCGAGAACAGGATGCGCCGGTGCACGGGCTTTAGGCCGTCGCGCACATCGGGCAGAGCTCGGCTCACGATTACGCTCATGGCGTAATCGAGATAGCTCTTGCGCATTTCGTCGGTGATGTAGATCGGTGCGATGTCGGAGCCCGGCGCTGCGCCGCTCACATCTTCAGGCGTATCTGTCACGGGGTGATTCTACGTTGGTTTATCTGTCCAACAGATAGGCGATTCCGGCGCAAAATGCCAATTTTGCTGGCTCTGGCCTGTGGAGATCAGCCCGCGACCGGGGCCCGGCGCTTCATCTGTCGGAAAGCGGGGATGGCGATGGGCGACAATGCGGCTACAAGGTATAGCATTCCGGTCGCCGCCAGCGCCGGGATGATCCCCATGGCATCGGTCATCACCCCCGCATAAAGCCCGCCAAACGGCATCAATGCCCAAGCCAGTGCGCCCACCAGAGCGATCACCCGCCCGACCATGGGCTTGGGGATGCGTTCGAACAGGATGGCGCTGATGATCGGATTGAGAAAGCCGGCGGCAAAACCGGCAAAGGCCAGGATAGTCAGGATCACCGGCAGCGACGGCCCGATGGCCAGAGCCAGCATGGATGTGGGGCCGGCGCAGACGAAACCCACGACATAGACCGCCAGCCGTGGCAGCCGCTCGGCCAGCGTCGCGGCGATCGCCGCCCCGACAATGGCGCCGGTCGAAAAGGTCGCGAGGAAAATACCGACCCATGTGACTTCGAGCCCTGCCGTCTTCACCCAGACCGGCAGCAGCACGATGGCATACGCCTGGTCGAACAGGTTGGTGATCGCGATCATGACCACGAGTGCCACCAGAACCGGGTCGCGGCGTAGTGTCTGCCAGCCTTCCACGAAATCGGCGCCATAGCTCGGTCTCGGTCCCACGGCTTCGGCGGCCTTTTGCTTCGGCAGGCCGCGCCAGACCAGCGCCGCTGAAATGAAGAATGTTCCGACATTGAACAGCATGGCAGGCACCGTGCCCAAAAGAGCGATCAGCGCGCCGGCCCCTGCCGCTCCCAGCGTACCGGCGAGCCGGTCGCTGGCGCCCAGAATGCCTGTAACCCGTTCAAGTCTCACCTCGCCGAGCGAAGCAACCACGGGCACCAGCGCCTGCTTGGCAGCGTCGGCAGGCGCCCGCAGCACGCCCACCAGTGCCACCGCCGGCATCAGCAGCCAGATCGACAGCAATCCGGCCCAATAGAGCATCGGAATGAGGCTCAGCGCCAACGCCGACAGGCAATCGCACCAGATGGAGATCCGGCGTGCGCCGATGCGATCGATGAGTGGCCCGCCCAGTGCTTTGGCGATGACATAGGGCAGCATTTCCGCCATGCCGACGAGGCCAGTCAACACCGGGCTGCCGGTCGTGGTCAGCACCAGCCAGGGAATGGCGATGACCGAAAGCCGCGTGCCGCCGATCGAGGCGACCGTGGCCGAGGCGAGTGCGATGAGTGGGCCACGATGGGTCATGGCTGATCCGGGGCCTCGACGCGCGGAAAGGCGTGGAGCACATAGGTCACTGGCTCGACGCCCTCGGGATAGGCGCCGCCAAGGGGGGGCGCGGCCGCCTTGGCCTCCCACAGCACCGCCATCAGCCGGTCGGTCAGCGCCTTGGCCCCTTCGGCGGTCAGCGGAATGATGAAATCGCTGGCGGTCGAGGCGTCGCGCCAGGCGGAGGATAGTTGCGCATGCTGCTCGACGGCCTGCTGCATCTGCGACACCTGCCATTGCAGGGCGGCCTGGGTGAAGGCGACTGCCGCGTCGAGATCGTCCTCATCGTCCCCAGCCGTCGAGGTCACCGTAGAATCATGGCTGGCGCGCCACCAACGGTCCCGCGCATTGCCCCTCTCGGCATCCTCCTCGATGAAGCCGTGCCGCGCCAATTGGCGCAGGTGATAACTCGTCGCCCCGCTATTGAGGCCCATGCGCTCGGCCAGCCGGGTCGCAGTGGCCGGCCCGTCCATCCGCAACATGCTAAGCATGCGCATGCGCTGCGGGTGGGCCAGCGCACGCAGCGCCATGGCGTTAGGTTCGATACGGCTGATCGGACGGCGTTCGGACATGGCCACACTCCAGGTTGTGGAGACAGCCTAAATCACAAACAAGTCTTTGCAAAGACTTGTTTGCAGAAATATTCGACTCTATGCCACGGCGTCGAAATTGCTCCGGGCTGCGTGGATTCCCGGTATGGACCGGTTGGCCCATTCGATCAGGTGTCCGAATGGCACGATCAGCGATTGACCCAGCGGGCTTAAGCGATATTCAACCGAGGGCGGCTTGGTGTCGAAGACCTGCCGGGCGACCAACCCGTCGCGTTGCAGGTTCCGCAGTGTCTGGGTCAGCATTTTCTGCGAAATATCCGGAATTTCACGGTGCAGTTGATTGAAACGCTTTGGGCTAGAGGCCAGCGTCATCACCAGCAGCATGCTCCATTTGTCGCCAATCTTGTCGAGAATATCCCGCACCGGGCAGGTACCGGTGAGCTCCGCAAGCGTCGCCTCGTTCCAGCGCGCGACATAGACTGACGCCAGTTCCACACTCTGTTGCATGCACTTACCTCAAGGTAATCTATTGCCCAAAAAGTGCCTCCTTTTCAGTCGCCATTTCGACGACTAGATAGACACTCACTTTTCGATACTTACTCTCCGCCAGCATGATGGACAAGGGGAGCGATCGAAATCCGATTTAACGTTCAGGAGAGTGTCATGAGCACATTCAGCAATTCGTCCCTTCTCGTCACCGGCGCTTCGGGCAATCTCGGCCGCGCCGCGGTCGAAGAGCTTCTCGCCCGCGGCGCGACGAAGATCATCGCCGGCACCCGCGATCCTTCCAAGCTGGCCGATCTGGCTGCGAAGGGCGTGGAAGTGCGCAAGGTCGATTTCAATGACGCTGCATCCCTGCCCGCCGCCTTTGCCGGTGTCGAGCGCGTGCTGCTCGTTTCTACCGACGGCATCGGTACCCGTGTCGCCCAGCAGACGGCGGCCATTGCTGCCGCCAAGCAGGCCGGCGTGCAGCATATCGTCTACACGTCCGCCCCGGCGGCCCGCCCCGACGCCGATGCTGGCCTCGCTCCGGAGCATTTCTGGACCGAAGTCGCCCTCGCCTCGTCCGGCATCGGCTTCACCATCCTGCGTAATCACATGTATGCGGAAAACAATCTCGCGGACGCAGCCCATGTCATCGCCTCGGGCCAATTGTTCGGCCTTGTCGGTGATCGTGGCACGTCCTACGTGACCCGTGCCGATGCGGCGCGCGCCGCCGCCGGCGCCCTTCTCACCGCAGAAGGCAACAGCATCGAAGACGTTACCGGCCCGGCCCCGGTTACCAATGCCGAGCGTGCGGCGCTCTATTCTCGGATCACCGGCAAGGCGGTCACCGCCATTGCCCTCCAGCCCGCCGACCTTCATGCCGGCATGGTTGCCGCCGGTCTTCCAGAAGGCTTTGCCGGTGCGCTGATCGCCTTCCAGCGCGATGCGGTATCCGGCCACCATGGCGTCGTGACCGATGTCGTCGAACGCTATTCCGGCCGCAAGCCGGAAACGCTGGAAACGTTTCTTCTGGCCAATCGAGCGGCGCTAGGCGCCTGATCCGGCGGGGCGGGCGATTTGGTCGCTCGCCCCGTTTTACTTCAAATGTCGCAATGGTGTACGCGGCGCTTCGGCAAAAGCTGGACGCCATCGACACAAACCCGTAGAAATCCCGCCAATTTGTCGCCGTATTGCGGAGTCGGGTTCTGGTGTCTTCAGGTTCTCTGTTTCAGCGCATCTGGTCGCGCATCACCTATGACCGCTCCATCGGCTTCGGTTTGGAACATCTCGGTCTGGCGACCGTGCGCGCACCGCGCATCATGGCGCTGCTGGTTCTGGCCTTTTCCATCTTCTGCTTTACCCAAATTCCCAAGGCCAATGTCGATGGCGACCTGCTGCGCGTCTATGCGCATTCGGGCCACTACTACGACGCTTACGAGCATCTCTCGGAAACCTTCGGCACGTTCGAGAACGACATCTATGTGTTGGTGAATTCGGAAAACCTGGTCGATCCTGATGTGATCGAACAGGTGCGCGAACTGGCCTTCGACATCGAGCTCAACGACTATGCCGTGGGCACCATGTCCCCGTTCACGTTGCGAAAGCCCGACGGCAATGGTGGTTCGGTTCCCGCCGTGCCCGAGGGCATGCTGACGCCCGACGAAGTGGCGATGGCGCTGATGGATCTGCAGCAGAACGATCCGATGATGCGCAATCTGATCACCCCGGACCTAACCGGCGTTGTGCTCATCATGTTCCCAAATCAGGACCTGATGGGCGAAACCGGCGTCAAGGACATGATCGAGAGCCTGCGCAACGCCATCGCGCCCTATCAGGGCGGCGAGTTGCAGATCGAAATCACCGGCCCGCCTGTCTGGACCAGCGAAATGCTGAATGCGGCGGTGGATGATCAGGTCAAGTTCACCGTCTATGGTTTCGCGCTCGGCTCCATCATTGCCCTTCTGGCGCTGCGCTCCTTCTTCGGCGCTCTGATTGTCGCCGCCACACCGTTCCTGGCCGTCATGTGGGCCATGGGCATGATCCTCTTTTTCTTCGGATCGTTCTCCTTCCTCACCATCATTGTCACCACTCTGGTCCTGGTGATCTCGTTTGCCGAGTCCATGTTCTTCACCTTCAACTGGCTGGCCTATTGGCGAGACGGCATGGAGCCGAACAAGGCGGTGGATGCGACGATCAAACTGGTTGGCCCGGCAACGGCCCTGACCATGCTGGTCTCCATGGTCAGCTTTGCCTCCCTGTCGCTGACGCCAGGTCAGGGCGTTCAGGAATTCTCCATGGCCGGCGCCATGGGTTCGTTCCTGCTCTTTGCCTGCACAATGACCTTCCAGCCGCTGTTGCTGAAACTGTCGCTGCGCCTAGGCTTCAAGGTGCCGCCCAAGTCCAGCCTGCTGCTGACCGCCCCCCTGCCCGCCAGTTGGTTCCTGGCCAGCCGCTTCGGTCGGCCGATCGCCATTTTTGCCATCGCCGCCACTGCCCTGCTCATCATTCCCTATTTCCTCATTCAGCCACGCTTTTCCTTCGAGGATTTCGTGGCCAATGAATCCACCGCCCTGACGGCTGCGGAGAGCATTGACGAGGGTGTGGGTGGCGTCGCCCCGCTTTACGTGCGGGTGCCGCTGGTCGAGAACGATCCCAATATTGGTGAGGTCGATTATCAGCGCATCAAGATCGTCCACGACATCGTCGAGGCCGAGCTGGGCGAGAACAAGGTCATCTCGGCAGCGAGCATGACCAACTATACCGATTCCGGGTTTACCCGCGGTCAGGTCCTCGATGCCGTTGGCCCCTTCATGCGCAAGCGGTTCGTCACCGACGATGGCTCGCAGGCCTTGGTCACCGGCTTCATGCCCACCATTATCGAGAGCGACATGCTCAAGGATCTGGTGCATCGCATCGAGGCCGAATTGGCGGCAGCCGGCATGCCCGATGCCGAATTGGGCGGCTTCCGCATTCTCACCACTTTCGCCACCGACGACATCGTGCGTGGCCTGCAACTGGACCTGACCATCAGCGTCATCGTCAATCTCGGGCTGATCGGCTTTGCCTTCCAGTCCTTCCGCGTGGCGCTGGCCTCGGCCATTCCCAACCTCTTCCCCATTCTGGGTACGGAGGCCTGGCTATGGCTCTCCGGTTCCGGCCTGCAATTGACCACCGTGATCGCGCTCACCATTGCCTTCGGCATAGCAGTGGACGACACGGTCCACTTCCTCTCCCACTACCTCCATGGGCGACGAGAGGAAGGGCGCAGCCATGACGATGCGGTCAAGCACACTCTGCTGCGTATCGGCGGAGCCATTGTCGCCACGACCATTATCCTGTGCGCCGGTACGGCCATTCTGATGTTCTCGGCCCTGCCACAGGTGGCGCTGTTCGGTTCGCTCTTCGTTATCACTCTGGCTTTGGCGGTACTGGGCGATCTCTTCATTCTTCCCGCCTTGCTCATGGCGGGTGGCAAGTTCTTCCACCCGCTGGGCAAGATCAAAGTGCGCACCGCCGATCATGAGCCGACGCCTGACGATCCGACCGGGGACACAATTACCGGGGACGAGGGCACAGAAGGGCATGTGCCCGAGCCGGGACGCGGTTGAATCACAGATGAATACGGAGGCAGCCAGTTCACTTTGTTGCGAAAAGGCTGCGCCGAATCCGGTTTTGTTTGGTATCTAAACGGGCACAAACTTGCCGGGGGGCTTGTTGTCGTTAGTGGGAGGCGTGACGCCATGACCTTTTTCAGACCCTTGACCCGTGCTGCGGCGCTGGCCGGTCTGCTCATTTCGGCCACTGCCGCCGGCCCGGCTGTTGCCGCGCCTGCCGATGTGGCCCTGATCAAGTCCTATATCGGGGAATGGCGCGGTCGCGGTACGCTGACCGGTGCCAATTCGGAAACGGTGGTCTGCCGCTTGAACCTGACCCAGGGTAATCAGGACAAGGTCAACTATAATGGCCGCTGCACGCTGGCCGGGACCAATCTGTCCGTCGCCGGCACCATGGCTTATGTCGAGCAGTCCAAACGGTTCGAGGCCGCCATGACCTCCAATGCCACTTTCTCGGGCATTGCCGTTGGTCAAAAGCGCGGCAATAACCTTATCTTCAACCTGCGCGAACGCACACCGGACGAGCAGGGCAAGGACATGAACATCTCAGCCCAGATTACTTTAGGCCCCGACGCCATCAAGGTGATCTTCGAGGTGGTCTATGTGGAATCCGGCGACAGCCTGCGCGCCGAAGTGCCGTTCGCGCGCTGACCTGGTTCACGGGACCGGATTTTGAAGCGGCCCTCCGGGGCCGCTTTTCATTCGTGCAAACAATGTCTTAAGCCTCCAGGTGTTAGGGTTTGCGCGGAGTACCGACCATGCCTGCGCTTCCCATTCGCGTGTCTTCTTCTCTGATTGACGCCCAGCAATCGATGGAAATCGATACAGATGGGTTTCTGGCACGTTTACGGCGCTGCGCCGATGTCGCCGGTGCCGCTCTGCTGGGTCAGGATGGTACTGTTCTGGCCAGCGATGGGCGCCCACTTCCCAAGCGAACCGACAAACTTCCGCAGAGCACGATCGGCATGGTGTGGCCCGCTGGCCTGGGCAAGTTCCCCGGCATGATGCTGGCCGTCCCCGTGCCGCGCCTGCAGGACGGAAAGGCTCTGCGGCTCTGGTTGTGGGACGACATGGCCTGGCGCCCGCGTGACGCCAATATGCTATTGGCGCGGGTCACCGAAATGGTCGGCCATGTGGTTCTGGCGCGGATCAGGGAAGCCGATGCTCGGCGGAACTCCATGTTCGACCGCGCCGCCGGCACAGCGCATCTGGGCGTATGGTCCTGCTCCCTGCCCGAGGAAAAGCTGATCTGGACCAATGGTGTCTATGATCTTTTCGGCCTGCCCCGCGGTTCTGCCGTCAGCCGCGAGCAAACGCTGGCCATGTATGAGCCGGAATCGCTGGTCCGCATGCAGGCCCTGCGCAAGGCCGCCATCGAAACGCTGGGCGATTTCACCGTCGACGTGCAGATTACCGCCGGCACCGGCCAGAAACGCTGGATCCGCATCACCGCCACGGTGGACAGTATCGACCGTCGTCCCTTCCGTATTTTCGGCATGAAGCGCGACGTGACCGAAGAACGCCGCATGGCCCAGCGCATGCGCGAACTGGCCGAAACCGATGTTCTGACCGGGCTGGCCAATCGCAGCCTGTTCCAGCAGCGGCTCGATGACCTCAATGGCACGCAGGGCACTGCGCCCGTCGGCGCGCTGCTGTTGATCGACCTCGATAATTTCAAGGCCATCAATGATGGGCTTGGCCATGCGGCAGGCGATGCCTGTCTGGTCGAAACCGCCCGTCGCCTGCGCGCCTATAGTCCCGGCGACGCGCTGGTGTCCCGGCTCGGCGGCGATGAGTTCGCCATTCTCACCGATGGCCGCTCCAATATCGATCCCGAAATCCTGTCGCACCAATTGGTCGAGGCGCTGAGCGTGCCTTTCCACCTTGGCGGCGAGGACCGTCAGGTCAGCGCCTCGGTCGGCCTGGCGCGCTGCGCCCGGATCGATGCCGACACGCTTTATCGCAATGCCGATATGGCGCTCTATGCCGCCAAATCCGCCGGTCGCAACACCTGGCGCGCTTTCGAAGCGGCCTGACCGGCGTAAGGAAAAGGGCGGCTGCGAGGCCGCCCCATCATCAGAATGGAATATCGTCGTCCATGCCGCCGGATTCGAAGGCCGGCGCATTCGACGAAGGCCGCCGCCCGCCGCCACCGCCGGAATTGTCGCGCACGCCACGGAAGCCGGTGTCACCGCCGCCGCCATAGCCGCCACCGTCACCGGCGCCCTCGCCGCGACCATCGAGCAGGACCATGGAGGAATTGAAGTTCTGCAACACCACTTCGGTGGAGTATTTGTCCTGGCCGGACTGATCCTGCCATTTGCGGGTCTGGAGTTGGCCTTCGATATAGACCTTGGAGCCCTTGCGCAGATATTGCTCGGCGACACGGGCCAGACCTTCCGAGAAGATCACCACGCGGTGCCATTCGGTCTTTTCGCGCTGTTCGCCGCTATTGCGATCCTTCCAGCGTTCCGATGTCGCAATGCTGAGATTGACCACCTTGCCGCCATTGGGCAGGTTCCGCACTTCCGGGTCATTGCCCAGATTGCCAACCAGAATGACCTTGTTCACGCTGCCAGCCATGGCACCATTCCTTCCAATTCAGCCCCGGTCTGTGCGGTCGCGGGACGCTTTCTTGCGCATGGCAGAACGCTGAAGGCCCGGAACGCCCGGCCCTGCCTCATACCGGCACCATAGACCTTTCCAGCTCGTCCACGCGGTAAATTTACCGCCTTTCACCAGCTTTCAGGCAAGGCCCAAAACTCATTTGTTCTATATATGTTCTCATTGTCGCAAATGTCAACTCCGCACTTGACCGGGATCAAAGCGCGTGGATGCTCCGATAGTTAGGGAGAAGCCGAACGACCTCCGAGAGCCTTTTCATGCCCGATCTGACCAACCGTATCCGCCATCCCGCGCTGCTGGACCGTATCGTCTCCCCCGAGGCCGCTGCGGCCCTGATCAAGGACGGCATGACCGTGGGCATGAGCGGCTTCACCAAGGCTGGCGACGCCAAGGCCGTGCCCGTCGCCATGGCCGAGCGCGCCAAAACCGAGCCGTTCCAGATCACGCTGATCACCGGCGCTTCCCTGGGCCACGACATTGACCGCATGCTGACCGAGGCAAAAGTCCTCGCCCGCCGCATGCCCTTCCAGGCCGATCCGACCTTGCGCAAGGCGATCAATCGGGGCGAGGTCATGTTCATCGACCAGCACCTGAGCGAAACGGTCGAACACCTGCGTTCCAACCAGCTCGGCCCCATCGACTATGCCATCGTCGAAGCCGCCGCCATCACCGAAGATGGCGGGCTGATCCCCACGACCTCCATCGGCAATTCGGCCAGTTTCGCCATTCTTGCCAAAAAGGTCATTGTCGAGATCAATCTGTCCCAGCCGCTCGGGCTGGATGGCCTGCATGACATCTATATCCCGAGCCGGCGCCCGACCCGCGCGCCCATTCCGCTCATGGCCTGCGACAGCCGCGTCGGCACGCCCTATGTGCCCATTCCGCCCGAAAAGATCGCCGCCATCGTCATCACCAACGAGACCGACAGCGCCTCCTCCGTCCTGCCGGCCGATCCGGAAACCGGCGCCATCGCCCATCACCTGATCGAGTTCTTCGAAAGCGAAGTGAAAAGCGGCCGCCTCGATCTCACGCTACAGCCCCTGCAGGCCGGCATCGGCTCGATTGCCAATTCCGTGCTCAAGGGACTCGCGGAAGGCCCCTTCCACCATTTGCGGCTATATTCCGAGGTGCTTCAGGATTCGACATTCGATCTGTTCGATGCCGGCAAGCTCAGCTTCGCCTCGGCTTCGTCCATCACGCTCAGCGCGCCCTACGCGGAGCGTGTTTTTGGGAATTTCGAGGCCTACAAGGACAAGCTGGTCCTGCGTCCGCAGGAAATCTCCAACCACCCGGAAATCATTCGGCGCCTGGGCATTATCGGCATCAACACGGCTCTGGAGTTCGACATTTATGGCAATGTCAATTCCACCCATGTGGACGGCACGATGATGATGAACGGCATCGGCGGCTCGGGCGATTTCGCCCGCAATGCGTATCTGTCGGTTTTCGTCACCAAGTCGCTGGCCAAGGATGGTGCCATTTCCTCGGTCGTGCCCATGGTCAGCCATGTCGACCATACCGAACATGACGTCGATATTCTGGTCACCGAAGTTGGTCTTGCCGATCTGCGCGAACTCGCTCCGCGCGAGCGAGCCCGCAAGATAATCGAAAATTGCGTCCACCCCTCCTACCGCGCCCAGCTCGACGACTATTTCACCCGAGCCTGCGCCAGGGGCGGCCACACCCCGCACCTGCTGGAAGAAGCCTTCTCCTGGCATACGCGGCGGAAGCAAACCGGCTCGATGCGGGCCTAAGGGCCGGCTCTTGCCCTTACCGCAGGGTGATGGCATCGATAGGTCTGCGATCTGGTGGGAGCACACTGATGCGTGGAACGAGCTGTCTTGCCCTCTCCGCTGCGCTCTTGATGTCCGGCCTGATGTCAGTTCAGGCCGGCGATCCCGTCACGGCCGACGATCACCAGCCCGTCATCGTGCTGAACGCGGCTGATCCGGTTTTCGTCGACATTCTCGCCGCCTTGCAGCCCTCGGTCGAAAGCCTGGTGGGCCAGGACCTGCTCCTAGTGGTCAACGAGATGAAGATACAGGGCGATTTTGCCTTCGTCGCTGCCGAGACGCAAAATCCCGATGGCAGCGCCATAGACTTCAGCACAACTGCCATTGCGGACTGGGCCGACGAGCTTTTCGACGGCCCCCACCTTTGGGCCTATCTCAAACAGGTGGATGGCCAATGGACCGTGCTTGAACAGGATATCGGCCCGACCGATGCTTGGTTTGTCTATTGGCCCCAAGCGCATGGGGGCAGTTGCGTCCTGACCGGCCTTGCAGACGGCTGCTGACTCATCCTGTCATCAGGTCTGCGTAAACCCGGCTTGACCGAATCTCCTTTGTTCTGGTTACGTTCACAACATTCTCATCCGGCAAGTTGACTTGCGGGCAAGACGGTGAAGTCCTATTTCTGGACCTTCGCCCGGCCCTCCCCCGCCGGTGCGCACGCTATGGACCGCACATGACCGAAAAGCCGAGCCTCAACCGCGAAATCATCGTGCGCGGTGCCCGTGAGCACAATCTGAAGGGCATTGACGTCAAGCTGCCGCGCGACAGCCTGATCGTGATGACCGGTCTTTCCGGCTCCGGCAAATCCTCGCTCGCCTTCGACACTATCTATGCAGAGGGGCAGCGCCGCTATGTGGAGTCGCTCTCCGCTTATGCGCGCCAGTTTCTCGAAATGATGCAGAAGCCCGATGTCGAACACATCGAGGGCCTCTCGCCCGCCATTTCCATCGAGCAGAAAACCACCTCCCGTAACCCGCGCTCTACGGTTGGCACAGTCACCGAGATTTACGACTATCTGCGCCTGCTCTATGCGCGCGTCGGCATTCCCTATTCGCCCGCCACCGGCCTGCCCATCGAAAGCCAGACTGTCTCACAGATGGTTGACCGCGTTCTGGACCTGCCCGAAGGCACCCGCCTCTATCTGCTCGCGCCCATAGCCCGCGGCCGCAAGGGCGAGTTCAAGAAGGAACTGGCCGATCTGATGCGCAAGGGCTTTCAGCGCGTCAAGATCGATGGCGAATATCACGAAATCGAAGATGCTCCCGCCCTCGACAAGAAGTTCAAGCACGACATAGAGGCGGTAATCGACCGGCTGGTCGTGTCGAAAGATATTTCCGGTCGTCTGGCCGAAAGTTTCGAGACGGCACTGAAACTGGCCGATGGCATTGCGCGGGTCGAGCTTGCCGACGAAAAGAATGAAGACGGC
>VFQU01000978.1_pt1 | contig 19417 bp, 17 predicted proteins | sample 3512311 | NCBI WGS metagenome assembly VFQU01 (sample SAMN10412377, study PRJNA504923) | tailings metagenome | isolation source: Relicate 3 Philex TSF3 active mining site | place: Philippines: Tuba, Benguet | collected 2017-08-29
TATATTTTGTTTCCTGCTTCAATAATTCGAAAACGCGAAGCACTTGGATCAGATTTTTTCTTGGCTCAATCGTGCAGACGGATAAAAGATAAGGCACATTCCTTAATTGAAGTTTATCTATGATTTCAGTGGAGAAAGAGGAAGATTCTTTTTCAAAAATTTCATGACAAAAATTATAAATCACATGGGAACGATTCACGAATTCAGGATAATATTCCAATAAATCCTTTTCCGTATGTTTGGAAACGGATACAACTGCGCTTGCGTTTTCCCTTAGGTAGTTCAGCTTTTTTTCGTTTCTAATTATATTCACTTCCGCATGAAACCCAGGAAACTTGACCGTAGTTAAATCATGAATCGTGGAGATATCTCTGGCTTTTCCAGGAATGTCGAATAATAAATCTTGTCCGTGATATACATCGTAATCGTTCGTATTAAATCCACGCAAAGAATTCAGTCTTCTGTCAGCATATCTTAAATAACGATGCAATTTAGGTACAAAAGGAGAAAGGTTTTGAAAGTATTCCTTCTGGAAAATCAAGTTCGATCGACTTTCCTCCAAAGCTTGGAATAAAAATTTAGCTTCCTCATCCTCGATTTTCTTATGATGCCACAAGAAATGAAAATTATGTTTTCCCGAATTTACCTTTAGTAAGGACTTATATAAATTTAAACAATAATATCCGATACCGGAAAGCGGATAATTTAAGGAAGATGCATCTAATAAGATTTCCATTTCTGCTTTGATTCTTTTTCTATATGGGAAATGTTAATTTCAGCATAACCTTGCGATTGTACCAAAAGATGTTCGTAGTTTTTTGAATAGTCTTTAGCAAAGAACATTTTAACGTTCTTTGCTAGATAATAAAAAAATAGAACTATACTTACAATTTCTATACATAAAAATTTATATTGTTTATTTCGAATCCGGTTACGAATTTCTCCTCGTAGACGATCCCACAAAATTCGAGGATAATACCTCCAAATCATGGACAATGAGAATGTTTTTGCAATATTGATCCAAAAATTTCTTACAGTCAACCAATAGCGAAATACTGGCACGGAAGAGGAAGAACCTGAATATTCATGAAAACATTTAGCCTCTGAAACAAAAGTAATGTTCCCATTCAAAATACGCCGATACCTTAAGCAAAACTCTAGATCCTCATAATAGGCGAAATAATCTTTATCTAAATAACCTACGCGGCTCAATATACGGGTTTTGATGAGCATTGATCCCCCGCTCACCGCCAAAACTTCTCCCGTCTGCCTCTTTACATTATCTACATATTCACCGAAATCGCGATCCCAGCAATAGCCTGAAAAATTCATTACAACCCCGGTTGAATTATACAACCTCGGCATATTTTTAAATGCGATCGTCGACCCTAAGATATCACTTGTTTCATAACGATCCGCTGCTGCAACGAAAGAACGCAGCCAATTTTCATCGGCAATCATATCATTATTAAACAATATACAGTAAGGAGTTTGTTTTTCTAAAAAGTATTTCAGACCTTGATTGCAAGCTCCTACAAAACCCATGTTTGCTTTATTTTCAAAAATCCGAAGATCAGGAAACCTTGCTTTTAATTTTTCTAACGAACCGTCCTTAGAACCGTTATCGATGACAATAATTTCATATTGAAAACTTTCCGGCTTCTGAATGGATTCTATACAGTGAATTGTTTTAACTCCGGAATTCCAATTGATAAGAACAATTCCTACTTTAGGATTGATATGATTCAAAAGTTTCTTTTGCCGTCCTTTGCCAGTTGAAATTTTTACTTCTTTCGTATGCCTTTTCCGACTTTAGACTTACACTTTCTTTATTTTCCTTCAATTCAATCATAGCATCGACAACAGCGTTCACATCGTTCGGAGCAACAAGCCAACCACAATCCCCTATCACTTCGGGCATAGAGGATGTATTCGAACAGATTACGGGAACTTTTGATTTCATAGCTTCCAAAATGGGAAGACCGAATCCTTCATAGACGGAAAGATAAAGAAAACCGGATGCATAATGATACAATGTAGGCATGTCAGAAAGATCCAAGTAGCCTGTGAAAAATATGGAATCGGAATAAGGATGTCTATTAATGCAATCGCTTAACTCCTTATTTTTCCATCCCCACAAACCGGTGCACACGAGAATGGAATCCGAATCTCCAGTTCTATCTTTATAGTTTTGATAAGACTCCAGAACTTTTATGAAATTTTTTCTCGGTTCGATTGTAGATACGGATAAAAAATAGGGCCGATCCGTAGGGATTGAATATTTAGAAAGGACTGCTTGTTTGTCTAATAATTGAATATCATCAAAGATCGGATCACAGCTTTGATAAACAGTTTTGATCTTATTTTCAGCTACGCCATAATAACGGATTAAATCGTTTTTCGTAGAATCGGAAACGGATAAAAATAAATCAAAAGCGTCCAAATTTTTAGATTTCGCAATTTCTTTACCAACAGACATCCGATCATGAAAACCGGGAAGGATGACGGATGTTAAATCATGAACCGTTAAAATCTTCCTTTTCACTTTAGGAGATACGTGAAAATACCAATCGATTCCATGATACAAATCCAAATCTTCAGTCAACCGAAACAATTCATCTTCCAATCGACTGAAACAAAGTTTAAAATAAGATTCTGAAGACAATATCCCTTGGAAAAATTTGGTTTTGATTTTATTTTCAACTCTTCGAAGGAAACGGTTTCGAAAATAGGAAGAGAGAACGAATCTTTTTTCCTTGTCTCTCAAATAATCGGAAAAGGATCTATCATGAATGTAGTCATCCTTTAAAAAATAACAATATTTGTTCTCAGGATAATATTTCTCTAGATGTTTGGCCAGAGAAAAAGTATAATTACCGATCCCCGTAAGTGGAAAACGCGCTACATATGCGTCGATCCCTATCTTCATCCGATCCAACTAACGCACATAAGATATCAATTTCTTTAGAACAGAACGTAATTTACTCGTCCATCGTTTTTCGTTTAAATAACGTTCCACTCTGATACGATAATCGGAAAACATTTTTTTCCGACGTGTTCCCATATCCGATTTAGAGAAATATTCCTCAGCACTTCGAATTGCTGAATCGATCTTCATCTCCAAGCCAGAATTCTCTTTCGAAAAAGATCGGGACCAAAGTGAAAAAATAAATTCGGGGGACAAATGATTCATACACGCCAAATCGCCTCTTTTACAGACAGAAAGAGTTTCCGCACCTTTGCCTGATTTATGATAACAACCCAAACAATCCAACTCCTCTACGGAAGCGATGAATGTATTTTTCGGGCGAGTCACTCTATAAAGAGGATTTGTGGATCCGAATATAGCTATAGTATTTTTTCCTAATGCCTGGGAAATATGCAACAATCCCGAATCAATTCCGATAAAGGAATCGGAAAGAGAAATGATTCCCGCAACTTCTTCAATGTTCTTTGTTTTTCCTGCCAGATTGATGCAATCAACAAGAGGATTTTTTTTGTCAGACAATACGACTACTTGCATACCAGTCTCACGAATCAAACCAATCAACGACTGAAAATGAGCCATCGGATAGTTTCTAAGAGAATGACCGGATTGTACCTGTAAGGTGACAAATTTCGGAGTACAATTTTCTTTTTCTAATATTTCCTTGCCTCTGACAAGGGAAGACTCATTCAAAGACCAACTAATTGTACGATCTTCCAGGCGAATGTCTGCACAGAAAGCATACGAATCCAGAACATGCACTTCCGGATTCGATTCATAATCCATATAAATGACTCGATCGAAATCCTTCTCGAAATTCTCAAAATCAATATCTGAAAAAGAAATCACTCGATCCAAATACTCATTTGGCCGGATCAGACTGATATCGGTAACCAAATAAGTCTCGTGACCGGGAAAGTTTTTTTTATATTGCTTGATGACGGGAAGAGTTAAAAGCACATCTCCTATAGCAAAATGGCGAATGAAAGCGGTCTTTTTCAAATGAGATTCGATATATCTATTTCAAAATTCGATTCAAAACAGATTGAAAAGAAATTGCAATTCGAACGATTTTCGCATTTTTCAATGCTTTCCAATCTAGGAATTCCCGATATGATTCGGAAGAAGAAAGTAATTTTTCTTCTGAAACGGGCAACTGCTTGGAAGAAGATCTTGATGCATCGACAATGAATTGATATGTTTCCGATTCTTCAGACAAAGAAATCGCTTCTTGTTGTATTTCAGAATATCTATCTTTTTTAAAATCGAATTCTGTTTCGAATATACCGATCTTTACCCTTTCCAAATGATCAATCTTATATCCAGTTTCCTGAAAAAGAGAGTAAATACTCGACTTAGTGAAAAATCGAATATGAGTGTTATCCAACAATCCTTGACTTTGGTATTCGAATCTACCATTTAATAGCTGTAAGATAATCGAACCGTGTGCAATGTTTGGGATCGATGCAAGAATTCGACCGTTCTCTTTTAGTAATCGCAATGATTCAGAAAGAGGTTTTTTAGGGAAATATAAGTGTTCCAATACATCTGAAAATATAATGAAGTCGAATGTATGATCCACAGGAAATTCTTTTTTAAAATCAAGATGATCGATATCCCCGATGATCATTCTCTCACAAAAAAGCTTAGCGCTATTGGCTAATTCTTCACTTATCTCCACACATACTATTTTACAGCCCAGATTTTCTTTCAAATAGCGAGTCATATATCCGCCTGCCGGACCGAATTCTAAGACACTTGAACCTGGAGTTATCTTTCCGATAATTTTAGTCAGAGAAGAATTTTCGTTTTGCAGATCGATAAAATTAGAATAATCGTGCTCTTCGTTCCTCATGCAGTTTTGTTCCTTCGCAAAAAACGTTTAAGAATAAATCGAAGTCCTCTCATAAAAATGGGAGGGAAAAAATCTCCGATGGAAATGTTATATCTTCTTTTATGCGAAACCTTGTAAAGGGTTTCACCCGGGGAATAAATCCAACGATCCAAATGAATTACAGAATGAAAAGACAAGTCTTCACTTCTGAAAAGTGAAAAAGGAGAATGATAATAGGCGAACGCAGAATCCAATTCATTTGCAAGTATATTCTTCCTGAAACTTCTATCGATATGACTCAATGCATATTTAAACTTTTCCTTGGAGAAAATCACAAGTGCAGAGTGAGGATTCAGAGCCACTTTTAAAGAATGCCCCTCAAACTGTTTCATTTGCAAAGTCCATCCAGGCAAAGCTTGAATATCTACACAATAGAGATTCCCAGAATCATCTGTTTCCAAGCGGTTAGGAAGAAGTATCTCGTTTACGAAAGAAGTCTTATCGAAACGGACGATATTTTCGAATGTCTCTTTCGTAAGAAAAGTATCATCTTCCAAATTTATGAAATAATCATATTCATCTATTTTATCAGCCATTCTATCGATGGACTCATAGATCATCAGCAAAGGAGTCGATCGAATGTAAGAAAAATCAAGATCGATCGGAACCAAAGAATAGTCTTTCATTCCGCAAACTACAACATCAATACCACCGAACGATTTCATTTGATTGATTACGGATTCGACATGTTTTTTTCTAACGGAAGCTCTTTTAGCTACTTCCTCAGGCTCTACTCCGGGAGGCAAAGATGACTTTCCCGTAAAAAACTCATTTTGCCCGAAGTAATGATTGATATGGCAAAGTATTTTCATGTATTAACTTAACTTATATCCTCGAACAAGTCTGTAAAATTTCTCCATTACGAAGAGCAGAAGTTGTATCGAATGAGACAGAACGGGAATTTTTTTGATTAGATTGGAAAGACGAACCACTCGACTCATTCTATAACGAATGCATTCATTTTCTAATGATAAATATGTTTTGCACATTTCTATCTGCAGAGGAGTAAGGTATTTATTTAACATTCTTTCTCTTTCATCTGCTAATAGTTTTTGATTCGCAGGGGAAGAGCCGAACCCTCCCGTATTGAACTGCGCAATTCTAAGTGGGAAATATCTCCAAGAAGAATCGTTCATTCCTACCGCGCGGAAGAAAAAATCAACATCGGCAACGATGCGAAAAGCTTCATCGTATGTTCCATATTTCGAAAATAATTCTCTTTTGATAAAACAAGTGCAATGCCAAAGAACTTCCAAAGCTAAAAAAGGAAAAGTAAGTCGATCGGGGCTTTTTCCATATTCAATTCGATTGCCATAATCAATGGACATATCTCCGTACAACAGATCCTCATTCGGATTTTTAGAAAAAATATTTTCCAATACCTTCTCATCAAAAAGAAAATCCCCACTATTTAAAAACTGGCAGTATTCTCCTTTCGCAGCAAGTATCCCTTTATTCTGTGCATTATAAATTCCCTTATCTTTTTCACTTACCCAATGAGAAAAATGAGAGGATTCGGATTGAATCAATTCCAAACTACCGTCGGTGGAACCGCCATCTATAATGATGTGTTCGAAATCACGCCAAGTTTGCGACTTAACGGAATCGATGGTCCTTTTAAGACCGACTTTATCGTTGAAATTGATTGTGATAATGGATAGTTTTGGCATTAAATTGAATCTTATTGTGACGATTATTTGATCTTCTTTTCTTGAATGATATACATGGGTCGGGATTTCACCTCTATGAACATTTTACCTATATACTCTCCCAAAATCCCCAACATCATCAATTGAACCCCACCTAACAATAAAACACTAACGAGAAGAGAAGTCCAACCGGAGATAGCGATATCCGTAAAAAAATAAACATATACCGCATAAAGGGAATAAGCAATTGAAAATGCAAAAAGAGAAAATCCGAGGATCGTAGCCAAATGCAGAGGCTTAGTACTAAAAGAGGTAATACCTTCTAAAGCAAACTGGAACATTTTCTTAAATGTATATTTGGTTTGCCCATGTTCCCTTTTTGCCGGAGTGTAATCGATCGGAAATTGATTAAAGCCTATGTAGGAAATCATACCTCTGATAAAAAGAAACTCCTCCTTCAATGAGGCGACTACATCTACAACCTTCCGATCCAGTAAACGAAAGTCTGCCGCACCAGAATCAATATTTACGCCAGATAAATAATTCAAAGAATGATAAAACACTTTAGCTGTGATTTTCTTAAAAAAAGAAACTGATTCATTGTCGATTCTTCTGGTGTATACAATATCGAATCCCTCTTCCCATTTACGAATCATTTCAGGAATCAATTCGGGAGGTTGCTGCATATCTGCATCAATAGAAATTACAGCATCACCTGTAGAATGATCTAAACCAGCTTTGAGTGCTTTTTGATGACCGTAATTTCTGGAAAAGGAAATATAAAAAACCTCTTTAGGATATTTTTGCTGTAACTCCCTTATTTTTTTCAAAGTGGCATCTTTAGACCCGTCGTCCACAAAAATCAAACGCAAATCATATACAGGCGGACATACATTATGAATACGCTCGTATATACGCCACACATTGTCTTCCTCGTTCATACAAGGAATCACAATATCTATTGATTTCTTCTTTACCATTTGATTATTACACTCTTATATGTTTTGCATCTTTTATTCAAATTTTCCGGAATTATATCGGTATTAAATTGAGTAAAAATACAGTTATATGTTCCTGTTTCAAACTGCCGACGTGGAATTACATTATATTCTTCGATTCCAGTTTCCGATCGAAGATTCAAATCGGAGACAAGGCCTGCTTCATGTTCGTTTCCGGAAGAAACATTCTCCATCCATAATACTTTAGGAATATCAATCCTCAACTGCTTGCTATATCTCAATGAGGAATCAAAAAATTCGAAATCATAAGGTTGATTCACTGCGATCACCCAAACAGAGTCAGGTTCTTTATTTGCATAAGAGGACACAGAATTCAACTGATTCCAAAATTGAGAAGTCCTTATCGCATTCTTCTCAGATTCCTTGCGCACAGAGAGAGCATCTAAAGGGCGAATCAAAAGAATCATCAATATTGATAAGAAGACTTGGAGGGCCAGTTTTCTATCTGAAAAAAAGGAGGCGGGGTATCTTAACAACGAATACAAAGCTACCAAAAGTGTCATTTGAATCAATATAATTCCCGGAAAATCATAACGATTGTATTGCGGCCAATAACCGGAATAAAAAATAATATTAAAAATAACAGTTAAAAAGAAAAAGAGCATCAGAAATAAGCTTTTCCAATCCATTTTTCTATGAGAAACAAGTCGATACAATCGGAGCACATAAAACGTAACGACTAAAACCGAAAAACTAAAGATCACATACGAATTTAAAAACAATCTTTTCAATAAGGAAGATTTTTGCTGAGGATCTTCCATTCCGTATATATCTGCAGTTTTAAGAATGTAAATCGCAACGGAGGAGAAAACAATCAAATTGAAAAATACGGAAAGAATCAGAAGTAAAAAGTTCCAATTCCATTTATGTCTATGCCGCCAAAGATAATATAACAAAACGGGAGTTAAAAATATAAAGTTTTCTTTGGAACCAGCAGCAATGATATCGCCAAGTGAAATTAAATACACCCAGAAATGAGAATGTTTCATTCTTGACTCGCATATAATTCCATATAAAAACAACGAAACTCCCAAGGTGCAATAAATTTCACCGGGACCTAATCGAGTGAATATATCCCCCCAGTAACCGAAAGAAACAAACCAAATAACAATTAACAAGGAGTTGAATACGGAAAAATATTCGGAAAGCAATAACATACAGACAAAAAGAAAAAAGGCAAAAATAAACAAACGAAACAGATACCAACCGAATACATCTGGTTGCAAAAGAGTCTCTGCCATACGGATCATATAATATGCCGGTCTATATCGGGGGAAGTCGCCGAATTTTCCGACTTCTGAATAATTCCAAAGGGTATCTATAAATGACCCTTTCTCCGATATATATTTATCGTTTAAATAGAATACTTCATGGTCATCAATGATTCCCCAACTTGCTTTGAGATTTTGACCGAATAAAAACAAAGTTAGAATGACAGAAAAAAAGATAAAAATAAATCTATTAAGCTTCTTTTGGGAGGTATTGCTGGAATGTGAAAACAAATAGATTAACATCGCAAACGTTACCTTAAAGTTTCTCTCAAGGATTCGAAATCGGAAATTACCTTACTTCTGTATTTCGATTTCAATCGAATGAGTAAATCGGGAAGTCTTTCCAAAAGGTAAGAAATTGATCTTTCATCTAAATCAATTTTACTCATTACATGAAAATCGGGAGAAAAAGAATATATCTTACGATTATATATCTCGGCGAGTTTTTCCAAAGTAGTTCGATTATAAAAAGCAATATGCTGCCCTGTCTCGAATCCATAATACCACCAAGAAGAGTCAGGAATCGTATCACCATAAAGTAATGTGGAAAAAAGGAAAACATCGGGATCATACAGACGCATGATAGAATCTATCTGCTGCCTAGGCTCAGAAAAATGTTCCAATACTTCAAAGGCAATCAGGGCAGGGTATTTTTTCTGAGAAGACTCAAACCCTTTTGCCACCAAATTCTGCGAATAAGGATCGCTCCAATAGGCATCCAATCCTATATCACGTAACATTCGTACCATAATTCCGTATCCTCCTCCAAAATCCAAAATCGGAGAAAGATAAGGCTTAAGTATCCTACTGAGTATTCTTTTCACAAGAAAGAACGGAAGTTTTGTCCATACGGAGAAGAAACGGAATGAAGAGGAGATCGCAGTCAACACTGCAAGAACCCTCTCCGCTAAAATAAAATTTCTTTCCAAAATTCCTGTATCGGTGATTGCAATCGAATCCTTGTATGCCTCTTCTAACCAAAAATAGGATTCTGTCTGAATCAAATCACAAGAAGTGCATCGATGGTAATCGATTTCATACTTATTTAAAATCCTTCCTCTGAATTTTTTTTCAGTAGAAGAACCGCAGAGTCTACAATCCAAAGATCCTCCTCAAACGTGAAAACAAGCGCACAACAAAAGCTTTTCTGGGAGGTAAAAAAGTATCTCTTGAAAATCGATCGAACATTTCATTGATCCTTAATTTAGAAGGATGAACCAACGGAAAAACAAGTTTTTCCGTTTTCATATTTGCAAAAGCGCTTTCGGAAGAAGAAACTGTCGTATGTGTTGCATTTTCACCGAAACCTAAATTAGACACCAAATTTACGTTAGGCATGATTGACATACGTCTCAATTTGAAATTCGTATAAGTCCATTGATGATCCCATGTATCTATTTTTCCTTCCTTTACGGAATCAAAAATATTTTTCCAATAATAGAATTCGTAAGGAGTGAGATAGGAGTGGATACTTTCCAGTCCGGAGGAATAATCGGAAAGATTGACATCATAATCTTTCCAGGATCTTCTCCAAGAACCCCACCCCCAGATATGATTGTATCTTGAAAAATAATAACTTTCCTTCAATTGAATCTTTCCGAATGAAAAATTATCTCCGCTTACCATAGAGATTCGCTCTTCATCTTTATATCTCACCAACATCTCTTCCATAAAAGGGAAAAAACTGGGATCAGGTAGACAATCGTCTTCAAGAATGATACCCATCTCTTCCTGCTCAAAAAACCATGTAATGGCGGAACTTACGGCATTTTTACAGCCTAAGTTGGATGTATTGTATTTTGTTTTTACATCGCAATCCCAAGCGATCTTATTAAAAATACTTTTTACCGATTCACAAAGTTCAAAATCAGTCTCTCTTGTTTGGCGAGGACCATCTACAGCAATGTAAAGTTTCTCAGGTGCATATTCAGAAATGGATTGAAATACTATCTTTGTTTCTTTCGGGCGATTGAATGCGATTAAGAGTATTGGTATTTTTTTTAAAGACAGAAGAGAAGCTCCAGTTTAGGATTTCAAATAATCGAAAATATCATTTATTGTTTCTTGCAAAGGGATTGTATTTATATCCAAACTTGCACCGGTATAATATCTCTCTAAAACAAGATTTTCCCTTCCCTTCCTCAACTCATCTTTAATCTCAGGAGGATAAAAACCCAACATATTTTCAACAATTGATTTTGGGTAAGGAATGAAACGTCCGTAATGATTGCCGTTACTGATGCAAACAACCTTATCCACTCCCGTTGCCACGGCAATATGTACTCCGCTACTGTCATAACAAATGGAGGCGGTTGAGTTTCCGATTTGATCGATCAATTGAACTAAACTTGTTTTTCCACACATATTTTCCAGATTAGGAAAATCAGAAAAAGGAAAAAGCTCTAACATTTGTTTTTCCTTCGGTGAACCGAGTAAAACAAACTTCAGGTTTCGATCATGGCTTGCTAATTCCTTAAGGAAAAGAAAAAGTTTTTCTTTTTCAAATTGTTTTAAGGAACTGCTTGCACCTAAAAAAATAGAAACATAAGGTTTCCCATCTATTTTAGAAAACGAGATGGACGGTTTCGAAATTTTAATCTCCTTTTCTAAAAGAAGCGAGAAAAACTCCCTATTTCTGAGGAATTCGAATTCATACAAAAACTTTACAGGAAGCAAAACATCAAAAAAGTCATCCGAGCGTTTTTTTGCCTCCGTCCCGATATTCGTATCATCTCCGAAAGAACTGATCTTTTTGCGAGCTGGAGTTCTTCTCGAAAAGAAATCGCACCAAAAATCCCTGGAATGAGTCGGTTGAAGAAAAAGATCTGCGGAAATCAAAGAAAGACGAATCAAAAGCCAGAAAAGATACAAATGATTCTTATGCCGGCTACGATCGAACCAAATTGCTTTTATCGCAAAATCAGCATCATACGCTTCATAAATTTCTTTCCATTGAATATTTCCGAATATATAAAAATCATAATCTTTATATGCAATATCGGCTTTCAACACAGAGAGAAAATTTCTGAATAGGATATAATCTCCGATCGCATCAATTTTCATCACCAAAAGTCTTTGTTTTTTGCGGCCGACTCTAAAAATAGAAACGAACTTAAAGAGAAAAAGTAAAAGAGATGATTTCATGAATATAAAAATCTTTTAATTCAAACTCCACTCTTGGTGCAAAAGGATATAACCATGCCCTCTATCGAATGTCCTGCCTGTACCGAAAAAGTCCCCTTCTTCTATGTGAAAATTACCTGCGGTAAGGACAAAATCTTGAATGATATTATCTGTTCTCAAAATAACATGATGATTATAACTTCCAGGCATAAGAGGAATATTCGGAAGTTTGCATCTAAGAACGGCAGAATCTCTGTCTGTGGGAACATCAAATTCGATAGCTTTTGATTGAGTGTTTAGATCCGTTAGGGTATAATCGTTTTGATCCTGAACTTGAAATGCAGCTGAAATTTTTTTATAGGGAATTTTATTTCTAATCCTGATTTTCGCAGCGATCACAAGACTCTCTCCGGAAAGAAAAGTTGTTTTTCTTTTCCCTGCTTCGTCTTCGGTCCAAGTTTCTTCGAAGATAATTTGACCTTCCCCTTCTCGATCTTTTCTTTCGGATAAATTCTCTTCTAGTATCGATTGATTGTCCTGAAGGTATTTAGAAATCGTATCTTCCGTTTTTCCATCGTAATGAATTTGACCCTTTTTTAAATAAATCGTTCTGGTACAAAGACTAGAGATTGCCGCCATATTATGACTGACAAATAATATAGTTCTACCGGATTTTTTGGAAACTGACTCCATCTTTCCCAGACATTTTTTTTGGAACTCTAAGTCTCCGACTGCCAATACTTCATCAACAACAAGTATATCCGGCTCTAAATGTGCCGCTACGGCGAATGCTAACCTAACATACATTCCACTTGAATATCTTTTAACGGGAGTATCGATAAATTTAGAAACTCCCGCAAATTCCACAATCTCATCGAATTTAGCGAATATTTCTTTTCTGCTCATCCCCAGAATAGCGCCATTCAAAAAAATATTCTCTCTTCCTGTCAGATCGGGATGAAAGCCTGTGCCTACTTCTAAAAGGCTGGCGATCTTACCGTTGATCTTAATTTTACCATTGCTCGGAGAAGTCACTCTGGAAAGAAGTTTCAATAGTGTCGATTTTCCCGCACCGTTTCTTCCAATGATTCCTATAACTTCTCCTTTTTGAATCGAGAAGTTAATATCCTTTAGCGCATAAAATTCAGAAGTATCTGAGGTTTGCTTCTCTTTAGTTGCATCAATCAAAGAGTTAGGATCTTGTTTTCCTCTCAGCTTCGCCCACCAAGATTGTAAATCTTTGGTAATCATTCCGTGAGACATCTGCCCTAAAATATAACGTTTGCTTACTTTCTCAAATTGAATTGATAGCGATTCAGAATTCATAATTATCAAACCGTATCCATAAATGATTTTTCAACTCTATTAAAAAGAAGGATACTCAAAACAAGAACAGTTCCATTGATGATAAAATTACAAAGCAAATCATCAAGAGTCAAAAGAGTATTTTGAAAGTAAATGAAACGAAACCCTTCAATAACCGGAGTGATAGGGTTCAACATATAAATACTTAAGTAATGTTTAGGAACCTGTTGGATAGAATAAGCAATCGGAGATGCAAACATCCACAATTGAATTCCGAACCTCAGAATGAATCGCAAATCCCTGTATTTGGTCGTCAAAGAAGAGATCATAATTCCGAAAGAAAAACTAATCAATGCTAAATATAAAACAGCAAATGGAGTTAAAAAGATCCAAACGGTAAAAAAAGGAACTTGATTTTGAAAGTAATAATACGCATAAACTGACAAAAACAAAGCGTATTGAATAAAAAAAGAAATCAAACCGGAAAGAGTTGTACTGATAGGAACGGTCAATCTGGGAAAATAGACTTTTCCAAAGATGGAAGAATTTACGATGAATGTGTCAGAGGTTCGATTCAAATTCTCTGCAAAATACATCCACAAAATATTTCCACTTAAATAAAAGAGAAAAGGAGGAACGGTTCCTGTAGGTAACTTTGCGATTTTAGTAAATACTACGAACAAAACGACTGAAGAGACAATCGGCTGCACTAAATACCATAAGGGACCTAAAATCGTTTGTTTGTAAAATGATACGAAATCTCTTTTTACGAAATAATAGATTAAATCTTTATACTGCCATAATTCGGACAGATTTAGATGAAAGATTCTTGTTTTAGAATCAATCAAACTAAAGGATTCACTTTCGAGTTTATTAGACATTGAACACCGTGTTGCGGATAAAATTTGAGATCTTCTGTAAGTTAAGCTTATAAAATAGGATGATTAAAAAAATTGAAGGTAAGATTGGTCCTGTTGTAACAGGTTGAAAAATACCATATATCCCGATAAAGGAAAGAGCGTTTAAAATCGACAAATGAAACGGATTTTTAGAAACCAGTCCGTTTGAAAAATAACTTAAACAACACCCGAAAAGAATTCCGTAAAGTATTACAAAGAGAACTCCGCCGTCTCTATACATAGAATAAAACATGGAACCGAATGCATTGTAATATTTACCTTCCCATTTTTGATTCCAGCCGACCACTCTGTTTACCATCAATTCGCCTCCAATGACATCGGATTGAGAATTGACCTTATAATTAAAACTTCTTAGGATTACCGCTGCATATTTTTCAAGCCCACTGAATGTAGAGCGACCGTAAGTGTATTTATGAATTCCCGACTCAGGATTATCCAGTTCTTGGCTAAAGATTGTGAAAGAATTCGTATGATAATCGATTACGAAACGTTCCATAAACCCGGAAATAGGAGAAGTGCTTTTATTTCTCTTAATGGAAACGGATACGGAAAGTAAAAAAATACTTAAAAAGACAAAAGCACCTAGCAATAAAGATTTCCAGCTCAAAACTTTTTTCTTAATGAACATCTGATACAAAACAATTAAAATCAAACTGTATAAAATATAATGATAACCGAATCTTCCTGCACTCATCACCGAATCCATAACAATGAGAATATAGGAAATAGCCAAAACCCGGCTTCTTTTTAGATAAATATAAAACGAAAAACCTAAGAACAAACCGAGTAACAACAACGGCCCCGCTAGTAATTCGTAAATAGAAGAAATTACATGGCTATTAAAAAACAATGCGGAGGAACCGGTGTTTAGGCCATAAACCTCAGAGCGATAAAAATTAATCTCATAAACATACAGGAGCAGATATAAACCTCGAATGCAAAAGAATACAAACAGAGGGAAAAGAAGAAAAATCTGGAATTTAAAAAATAAAGATTCTTTATTGAGAACTTCCTTTTTCAAAAAAGTCTCTGCATCTATCGAGAAATAACGATAGATTTTCTTTGAATTAAAAAGAACCGCAAAAGAAGTTAAAAAGAAGAAAAAAACAAGGTACAATAATTTTGCATAATCCGAAGGAGGAAAAAGACCTGTTAAGGAAAACTCGGAAAGGGCGAGCCAAAAATACCACCAAACGAGAATTACAACAATGACCAGGGATTTTTTTCCCATTTGAGTTACGGTTAAGGTAACACAGAAAACAAAAGATAAAAATATCCAGAATAAAGACAGATCCATTCTTACTGCAACTCAGACTTTAAGTGCGATTACCTTGCGCCGAACCCGGTTAATATAGTCTTCACTGTTTTAAATACGATCAATAGATCCAACCAGAATGAGAAATTTTTAATATAATAAAAATCATACTGAAGTTTAATTTTCATTCCGTCGACTTCTGCAGCATACCCCTGCTCTACCTGAGCCCAGCCGGTGATGCCGGGTCTTACGATATGCCTGTATGCGAAAAAAGGAACATCTCTCTCGTACCACTGGGAAAGTTCGTAAGATTCTGGCCTTGGACCGATAAAACTCATTTGCCCAAGGAAGATGTTGAAAATTTGAGGTAGCTCATCAATGCGATATTTTCTTAATATTTTTCCGAATTTCGTGATTCGAGGATCTTCCTTTTCGTTAGTGAAACCGCTCCCTCGAAGTTCAGTGTACATACTTCTAAATTTAATCATCTTGAAGATACGACCCCTGTATCCCATTCTCTCCTGCACAAAAAAAGCATTCCCTTTTGATTCCAATCGAATGATAAGCGATATCAAAATAAAAAAAGGAAGGAGCAGCGGAATCAGAATCAGGGCTCCTAAAAAATCGAAACAACGTTTGGTAATTTCATAGAAGGAAGATGGAAGCAAACTTCCGAATTCATTTTCGCTCAAATGATCGATCTTCACTCTTCCCAAAACGGCTTCCCTGATTTTTTTAGTAGAATAAACGGGAATGCGGGAAAGAGTGCAAGCGGCTAAGAACTTTTCCCAACTGGGAGTCATCTCACTCGAATTTAAATCCGCAACGATCGCATTAAACCTTTGGCTTTCTAAATCCGGCTTTTCTATTACCTGAAACAGAGCACCGTGAGTGTGTTCGAATTCCTTCGGTTCACCAAACGGAAGCAAGGCGTATCTTACCAAACGATATCTTCTTCCTAAAAAATATCCGATATAACACCATAAAAGTGAAATACAAAACCCGACCACAAACACCTGAATCGAATAAGTTGCCCTAAAAACGAGAATAAGCCCGATAGGAATGGCAAAACAAATGGTGGTTACAGGAAGAATATAGGCGACCGTTTCCGAGCCAGGAAGCCGAAATAAATTTCTCAAAGATATAGTGGAAATGAGAAAGGAAAGTAAACATGCAACCAAGGAAGTGATGATATTAGGATCTTCAGAATCCCAAAAACGCCAACCCCAAATGGGCACTGCAGTACAAAGAATTAATACAAAACCGCCGGACAAAAATTGGAAGCTATAACTCAGTAAGATGCGTTCAAACCAACGAGAATGCCGTCTTGTATATTCTTTCACTTCCATTTGAACCAGCTTACTTTAAAATTGTCCTGATCACGTTATCTACGGAGAACTTCGACTCAAGCAATGAGAATGATTTTTTTCCCATCTTTTCCCTTTTGGAAGCATCAAGAAGAATGTTTGCATTATGATAAAAAGAATCGATATCTCCTGATTCACACACAAGGCCTGCACCGGCCTCCTCTAAAACGTCCTTCAGATCATTTCCGGAATTTACAGCACCTAATATAGGTTTACCTTGCTCCATATACCCCAAGATTTTCCCCGGAAAATTATGAGTTTTATGATCTTTATGCAAGGTAAACAAACCTATATCGAACTCGGCTAGCATTCTTCTATATTCCTCTTGAGATACAGATTCCAAAAGAATTAAATTTGTTAGATTTTCAGTTTTAATTGAATTTTGAACTAAAGAAAATTCATCACCGGAACCTACCAAGACAAACGCAACGGAAGAGTTTGTAGAAAATCTTTTTGCCAGAGAAATAATGTTCGTCATATCTTGCGCCAAACCGATGTTACCACCATAAAAGAAAACAACTTTACCTTTCAAACCTAACCGTGTGCGATAAAAACTAGGAAAAAATTTTTGTTCTTCGATTTTTACCCAATTAAAAAGAACCTCTGCATTCGAATAAGAAGGAAAATATTTTCTAAACCATTCTAAATTTTTAGGGGACTGCACACCGATACGAGAAGCCGCTGAATAATTTTTCTTTTCCCAGTATTTGAAAAAACGAATCAGTAAGGAGGATTCTTTTAGCATCCCTTGGTCAATCACCCATTGAGGGAAAAAATCTCTTAATATCAAATAAGAAGGACAATTCCATTTTTTCTTTAATTTTGATACGAGACCGGACCAGAAGATTGTAGGAGAATAATAGATAATGAGGTCTTGTTTCTCCGAATTAAAATTTCCTTTTAAATAAGACCAAGAACGAAAGGACAATAATAACTCATTGATCAGCCGAATCGGTTTGGATGCATTTTTCAAAAGACCGGAAGGAAATCTGAGAACATTTATGCCTTCATAATCTTCTTTTACAACGGGTGTATAATGATCTCCGCCCGGAGTAACCACAGTTACATTATGACCATTTTCTTTCAATCCAAGAGCAAGATCGTGCATCATTTTAGCCGCAACTTTCCTACTGTGCGGTAGATAATCGTCAACGATAAGACAAATTTTCACGATTTAGGATTTATGCCAAACGGTTCGATTGATATAACCTGTATAACTTTGGACCAGTTTAACGATCTTTTGAGAAACATTTTCTACCATATAGTCGGAAACATAAGCATGGCTTTTAGAGTTTTTTTGATTCTCTATTGTAATCCGAACGGAATCTAAAATCTCTTCTCTTTTGAGCCCGGACATGATCAAAGTCCCTACATCCATACCTTCCGGACGTTCATGGGTATTACGAATCGTTACTGCAGGTAAATTTAAAATAGAAGCTTCTTCCGTGATGGTTCCACTGTCGGAAAGAATACAAAGTGCATTCTTTTGAAGAAAAATATAGTCCAAAAAACCGAATGGTTTAAGAAATAAAATTTTAGGATTCCACTCTTTTGTATCCAAAGCTTCCAATCTCTTTTTAGTTCTTGGGTGAGTGGAGACGACTACCGGCAGATTATATTTTTCCACAAGACCTTGTATGGACTCCAATAGCTGCACTAAATTCTCAGCAGAATCCACATTCTCTTCCCTATGAGCGCTCATTAAAAAATATGAATTAGGTGATATCTTCAGTTCGGATAAGATCCGAGAGGAGTCTATTTTCGTTTTATAATAATTCAAGACCTCAAACATATGAGATCCGGTTTTAATGACTGTCTCCGGTTTGATTCCTTCGTTCAATAGATAACGTCTTGCATGTTCCGTTAAAACAAGATTGATATCACTCAAATGATCGACTACTTTCCGATTCAATTCCTCCGGAACTCTTTGGTCAAAACATCGATTGCCTGCCTCCATGTGGAATACCGGAATTTTTCTTCTTTTCGCTGTAATAACCGCTAAACAAGTATTTGTATCTCCGTATAACAAAAGAGCGTCAGGATTTTCTTTCTCGAAAAGTTCATCCGATTTCTGAATGACTTCTGAAATCGTCTTTGCTACCGTTTCAGATGCAACATTCAAAAAATAGTCAGGTTTCCGAATTTCCAAATCTTGGAAAAATACCTGATTCAGCTCATAATCATAATTTTGCCCGGAATGAACGAATATATGATGAAAGTTTTTATCTAATGCGTCAATGACCCGACTCATTTTAATGAGCTCCGGCCTAGTTCCTACGATTGTCATTACCTTAAGCATTCAAACTTTCCTGAATGTAATCCAATTTCAATAAAAGTTCTTTCACTTGAGGGACATTCAACCGGTTCGTATTATGGGAAGTATAGTCACCTAACTCTGCAACATTCATCTCACCCTCAACAAAATACTTTTTATAATTTAAATCTCTGTTATCTGCAGGAATACGAAAATATCTCCCCATATCTTCCGCCTTTGCAATCTCTTCTCTGGAGACCAAAGATTCATAAAGTTTTTCACCATGCCGAGTTCCTATGATTTTCAAAGGATTCGTTTTCTGAAAAAGTTCCTTCAAAGCTACTGCCAAGTCGTGAATTGTAGATGCGGGAGCT
>VFQU01000979.1_pt1 | contig 19395 bp, 17 predicted proteins | sample 3512311 | NCBI WGS metagenome assembly VFQU01 (sample SAMN10412377, study PRJNA504923) | tailings metagenome | isolation source: Relicate 3 Philex TSF3 active mining site | place: Philippines: Tuba, Benguet | collected 2017-08-29
GGCCACCCTGGCGGGGGTGCCGCGCAACGGCCCAGAGCTTCGGCACTTCTCGCGATGGGTGTTTCGACACTCGCGTGAATGCGGCTTGCTGGATGACGCGGAGTCTGCTCGCGCGCTGTGCGACTTGTCCTTGCGAGCTTGCGGGGGACAAGCTCTCGATGTCCGAACCTACCGCGTCGCCAGTTCGCTGCTCGGTTGGGGAAGGGTGGCGCGCTGGGGCGAGGCTGCCAGATCCTGGGTCGGCCATCCGCCGGGCCCCGACACCTGCAGGCAATCCTGGATGGATCGACCATGACGTTGCCGAGGGTTTCGGTGGTCATGGGCGTCCACAACGATGAAGGTCGCGTCGAAACGGCGGTCCGGAGCATCCTGGATCAGCACCTCAGAGCGCTCGAGTTGATCGTCATCAACGACGGATCGACCGACCGAACCCAAGTGGTGCTCGATTGCGCGGGAAGACGACAGGCTTCGCGTCTTCCCGCAATCGAACACAGGACTGACCAGGGCCCTGATGCGGGGATGCGAAATCGCCGCGGGAGAGTACATCGCGCGCCAGGATTCGGACGACTGGTCCCACCCCATGCGCCTTCACGAGCAAGTGGAGCTGCTCGACTCGGATCCCCGCATCGGATTCGTGTCCTGCGCGACCGAGTACGTGGGTCCCGGGGGCGAGCACCTCAACATCGTCAGGCGAACGACAGATCCTGAGTCGGCGACGCTCGGATTACTCGACAGCAGACAAGGGCCTCCCGCGCACGGAAGCGTGATGTTCAGGCGATCCCTGTATCTGCAGGTCGGGGGGTATCGCGCCGAGTTTCACTATGCGCAGGATTCGGATCTGTGGCTGCGAATGGGGGAGCGCGCCCTGATCGGCTATCTGGACCCTGTGAGGTATAGGCACTGCAAGGAGCCCGGCAGCATTTCGGGTCGGCGTCGAGAGCTGCAGTCCGCATTCGCCCAATTGGTCCACGAGGCACATCGAGCGCGCCGTATGGGCGAGGACGAGACGGAGACCCTCCTGAAGGCGCGGTTGCTTGCAGAGCGCGTGCGCAATGGTGATTGGTCTGCCGCAGGAGATCCTCGGGACTCCGGGTTGGAAATCGCTTACCTGCTGGGCTCGCAGTTGGTCAGGAACGGAGACCCGCGGGCGAGGCGCTATTTGCTCGGCGTCATCGCGTCTTGCCCGTGGCATTGGCGAGCCTGGATCAGGCTTGTCCAGTCGGGCCTGCCCTTCCGCGGGTCGCGCCGACACGCCAGATGAGCCTACTTCCCCTCCGAATCCTGACGATCGCGGACGTGCCGCCTGATCCCGATTCCGGGGCCGCCGGAACGGTCTACAGAACCAACCAGGCGCTCAGGGAGTTGGGTCATCACGTCGACGAGGTGTGGGAGGAGCGGCTGGGACCCAGACGTATTCGGCATGGCAATCTCCACTCTCTGATCGAACAGCCATTGGCTTATCGCCGGGAGGCTGTCCGCGCCCTGCGACGCGGGATGTATGACGTCGTTCAGATGAGCCAGCCCCAGGCTTGGTTGGCTACCCGCACTCTCAGGCGCAGTGGGTTCCCGGGCCTGGTCATCAATCGAAGCCATGGAGTGGAACTGCGGGCCGACTCAGTGTTGCCCGAGTGGCATGCCCGATTGAACATCCCCATGTCCCGATATCCCTTGCTCAGCGAAGGACTGAGAAGAGTTCTGCATCGCCAATGGAGTTCCGTAGTGGCGCACAGCGATGGGATCATCGTGGGCTGCCGGCTCGATCGCGACTATCTGCTGGAACGATTCGGGATGTCGGCGGGCAAGGTAGCAGCGATCGCCCATGGCGTCGCTCCGGAGTACATCTCCTCCCCACTTCCTTCTGGTCCGATGGAGGGAGATCGCAATCGACGCCTGCTGCACGTAGGTCAGTTCGCCTTCTTCAAGGGCTCATATCTGCTGCTTCGAATCATCGAAGAGGCACTCGTGGCCGACGAAGCCGCCTCGTTCACCTGGGTGTGCGCCGCCAGTCACCATCGAGCCATACGGCAGCGTCTGGCGCCTAGGGTTCAAGCGCGGGTGCGCCTGCTGGACTGGATGTCGACACGACAGCTCGTCGATGTCTACGACGACCATGGCGTCTTCGTCTTTCCCAGCCTGTTCGAAGGTTTCGGCAAAGCCCCATTCGAGGCGATGGCCCGACGCATGTGCGTGATCGCCAGTGACGAAGGTGGGATGCGCGACCTCATTGAAGACGGCAGGAATGGATGGCTGTGCCCTCCCGGGGATACCTCCATGTTCGTGCGCCGAATCGCACAGGCCATGAGTACAGAGCAGCAGACTCGAGGCATGCAGTCCATGGCCAGAGAGACCGCTGTCCAGCATTCGTGGTCGGCGTGTGCGAAGAAGGCCGTCGAGTTCTACCAGAGTCTGAGGCGAACCACCTCATCCGCCCTCGAGGGGGCGGGGCGCGCCGGGTGATGTCGCGCGCGTTCGACCAGTCCACGCATGCAGGAGCCTGCCGATGAGCCATCCAATCCTGGTCAACTTGGGCGTGGGACGCTCCGGCACCACCTATCTGTTCAATCGGCTTACGAGTTCACTGGCAGGCAGGGCCTTCGTGCTGCACGAAGACGTCAAGGCGCGCGCAGCACGGCTGCGCAAGCTCTTTCGATGTTTCGAGCAGGAGCGGATTCGCGAAGCGCTGGTGGAGCCAACCGTGATGGCGTGGGTCGATCGCGTGCGCCTGCTCGCAGACACCATGCCTGTCATCGTCACGGGTTCGACAACCTCCCACCTCGCGCCGGTTCTGCATCATCTGTGCGGAGACCAGCTCCGCACGTTTCATGTCACGCGTCATCCGATCAACGTCGTGGCGGCGATGTACATCGGTACCTGGAGCACTGATTGGACAAGGATCAGTCCCTATGATGAAGACCCGACAGGGTGGGTGCTCACGCCTCATGATCCCTGGGTTCGCTTCAGTCAGGTTGCAGAGCGCTGGCACAGGCTGGGTCCGTACGCACGGATGGCATACAACTGGCTGGAACGGACGTCTGCGGGCATGGAGTTCACCTCGCGACACCCTGAGGTGATGCACGCTCATCTCGAGGCTACATCCGACGTGTTCGCCAGCGAGCGCTACTTGCGTGAGATCGCGCGGCTGCTCGACCTCGTCGAACCGATCGAAGTCCCACCCTTCGGTGCACAGCAGAATACGAGCTGGAAGCGAAGTGTCGAGGAGAGGCCCCTGGGTGACGCCTGGAAGGAGATATTTGAGCTTCCCGAATTAACCGAGTTCTCGGCAAAGCTCGGCTACGCATTCGACGCCGCATCCATCACAGCAAACACGCAGAAATACCAGTTGCCCGTCTCGATAGGCTCCCGCCTCCGCCACCACGCTAGGTATTGGCAGCTGCGACGCTCGATTGCGGCGTTTTTGAGGACTGCGGGATTGATCCCGGAGGGTGTGCCGGTGCTGGGCGGCGGCGCACCTCGCTCGACATGGTCTGCGTTGCGGGATGCGGCGAGGTTCATTGTCAATGGGGGTAGGCGCACTTGAGCACGGCAGTGTTCGCAGAATCCGGATGCGCGGACAACAGCGAGCGATTGAGTGTGGTGATTCCTACCTATCAGCGCGGCGCCACGGTACTCGACACGGTGGAGGCGCTCCTCGGAATGGATCGCAGCCCCGACGAAATCATCGTCGTGGACCAGACGACCTCTCATGAACCATCGGTCGAGGAGCGGCTCGGGTCACTCGATGGTCAGTCGCGTATCCGATGGATCAGACTTCCGCAGCCAAGCATTCCGGTGGCGATGAACGTCGGGCTTGCGTCCGCACGCAGCGAGATCGTCCTTTTCCTCGATGACGACATCGTGCCGGGAGAGCAGTTGGTCGTGGCGCACATCGAGGCCCACAGGTCCGCTCTGCTCGTCGCCGGGATGGTGTTGCAGCCGGGGGAGCGGCCGTGCAGCTTGGCCTCGACCTCGAGCTTCAGGTTCAACAGTGACTCCCCGGCTTGGATCTCCGAGTTCATGGGCGGCAATTTCTCGGTGAGGCGTGACCTGGCGCTGGACATGGGAGGGTTCGACGAGAACTTCGTCGGTGCAGCCTATCGATTCGAGGCCGAGTTCGCGCATCGATTCATCTCCCGCAGGGGTCCGATCAGGTACGAACCGCGAGCGGTGATTCGCCATCTGCAGGTTCCGACCGGTGGCACTCGGGCGAAGGCCCACCACCTCAGAACCGTTCGCCCGGAGCACAGTGTTGGCGAGTACTACTACCTGCTGAAGTGTCGACCGGAGGGGTGGTGGCGGCGCTTGCTCTGGCGGCCGATTCGCGCTGTGCGGACTCGTCACCACCTTCGCAGACCCTGGTGGATTCCACTGACGATCGTCGCGGAAGCTCGTGGATTCCTGCTCGCGGTGCGGTTGCTGACTCGAGGGCCGCGCTTGCTGCGGATAGGTGCATCCGATGAGGGGCTGGGGCCGTGATGCGGGAGGAGCCACTGGCGTCGGATCGTCCGACCCGATCCCCCCGGCTTTGCGGCCCGCGAGTCGCGAGTCACTCCGGCGCGATTTCTTGCGACGACGCGGCGCTTGGGCCGTGGACGAGCGCGGCGTGGGTGGCCTCGCGCTTCGCACAGGAGCATCTTCGGTGAAGGATAAAGCGATCTTCGCGGCGATGGGGGGCAGGCGATGAAGGTCGCCGTCGTCACGACCCACCCGATCCAGTATCAGGTTCCCTGGCTGAGGATGCTGGGTCAGTCGGAAGGCGTCGACCTGCGGGTGTTCTTTGCCATGCTGCCGGATGCCGGTGAACAGGGCAGGGAGTTCGGTGTGGCCTTCGAATGGGACACGCCGCTGCTCGATGGCTATGACTACCAGGTGCTTCAGAACGTGGCCCGACAGCCCTCCCTGACTTCCTTCGGCGGATGCGACACCCCCAGTGTCGGGGCCGCCCTTCGGGAGGGACGGTTCGATGCCGTGATCGTCAATGGCTGGGGGACCCGGATGGCGCTGCAGGCGCTGTGGGCGTGCCGCAGGATCGGGATCCCCTGTGTTGTCCGCGGTGAAGCGAACGGACTCCGACCGCGCGGGATGGCGAGGCGGATCGGCCATCGACTGTTGCTGAGCCAGTACGCTGCTTTTCTCGCCATTGGTCGCCAGAATCGCGCCTACTATCGGTCGCTGGGCGTCGACCCTGTGCAGATATTCGACACGCCGTATTGCGTCGACAATCGCAAGTTCGCCGCGGATGCGGAGAACGCGCGCCGCGGGGCCTCGAGAGAGATCCTGCGGGCCAGTTTCGGCCTGGAGCCTGTAACTCCGACGTTCGTGTTCTCGGGCAAGTTCGTAGAGAAGAAGCATCCGTTGGATGCCGTACTGGCGTTGCGTCGACTTCTCAGGACGGGGAGGAGTGCCCAGTTGCTGATGGTGGGAGATGGCCCGCTCAGGTCCGCGTTGGTGGCCGCATCCGAGGGGCTGCCCGTCGTCTTCGCGGGCTTCCTCAATCAGTCGCGTATCGCCGCCGCCTACGTCGCTTCGGACTGCCTGGTGTTGCCTTCCGATGCGGGCGAGACCTGGGGTCTCGTGGTCAATGAGGCGATGGCCTGCGGCACGCCAGCGGTGGTGAGCGATCAGGTGGGCTGCGCCATCGATCTGGCAAGGCCGGGAGAGACCGGCGAAGTGTTTCCCTGTCGCGACGTCGACGCTCTGGCGGCGATGATGGGCGCCTGCGTAGACTCCGCTGATCGCTGGGCAGGACGGGGCCAGGCGGCGAAGGCGCTGGTCGAGCGCGACTACTGTTTCGAACAGGTGGGCAACGGCGTGCTGGCCGCGCTGAACTCGGTGGCCAGATGATGTGGCCCGCGGACAGGAGCGGCTGCAGGCGGCTGCCGATATGTCCGCGGCAGGCAGTTTCCATTGCGTCATCCGCCCGTCGTCGGCGGTTGGACGCAGCGTGGGAGTCTGCTCGACTCTCGGAACGGACGACCTGCATGCGGACCAATGTGGACTCGCCTTGTCTCGCACCGCGGAACCTGATGTCCCCGGCATGTCGACGGCTCGGTATCGCCGCCCGATCGACTGGCCGCCGGACGGTATTGGCAAAGCCCGGTCGGGCGAGCGAGGGCTAGATGTATCTCTACCTGCTTCTGGTCTTCTCCGCAGCCGGAGCGATTGCCGCCTTGGTGAACTGGCGCCTCGGTGTGCTGCTGATGATCGGGCTGGCGGCCCTGCAGGATCCGCTACGCAAGATGGTGCCGGGCACGCCGGGCTATCTTGCGCTGGTGACCGCCCCGATCTTTTTTGCGCTCGCTGCTCGCGCACTGTCGACAACGCCGGGCTGGTGGCGGCAGTTCGAGCTGCACTTTCCGAAGATTGCCAAGCCCCTGGCGCTCTTCATTCTCCTCTGCATGCCCGCAGCGGCGATCTCGCTGACGTACGGCCAGGGCTCATGGATGCTCACCTTGCTCGGCGTGTTCTCCTACTCGGTGATCTTTCTCGCCGTCATCGTCGGCTTCAACTTCGCGAAACGCGGAGTCGACGTTCGCGCACTGCTTGCCTGGTACTGCGGCGTGCACGGCGTCATGCTCATGGGAGGTTATCTCGAATACTTCGGCTGGTTCAGTGGTTGGTTGATGCTGAGTGACAAGGCCATGGGCTTCGAGTGGGTGCGTCATCAGCAGGGCTACGTAGTGAAGTTCATCGCCGGCTTCTATCGCAGCGGCGACGTGATGGGCTGGCATGCGGCTGCAGTGGCGTGTCTCTCGGTGGTGCTGGCGATGTCGTCGGTGGGGCGGCGCCGATGGCTGTGGTACGGGATCAGCATCATGGCAGTGGGCGCGCTCCTGATGTGCGGTCGACGCAAGATGGTCTTCATGCTGCCGGTGTTTCTGGTGGCCCTGGGCTGGCTGTACTGGCAGGCGAATCGCCCCGCCCGGGTACTGTCGCTGCTGATTCTGCTGTCGATTCCTTCTGCATCGATCATGCTGATAGCCAGCGAGTTCTCCGAGGATCTGACCGCGATACGCTACTACCGTGAGACGGCAGGGGAGGCCGTCGACTCCCTGCAGTCGCACGGCATCGAATCGGTCCTCGTGACGGTCAGGCAGAACGGATTCTTCGGCGCAGGATTGGGCGTGGCAACGCCGGGTTCACAACATCTGAAGGTCGAGCGGCCTCGCGCCTGGCAGGAGAGCGCCCCCAGTCGAGTGGTGGCCGAGTTGGGGATCCTCGGGGCGACGGGGCTGATGCTGGTGATCCTCGGTATCGTGCTGACCTGCTGGCGCTGCACGCGCCTGGCGCTGGTTCATCGCAGCCCGTACGCCATCTACTCGGCGGGGCTTTTCGCCTTCTTCATCTCCAACGTCGGCAGCCTGACGGTCTCGGGGCAGATCCTCGCCGATCCCTTCATTGCTGCATTCCTGGGCCTGATGGTTGGCGTGGCGCTGTCGATCGTGCGGCTGCCGCCGGATCCCTACCAATCGCGCCTCGCGGTCCGAACGGTGGCCACTCCTGCCGAGGCCGGCGGTCGCGAGGGCACAGCGTGGCGCTGAGAGACAGGCCGCTTCGGGTGGCGCTTGTCGACACCTCGTCACCCAGTGCGCCAGGCAGCATGCGGGCCTATGCGGAAGTGTTGCAGTCGGCGCTGCATCGCCATGCGGCGGACATCGAGGTCACGCGAGTGGAACTCGGGGCGTCGACTGCCGGAGGCCGATGGTCACGCCGCTTGTCGAAGCTCGCGATGCTCGCTCGCGCATGGCGCTCGCGGCGAATACAGCCGGACCTGTGGCATGTGCTGGACGGGAGCCACGCCTTCGTGGCCATCGCGCTCCCGCGCCATGCGCTGGTGCTGACCGCGCACGACGTGATCCCCTGCCTGCAGGCGGCAGGCCGCTTTCCCGGCGCACCCGGAGTCGGCACCGCTGCGCGATGGTTGTGGCGGGTCAACGCGCACCTGACACGTCGGGCCGAGCGCCTGGTCTGTGACAGTGATGCGACGCGTCGCGATGTCGAGTCGCTCTTCGAGGTCAGCCCGGAGCGGGCCGACGTCGTGCCGCTTCCTGTCCGTTCGGCCCTTCTTGCATCGTCACTGCCGTGTGCCGAGGGACGGCAGGCGGGCTGCGTGCTGCACGTGGGCAGCAACGCCTTCTACAAGCACCGGATGCAGGTCTTGCGGGTGTTCGCCGCACTGCCCGCCCAACTCGCCGTTCGCCTGGTGATGCTGGGTCCTCCGCCTGACGACACTTTGCTCGATCTGGCGGCAGGGCTCGCGATCGCGGACAGGATTCATTGGGTGCTCGATGCCGACGACTCGATGCTCGTCGTTTGGTACCGCAGGGCCCGCCTGCTGCTGTTTCCCTCGCTTTACGAAGGATTCGGCTGGCCCGTGCTCGAGGCCATGGCGAACGGACTGCCGGTTATCGCGTCGAACGGCGGATCCTTGCCCGAGGTGGTGGGAGATGCCTCGGCGCTGTTCGCGCCAGACGATACCGAGGGAATGGCCGGTGCCGCAGCGCGCTTGCTAGGCAGCGACGCGGAATGGCGGCGCGCCAGCGTGCGCGCGTTCGAACGGGCCGGAACGTTCGGCGAGGAGCGCTTCGCCATGCGGATGCGGGACAACTACCTCGAGGCGGTTGCCGTCGCCCGCCCCGGAGACGCAGTTCGATGACACGGGCCCTGATCTTCGGTGCCACCGGCCAGGACGGCGCCCTGCTCGCCAGGCATCTGCTGGCGCGCGGCTACGAAGTCCACGGCACCTCGCGCGACGCGTCGATGGCGAGCAGGAGCAACCTGCTGCAGCTCGGCGTCGAGGAACGCGTGCAGCTCCACTCGGCGGTAACCACGGACTTCCGCAGCGTCCTGCAGGTGCTCAAGCGGGTCGCACCTGCGGAGATCTACTCGCTCTCCGGGCAGAGTTCGGTCGGCCTTTCGTTCGAGCAGCCGCTGGAGACGCTGGAGAGCATCGCGCACAGCACCCTCAACCTCCTGGAGGCCCTGCGCGTGCTCGAGCTGCCGGCACGCTTCTACAACGCAGGCTCCGGCGAGTGCTTCGGCGAGACGGTAGGGCCAGCCGACGAGCGGACCGCGTTCCGCCCGCGCAGCCCATACGCCGTCGCCAAGGCCAGCGCCCACTGGGCGGTGGCGAACTATCGCGAGGCCTACGGCCTGTACGCCTGCACCGGGATCCTGTTCAACCACGAATCGCCGCTGCGTCCGGCCCGCTTCGTCACCCGCAAGGTGATCGCCGCCGCCTGCCGGATCGCCGAGGGCAGCGGCGAGCGGCTGGCGCTGGGCAACCTCGACATCGAGCGCGACTGGGGCTGGGCTCCGGAGTACGTCGACGCGATGTGGCGGATGCTCCAGCAGCCCGAACCGGAGGACCTGGTGATCGCCACCGGCGAGGCCAACCCGCTGCGGCGCTTCGTCGAGCTGGCATTCGCCGAACTCGGACTCGACTGGCAGGCACACGTAGACATCGACGAGTCGCTCAAGCGACCCACCGACATCGCGCACAGCGTCGGGGACCCGTCGAGGGCGGGGTCCGTCCTGGGTTGGCGTGCTCGCTCCCGCATGCGCGACTTGATTCGGCAAATGGTGGCAGCGCAGCAGGGTCGTGGCTGGGCGTGCTGCATAGTTTGAGTTGCGCGGCCTCGCGAGCATGTGTCGCCGCCCGAGCGCCCTGCGGGTTTCGAGCCTTGGAATCGCGCGAGGCCGGAAGCACGCGTACCGACCGCGCGATGTGTAAGTCGACCAACTGGTCACCTGCGCCGAGGGCCGCACAGCTCGGGGCAAAGGAACCCTGCGGGCCCGGAACCGGCTCGGCTCGCTCGCATCGGTCCTCCACGACACCCACCGGTGGCTCGTGGCCCCGACGCGGTTCGGATCGGAGCAGGAATCCACCTAGACCCGAGAAGTCGACAACTCCGTGCGCCTGATCGTCGATGCGATGTCCGTGAACAACCTGTCCGGGGCGCACGTCCTGTGTGGCCACATCGATCAGGTGGCACGGCGATCCCGGCGTCTGGAAAGCATCGTCGTGGTGACCCATCGTGACAATGCGTCGCTGATGTCGTCGATGCCGAAGGGCGCCGTACACCTCTGCGCTGATGCGAACGCGAAGTGGTGGTCGAGGGCCGGTTGGTCCCTCCTTCATTTCGAGCGGAAGTCCGCGCGATTTCGCCCCACCGTCCTCCTGAATCCAGCGGGCATGACTACCCCGGGCGCGCGGATTCCCCAGGTAGTTCTGGCGCAGAATCCGCTCCCTTTGGTCTCCCGAGCTGCAGGTCTGGCCGGATGGCGTCTCGGGGTCCAGCGGCTGGGATTCGCCCGGGCCCACAAGAGTGCGGCGTGCATGATCTTCAACTCCCGATTCATGTTGAACCTGTACACGCGATCGTTCGGGCCGCCGGCGAGTCCGCCCGTCGTGGCCTACCAGGGGCTTGGCGAATCCCGAATCGAGGCGGCGTCGACCCGTCTGCCCGTTGGCGAACGGCGTGCGGACGTGTTGTGCGTCTCGGTGATGGCGCGGCACAAGCGGATCGAACTGCTCGTGGACGCCTTCGCCGGCATTGCTCAGGGTGGCGGGGAGAGCAGGCTGATCATCGCTGGGGGGTGGCCGGATCCCGACTATCGACAGGCAATCGAAGCCCGGGTGGCGGCGCTGCGACTCTCCGAGCGCGTCAGTATTCTGGGTCACGTCAGCGAGCCGACTCTCGATTCGCTCTATCGAAGTTCGCGCGTGTTCTGCCTGCTGAGCGAATGCGAGTCATTCGGCATTCCCGCCGCTGAAGCTCAGCTGTTCGGAACGCCGTGCGTGGTCGCCGAGGGTACCGCGGCACCGGAGATCGTCGGAGACGGTGGAATCATCGTGCCCGCGGGAGATGCTGTTGCCGCGTCCCGTGCGATCGCGAGTCTGCTGACTGATCCGGATCTCTGGGAGCAAGTCTCGCGCGCCGCAGTCGAGAACACCCAGCGCTTTCGATGGGCGACCTGCAGTGAGCCCTTGGTCAGTGCGCTCGAGGCGTGCGATTCGGAAAGCAGCGAATCACGCAGGCGGCCATGACGCTTCGGGCCATCAGGGAGTGGACGCTTCGCCACCTTGCCCGGCCAGGGAGTGGCCAGTCGTTCGTTCCGGAGCTCGACGGACTGAGGTTCGTGGCGATTCTCGCGGTCGTCCTGTACCACCTGCAGGGTTTGGTTTCGGAAGGATTGGCCGGGCGTCCTCATGCCGATCTTGGCTGGCTGCACAGGCTGCTGTCGACGGGCTGGTTCGGTGTGCCGTTGTTCTTCGCCATCAGCGGCTTCATCATCTCGCGCCCCTTCTTCGAGAACCGGAAGCCGTCGCTGCCCGACTACTTCCTGCGCAGGCTGTCGCGCCTCGAGCCTCCGTACGTCGCGAACCTCCTCATCGTTTTCGTACTCAAGGTGGCGGTGCTCGGCGTGGCTGCCGCCGAGCTCGCGCCGCACCTGCTGGCGAGCCTCGTCTACCTGCATGGTCCGGTCTACGGGACGCAGAGCGAGGTGAATGGTGTGGCGTGGTCGTTGGAGGTCGAATGGCAGTTCTACCTCCTGGCACCCCTTCTCGTGCTGGCCGTACCCAATCCCAGCCGGCCCCATGTCGTGTTGGGCACAGTCCTGTTCCTGGTCTTTTGCGGCTGGCTGTACACGCTGTCGGACGTGCTGGGCGCACGGATCTCGATCTCGATCGTGCGGAACATCGGGTTCTTCCTCGCCGGAATGGTGGTTGCGCGCTGCTACATGTCGACGCTCCCCAGGCAGTTGAGTGGAGGCTGGGCTGATCTTGTTTCGATTGCGTCGGCTACTGCGATAGTCATCAGCCTCCTCGCCGGGCCACCCAGTCACTGGCTGTTGCCTCTGCTCACTTGCATGTTCCTGTTCGGCTCGCTACGGGGGGTGTGGATTCGGCGAACACTTTCCTGGTGGCCGCTGCACACGATTGGGGGCATGTGCTATTCGATCTATCTCTACCACTTCTTCGTTCTGTCACTGTTGGGGAAGATTGCGCCCGCGGCATGGTGGAGCGTCGACTCCCCGAATCTGACGCTTCTGCTGGCAGCACTAATGGCCACGCCCGTGGTCTTGGTCCTGTGCGCATTGCCCTACAAGTTGATCGAACGTCCCTTCATGGTTTGGCGCCCGAGGAAGACCAGGCTCGTAGACGCCTTCCGTTCGGCGATCGTGGGCGAGCGCCTGCAGGCGCAGCCATTCGCCGAGCCGATCACAGGACGGCGACCTGACGCCTGAAGGGATGACTGCGTTCAACTCTCGGGTGTCGGTGCAACCTGCACAGCGCGGCTGCACCGGGTCACCCTCCTGGTCCTTGAGACCCGGCGTCGTGCCGTTACGCAGTAGTCGGGCAGAAGGCGCTGATGGCGCAGTCAGGGAATCGACCGCATGAAGCTCGACATCGATGCCGCCCGCAGATCGCGGCCCTACAGCCGCAGCGAGTACGCAGGCAGGGTTCTGTGGGCGCTGGCGACGCCGCTGTTCCGCTTCAGCCCGCGCGTCTGCTTCGGCTGGCGGCGGTTCCTGTTGCGGGTGTTCGGTGCGCGGGTGGGCCGCGGCGTGCACATCTATCCGAGCGCGCGGGTGACGATTCCCTGGAATCTGCGGATCGACGAGGCCGCGGCCATCGGCGAGGACGTGCTCGTCTACAGCCTGGGGCCGGTCGAGATCGGCGCGCGGGCAACCGTGTCGCATCGGGCGCATCTGTGCGCGGGCACCCATGATCACCGTGATCCGGCGCTGCCGCTGCTGCGCGTCCCCGTCCGGATCGGCGCGCAGGCGTGGATCTGCGCCGATGCCTTCGTCGGCCCCGGGGTGAGCGTCGGCGAAGGGGCGATCGTCGGCGCGGCCGCGGTGGCGTCGAGGGACGTCGAGCCGTGGGCGATCGTCGTCGGAAACCCGGCGCGACGGGTGGGAACCCGCGAGCTTCGTGCGGAGGGGGGCGCGTGATCTCGGTGGTGGTGCTGACGCTGGACGAAGCCGACAACCTGCCGCGTTGCCTGGAGAGCGTGCGCTGGGCGGACGACCTGCTGGTGGTCGACTCGGGCAGCAAGGACGGCACGCAGGACATCGCGCGGACCCTCGGCGCGCGCGTCATCGAACGGCGCTTCGATACCTTCGCCGGCCAGCGCAACTTCGCCATGGAGGCCGGCGGGATCCGCGGCGAGTGGTGCCTGCATCTGGACGCGGACGAGGTGGTCACCCCGGAGCTGCGTGACGAGATCCTGGCCCTGGTGCGCGCCGACGATCGCCGTTATCCGGTGTGGCGGGTGGCTGCGCGGATCCTGTTCATGGGGCGCTGGTTGCGGCATGCCGGCATGTATCCCGCCTACCAGGTGCGCTTCGGTCGTAGCGATGCCCTGCGCTTCATCGATCATGGCCACGGCCAGCGCGAGGTCCAGCCAGCCGAGCAGGTGGGCACCCTGGCGTACCCGCTGGATCACTACAACTTCTCCAAGGGCGTGAACGACTGGCTGCGCCGGCACCTGCGCTACGCCCGCGACGAGGCGGAGCAGATGCGCCGCGCGCACGCATCGAGCGTGTCGCCGGCTGCGCTGCTCGCGCGCGACCCCACGGTGAGGCGGCGTGCCCTCAAGCAGCTCTCCCGCGGCGTTCCGTTCCGTGGACTTCTCGGATTCCTCTACATCTACGTGCTCAGGCGCGGCTTCCTCGACGGCCGGGCCGGCCTGGTCTACGCGCGCATGTACGGCCTCTACCAGTCCTTCGTGGCGCTGAACCTGGCCGAGCTCGACGCGGTGCGCGGCGCTGCTGCCGGCCCCGTACCCCGCCCGCCAGCCGGGCCGCCGGATCGGGGCGGGCAGGTTGGCTAGCGTGGGCAAGGCGTCGTTCGGCGACCTTCCGCCGGAGGAGCGGCTGCTGCTGCTGTGCGCGCGGCCTGTCCTGGATGCATCCGGCGAGCAGGCGCTCGCCGGCCTGCTGGGCATCGAGATCGACTGGGCGCGCGTGCTGGAGGCCGCACGCACCCACTACATCGAGCCGCTGCTTGCCCGTCACGTGCTCGGCCATGGCCGTCCGGGGCTGCCCGATCGGGTTCGCTCGGCCCTGCAGGCCCGGCGTCGCGAGATCGCCATGGAGTCCCTGCAGATCGTGGCGGCCCAGCAGCAGCTCGTGCAGCGCGTGCTGGCGCCGCTGCGGGTCAGCCACGCCTTCATCAAGGGCCCGGCGCTGGCCCAGGCCTACTACGGCGACGTCGCCTGGCGGCGCTGCCGCGACATCGACGTCCTGATCGAGCCTGCGCGGATCGCGGAGGTCGGCGAGGCGCTCGCGGCCTCGGGCCACGAGATCACGAACGCGGCCTGGACGACCTTCCGCCAGCGCCGGTTGGCCGCGTTCAGCCGCTACTGCAGCGCCCTCGAGATGCGCTCGCCGATGGGCGTGCTGGTGGAACTCCACCGCACCGCGGACTCGACCGGCTGCATCTTCTCGTCGCATGAGCTGCTCGCGCGGGCCGTGCACGTCGACGACGCGAAGTTCGGATGGCGCATGCTGGCGCCGGACGACATGTTCGTCTACGTCTGCTACCACCACGCGCGACATGCCTGGGGTTCGCTGCACTGGTGCGCCGATCTCGACGCGATGACCCGCCACGCGAGTTTCGATCTCGCCGCCGTCCGGGCGAGGGCCCGCGCTCACGCGCTCGAGGCGACCGTGGAAGAAGCCCTGCGGCTCAACGAGGACCTGCTCTGCCTGGCGACCGGTCGTAACCTGCCGGCCGGGCGTCCGCCGTCGCGATTCCTCGAGGACTGCGCTGCCGCGCTCGCCGCGTCCCTGCGGCCGGCGCCGACCGAGGCACCCCGCGAGGCGGCGACGGTGACACCCGTGGAGCAGCATCACGCCGAGCGCGAGCCCGACTTTCAGTACGATTGGCAGTCGAGTCCACGCTACCGACGCCGCTTCGAGCTGCTGCGCTGGAAGCCCACGGCGAACGACGTCAACGCCTGGCCGCTGCCGCTCGCGCTCCACTGGGCCTACTACTTCATCCGTCCCGTGCGCATAGCGCTCGCGCGGGTCCGCGCCCTGGCGAGGGTCGGCCACGGCGCTGCGTCGGAGGGCCGGTGAGACGGCCAGGCATTCGAAACTTCCAGGAAAGAGGAATCACGTGAAACGCGCACTCATCACCGGCATCACCGGACAGGACGGCGCCTATCTGGCCGAGCTGCTGCTCGACAAGGGCTACGAGGTGCACGGCATCAAGCGCCGGGCGTCCTCCTTCAACACCGACCGCATCGATCATCTGTACCAGGACCCGCACGTCGAGGGACGTCGGCTGGTGCTGCACTACGGCGACCTCACCGATGCCACCAACCTGATCCGGATCCTGCAGCAGGTCCAGCCCGACGAGGTCTACAACCTCGGCGCGCAGAGCCACGTGCAGGTGTCGTTCGAGACGCCGGAGTACACGGCGAACTCCGATGCGCTCGGCACGCTTCGGCTGCTGGAGGCGATCCGCATCCTCGGCCTGCAGGAGCGGACTCGCTTCTACCAGGCGTCGACTTCCGAGCTGTACGGCAAGGTGCAGGAGATCCCGCAGCGCGAGACGACGCCGTTCTACCCGCGTTCGCCCTACGGCGTCGCCAAGCTGTACGCCTACTGGATCGTGGTGAACTACCGCGAGGCCTACGGGATGTACGCCTGCAACGGCATTCTGTTCAACCACGAGTCGCCGCTGCGCGGCGAGACTTTCGTGACCCGCAAGATCACCCGCGCGCTGGCGCGGATCGCGCTGGGTCTGCAGGACTGCCTGCACCTGGGCAACCTCGACGCTCGCCGCGACTGGGGCCACGCACGCGACTACGTCGAGGCGCAGTGGCTGATGCTGCAGCAGGCCGAGGCAGAGGATTTCGTGATCGCGACCGGCGAGCAGCATGCGGTGCGCGATTTCGTCTCCAGGGCGGCGGGCGAGCTGGGCATCGGCATCGAGTGGCGCGGCAGTGGCATCGACGAGGTCGGCCTGGTCGCTTCGGCGCCGTCCGACTCGCCGTTGCGGCCGGGCCAGCGCATCGTCGCCATCGATCGTCGCTACTTCAGGCCGGCGGAAGTGGACACCCTGCTCGGCGATCCGAGCAAGGCGCGCGACAAGCTCGGCTGGCGCCCGCGGACGCCCTTCGCCGATCTGGTCCGCGAGATGGTCCGCGAGGATCTCGACCAGGCGCGACGCGACGCGCTGGTCAGCGACGCCGGCTTCCGCACCTACCAACGCAACGAGTAGACCATGGACGCGAACGACGCGATCTTCGTGGCCGGGCACCGCGGCCTGGTCGGCGCCGCCATCGTCCGGCGCCTCCAGTCGGCGGGATGTGGTCGGCTGCTGCTGGCCGGGCGGGAGGAGCTCGACCTCACCCGCCAGGCCGAGGTCGAGGCCTGGTTCGACGCGCAGCGACCCGGGCAGGTCTATCTCGCGGCCGCCCACGTCGGCGGCATCCACGCCAACAACGCCTATCCGGCGCAGTTCATCCGCGACAACCTGGCCATCCAGACCAACGTCATCCACGCGGCCTGGAAGTCGGGCGTGCGCAAGCTGTGCTTTCTCGGGTCGTCGTGCATCTACCCGAAGTTCGCCGCCCAGCCGATGGTGGAGGACGCGCTGCTGACCGGTCCGCTGGAGCCGACCAACGAGTGGTACGCGATCGCCAAGATCGCCGGCATCAAGATGTGCCAGGCGTATCGGCGGCAGTACGGTTTCGACGCGATCTCGCTGATGCCGACCAACCTCTACGGCCCGGGCGACAACTTCGACCTGCAGAACTCGCACGTGCTGCCGGCGCTGATCCGGCGCATCCACGAGGCGCATCTCGCTGGCCGCGACGAGGTGGTGATCTGGGGTACCGGTTCGCCGCGCCGCGAATTCCTCCACGTCGACGACCTCGCCGACGCCGCGGTGTTCCTGATGCAGCACTACAGCGACGAGCGGATCGTCAACGTCGGGGTCGGCGACGATGTCACCATTCTCGAACTGGCCGAACTGGTCGCCCGGGTGGTCGGCTACCGCGGCAGGATCGCCACGGATCCGACCAAGCCTGACGGCACGCCGCGCAAGCTGCTCGACGTGTCGCGCCTGGCCGGGCTCGGCTGGCGGGCCCGCATCGGGCTGGAGCAGGGCATCCGCGAAACCTACGACTGGTACCGGACGCACGCTGCGCGCGGCGTCGGCGCGTAGCCGGGTTCCCGGGGCACGACCTTTCCGTCAGACGTGTCGCGCGTCTTCTTCTTCAATCGCTACATCCATCCGGACCATTCGGCGACCAGCCAGCTTCTGGCCGACGTCGCGTTCCGGCTCGCCGGCGAGGGGCGCGGCGTCACCCTGGTCGGCAGCGCCCAGCGCTACGACGATGCCGCGGCCGAGCTGCCGCGGCACGAGCGGGTGGACGGCGTCGAGCTGCGGCGCATCGGCGGGACGCGGTTCGGCAGGGCGTCGCTGCTCGGGCGGGCGATCGACTATCTGAGCTATCTGGTGGGCGCCGCGTTGTTGCTGCTGCGCGACGTGCGCCGCGGCGACGTGGTGGTGGCGATGACCGATCCGCCGATGCTCGGAGCGGTGCTCGGCCCGCTTGCGCGCGTGCGTCGTGCCCGCTGCGTGCATTGGGTGCAGGATCTCTTCCCCGAGGTGGCGGAGGTTCTGCTCGGCGAGCGCTGGCGCGGCTGGCGCGTCGCGCCGCTGCGCTGGCTGCGTGATCGCAGCCTCGTGCGTGCCGATCGGGTCGTGGCCATCTCGCCGGCCATGGCGAGCCGCATCGCGGGCATCGGTGTCGATCCCCGCAGGATCAGCGTGATCGAGAACTGGACCGACGACGCGTCGATCGTTCCGATCGATCCGACGCGCAATGCGCTGCGTCGGGACTGGAACCTCGAGGGATGCTTCGTGGTGGGCTACTCGGGGAATCTGGGGCGCGCGCACGACTGGCGGACCATGCTCGAAGTGGCGAGTGCGTTTCGCGACAGACCCGAGATCCGGTTCTTGTTGGTCGGCGATGGCAAGGGAATGCGGGACTTGGCCGCCGCGGTACGTCAGCGTGGCCTCACGAACGTGCTCTTCAAGCCCTACCAGCCGCGTACGCGGCTTTCGGAGAGTCTCGCGCTGCCGGATCTCCACTGGCTCTCGTTGCTGCCCGGGCTGGATGGACTGATCTTTCCCAGCAAGCTGTACGGCATTCTGGCGGCAGGGAGGCCTTCTCTACTGGTCGGAGACGTCCGAGGCGAGATCTCCGACGTCCTGCGACGCGCGGGCGCAGGGTGGACTGTCGCCAGCGGCGACGCCGGATCTGCCGTGGAGCTGATCGACCGACTGGCGGTGAACCGGGGTGTCGTAACCTCTGCCGGATCGGCCGCCAGAATTCTTCTGGAGGCCGGTCGCCTTCGCAGCGACGCGATCAGGCGCTGGGCACAGGTGTTGACGAGGGATGCCTGAGGCTTCCTTCGCAGAGGTCTGCGGGTTACACGGCAATGCCCGTCGCGCTGCCGCCGCCGCACGAACTGTCCATCTTCGAACTATCTCTGCTGCTGCTCCTTGGCTCGGAAGGAATGGCCTCTACGCCTACTGCGAAGGGATGATGAGACCCGACAAATGTAGCGCCAGCGAGGCGGCTAGGTTTGCCGTGACTCCATCTAGACTAGACCAGCAAGGGAGTCCCCCCGGCTTTGCCGGGGTGGCGGTAGAAGTTTGACATTTCAGGGAGTCCATCGCGGAGACTCCGAGCCGTGAGCCGCCAAGCACACGATCGGAGAATCCGCAGATGGACGAGCACGAAAGTCTAAGTCACACGCAATGGGAGTGCCGGTACCACGTGGTGTTCGTTCCGAAGTTTCGCCGGTGCACGCTATACGGCGAGCTTCGGAAGTACCTGGGCGAGGTGTTACGCCGGTTGGCGGAGCAGCGGGAAAGTCGGGTGGGGGAATGTCACCTGATGCCGGATCACGTGCACATGTTGCTGCGCATACCGCCGAAGTACTCGGTGTCGCAGGTGATGGGGTACATCAAGGGAGGAGCGCTATCCACCTGGCGCGGGTGTACGGCGAGCGGATGATGAACTTCGTAGGTCAGCTTCTGGGCTCGCGGGTACTTCGTATCGACGGTGGGGCGCGACGAGCAGGTGATACGAGCCTACATCCGCAACCAAGAGGCAGTGGACCAGCGGCTGGACCAACTCCACTTGCTGCGACAAGACCCGCCACCGAAGGGTGGCGCCACTACGGGGGCCGCTCTGCTAGCCGCTTCGAGCGGCTCACATCAATAATGCTCCTGGCTCTGCCGGGGGAAACTTACCCTCAACCCTCAGCCATGAAGGTTCTCCGCCATCCGCAGCGTCGGCTCTGCGCAAGGCTTGCAGCGCAGCATGGCGGTGGCCAGTCGCGGCAGCATATCGCTCA
>VFQU01000980.1_pt1 | contig 19391 bp, 16 predicted proteins | sample 3512311 | NCBI WGS metagenome assembly VFQU01 (sample SAMN10412377, study PRJNA504923) | tailings metagenome | isolation source: Relicate 3 Philex TSF3 active mining site | place: Philippines: Tuba, Benguet | collected 2017-08-29
CGACACCAAACTTGCCTTGTCCGCCACGTTTCCCCTTGCGCATGAGCTTTGGTTTAGCGATCGCACTCGGAGCCATAGAGGATTGTTCTTGTGCCAGACGGGGAGAATGCGATCGCATAATTTAAGGAACGATGCTTCCATGAGACGAGGTTGAGACGGGAGTCGATTCAAAGGGAAGTTTGGACACCTTCGGGTCAATTTGGGGAGCTAGTTCGTAGATATTGCGATAGCCGTAGTTATACAAGGCAATGTAGGTTGAGAGATTGAGGGAAGCCGTTGGTAGTTTTGAAGGAAAAGGTTCTTCAGCGTTGATGAAATTGTTGTTGCAATAGATGAGAATTCGCGCTGATTTGTCAGGAAACGTTTTTTTCAAACTTTCAACCGTAATGTCTGGAAAGCTCAGATTGATTGCCCCTTTGATATGCAGCAAATCATACTTCTCGCGGCTCCGGGCATCTAGGATGATCGTATTCGGTTCACGGCTCATGCGAATAAAGTCGTCCTCAGAAATTCGGCGTGTCTCCCGATGCTTTGCAGCTTCATAGGAAACGCGCAAATACCCTGGCATATCAATTGCCGGATTATCTAAAGGGGGTTTGGGAGCGGCGATCGCTGCCTGATTTCTAGAAGTAGCCAGCATCTCACTGGACAGAACGATGCAAGAGAGGAGAGCCACTGCGAGATATTTCATCACTGTTTCCTTATCAAAGAAGATCGAAGAAGCTTGACTGGCACCTATTTTCCATAACTCTGCTGCAATCCTACTGATAGAGATCCCGTCAGAGCTACTCAAGCTTATCAAACCAGAGAAAAACAAGGCTGGACTATCTCAATCTGTTAACGATCGCACTCGGAGCCGTAGAGGACTTTTCCTGATCCATCTGGAGAAAATCTGACGCACCATTCCCCATCCGCCAGCCAAACCCGCAACGGATGGTGGACAAACTTACCGTAGATGAAGGCGAGAAGCACGATACCCATAAATGAGATCCCCACACCTTGAACTACTTTCCAAGGTCGGGCCGTCCATTGATTTTCCATTAGCGCAAATCTTGAGGGAACGGGCTTAGGGTTCCCCTGCCATGCCTGAAGATTTCCGAAACGCTTCCCGATGCCGCCGCCGAAGCGACTTCACAAGTTTGCGAAAATCCTCGGTTAACTCAGGTTCCTCCCAGTATTGAGGAATCAGCTTTAATTGAAAATTCACCCATTCATACGAGGCTTCGTCTTCGCTATAGTTTCTAGCTGCGTAGAGAGCGGTGGCGATCGCGGCTCTAATGATTTGAACTTCTTCAGTACCGCATGCTCGGAAGGAATACAAGGTCGAACACCTCGCCTAAACCGATTCCTAATCCAGCGATAACGACAAGATAAATCCACATCTGACGCTGCTCAAACCCCGCAGAACGCAGGCTGAGATCCGCTAGAGCCGTTGTCACAAGTGGCAGAAAGACTAAACCCAAGAACTCAAACTTGCTGACAAATAGAAATGCACAGACACTAATCAAAAAGCTCAGGAATACAACGATCAATAAAGTGCGAGAAATCACCCCGAACAACTGCTCAAGCAAAGCCCTGCCCGTTCCAGAAATGATCACGATTGCAAGGATTGCGGCGGCTCCAACAAGCCAGATAATATGATGCGCCGCAAGATACCATCCGAGCATGGCATAAGCGCACCAAAACAGTCCTAACGAGAGCCAGGGCAACGAACGAGAAGATTCGCTATTCATGGGATAAAAGCAATCGCTCAACGAAATGGGTAAGAAAAAGCCTCCATGCTTCAGCGTACCGTAACCAAGCTAGTACCGCGTAGATCCAAAGCACGATCGCCAGAATCAGCTATGCTGCGGTCGTCATCGGCGCAGATGCAGACTCGAAATTTATCATCAAATCGATTCCTTCCATTGCCACTGGAATAGGGAACGGGCTTATGTTTTCTAGAGGCAAATTTTGTCGATCGCGCTTGATACAACTGAACTTTAGTACGCACATCCACAACTTGCATTTATAAAATCAAACTGCAAGTTGTGGACGTACCGAAAAAAACAGCGGTATCAGTCTTGGTATTCATAGACTTCCCATAGGTTCCTCTTCCCTTAAAAAGCTGTAAACACGCTTTGATATCGCGTCTCACTTATTCAGTTGTGTTTCAGTTTGGGGATTTTTTAGGGATTTCGTAAAGCCGATATCTTGAAACCGATGGGCGATACTGGATTCGAACCAGTGACTTCATCCCTGTCAAGGATGCACTCTACCACTGAGTTAATCGCCCGCAGTTATTTACAGTAGCAAACTTCTCTCGGCTTGTCTAGTCCTAATTTTTTATCCGCAAATCCAATGTGAAACGTAAACAACTTTAAAGAAGTATGGCGCAATTTGGGGACTTGCTGGAATAATCAGTTTGTAAGCTAAACATCTGTCGTGAGTTTGATAGGGAGAATACGTTTTGGATTCGCGCACTCAGCAATCGGCACACTTGCCCTCTCAAGTCGCTGCTCAAGAGGACTTCAGTGAATACGTCGCTCATCTTCAACTTCATATGGCGTTACAAGCTCGGAATCTCGTTCCCCGACTGACCAACACTCCGGATCATCGGGAGCAGTTACTCCATCAAACCCAAGCAGATTTTGAGAAGTTCGCTTCTCGGCAAATGTTTTTCTAACTGGGCTTCCATCGATAAACGCTTCAATGTAGTCAGAGCATTCGTGCTCTGACTTTTTTATTTCAGATTTATTTGATGAATAAATCCACGGGTAATCGCAAGTAAACGTTTTGAGGATCATTCATCGATTTCAGGCTTTCTAGCTCGGCTTGGAACTTTTTCATCTCGCTGGTGAGCGGATCGATCGCGGTAGATTCTTCAATGCTCGAACCCATCAAACTTTCGAGCAAGCGCTCTTCAAACGATCGCGGTTTTGGAAATTCTTCAATTTGCCAATCTTCCCCAAGGTTGGCTCGCTCGGCTGCGGCTCGAATTGCGTCTTGCAACCCACCCAATTGATCAACTAAGCCCAATTGCTTCGCCTGAATCCCTGACCAAACCCGACCTTGAGCAATTTCTGCCACCTTGGACTTCTGCAACTTGCGAGAAGCTGAAACCTTGGTGAGAAACTGATCATAAATACGATCGACACTCTTTTGAATCAGGGCTAGCTCTTGAGGGGTTTTCGGACGAGAAACAGTTTGAGCATCCGCAAATCGACCCGTTTTGACGACATCCCAAGTAATTCCATTGCGATTCGCAAGTTGCTGCACATTGAGAATTCTGCCGAAAACGCCAATCGACCCTGTAATCGTCGTTGGCTCTGCAAAAATCTCACTCGCATAGGTAGAAATCCAATATCCACCCGATGCGGCAACATTGCCCATCGAAACAATCACAGGTTTGACCTGATTGGTCAAAATTGCCTCACGCTGAATAATCTCTGAAGCGGTCGCACTGCCACCTGGACTATTGACTCTCAGCACGACAGCTTTCACATCGTCATCTAACCGTAATTCTCGCAGTTGTCTCGCTAAGCGATCGCCTCCGATTTGCCCAGTCGCACCTTGCCCATTGACAATTTCGCCTTCAGCATAAACAACGGCGATTTGATTGCGACTGGATCGATCATTGCGGTTGCTCTCTGCAACTCGTGCATAATTTCTTACGCTAATTTGTCGAAACGACTTGGTATCATCGTCCTGACCCGTAATCTTCTTCAGGTCTGCAATCACTTCATCGAAATACGCGACTCGATCGACTAATTTCTGTTTGACGGCTTCTTGAGGGTCTAACAGCCCGGCGCGATTTGTGATTGCTTGCAGTTGTCGAGGAGTCAGCTTTCTAGCTTTGCTCGTTGTACCTAAGATCTCAGTCCAAATGTCACTTAATAGCTTCTGAGTTTGTTGGCGATCTGCCGGACTGCGACGATTCTGCAAAAATGGCTCAACCGCAGATTTATATTTACCGACCCGCGTCACCTGCACACCTACCCCAAACCGTTGGAGAGCCTGAGCAAAAAACACGCCCTCAGAACTTAATCCATTCATTTCCAGCCCACCGATCGGATTAATGGCGATCGTATCTGCGGTAGAGCCTAAATAATATTCGCGTTCCTGCCAATCGACATCATACGCATAGATTCGTTTGCCACTCTGTTTGAAGCGCTCTAGAGCGGAACGGACTTCTCTTAACGTTGCATAACCTGTCGTATTCGGATTGTTGCCCCCATTCAGATATAGCCCGACAATCCGATCGTCTTTTGCTGCCTCATTGATCGCATCTAACACCGATCGCAACCCAATCACATTGGGACGATTTCCAGCGATCGCATCATTGAGAACATCCCGAGTACTAGCACTAGCAGGCGCATCCGTAATTGTCTGCGAAAGATCAAACACTAAGACAGATTTGTCTCGCACCGTCGGAGCCGAATCACGAGCCGCCATCATCGAAATCGAGATGAGTAGCAGTAAAAGCCCACCCACGCTGATACCTAGAAAAATAAACAAACCAAGTACAGTGGCGAGGGTGTGTTTCAGAAAGTCACGCATACGTTAGAGAAGCATGGGAAGAAGTCGCTTTTCCATGCTACATCTGTTTTTGCAGAATCAGTTGGAAGGCGGGGGAGTGGAGATATCTCTCTATCCCCCTATCTCCCTAATTTTCTGGAACATACGCTGGCAGCGATCGCACCAGACTCGTCCACTCCTGATTTGCATTCACATAGCCAATCTCAGCCATATAAGTGCGATCGCCTTGCGAAATCGGCACATCACAGCTCAATGCCATATCGTCGATGTCATGTTCCTCATAGCGAGCAGGCAATTGCGTTCCTGCATCTGTCACATCGTACAGCCGCAAGACCAGATTCTCACCAGAACTGATATCCAGTCGAGAACGCAACGATCGAGGAATATCCCAGGACGCATAAGCCCATCGAGAATTTCGAGGAGTCAACACCAAACGCCCTTCACTGATGCTTGTCGTGAATGAATTCGGTTCACCTGAGACAAACACATTGGTATCCACGAGATCGGGATCAAATTCATAGGAATCGATCGCTGTCTCGCCCGTGACAAACTGATTCGGTTCAGTGACAGCAGCGTCTTGCGAGTCTTTGCGTTGACCCGATAAGAATGACCAAGCTGCGGCTCCTGCTCCGGCTGCTGCGGCTCCTGCAGTTGCTGCGCCTCCTGCAAAAGTATTCACCCCCGTTTGAGCAGTATCGCTAGCAGTCTCCCCGGCTCGATTCGTAATTCGTTGGAACCAATTCGGCGAGTCAGAAGGTTCTGCTTCAGGCAATTCAGTAGACGCATCATCGCGATCGCCTGACAAGAAAGATTTTGCAGAATCGACTGCACCTGTTGCAGCTGCGGCTCCGCCTGCCACTGCTGCACCACCCGCGTTCGCTATATTGCCCAGGAAATTAGAACTCGAAGTTGCCGGAACGCGCACATGGGTCGATCGAGCTAATCCCAACCATTGACCTTCTGGAGTGAGATAGCCAATTTCAGCGAGATAATCGCGATCAGGGAGTGCGATCGGCAAGCGTTGACGTTGGGTTAATTCATCACAATCAAATTGTTGAACACTGTGAGCAGGCTGCTTTTCCAAGTCGATATCGGTGACATCGTACAGCCGGAGCGCTAGCTTCTCGCCCCCTTGCTGACGCATTGCCTGACGCTCCTCGCTCGGAAGATCCCAAAATGCCTCAACTTCTTGAGGGCTACGCGATTTGAGCACGACTCGGCTCTGCTGACCCCGATTACCAAAGGTTGACCAAGCGGCGGCGCCTCCCGCGATCGCAGTTCCTCCCGCGATCGCAGCGCCTCCAAGATTGCCCCAATCCCCGAATCCATCTTGACCTGCCCGAGTCGCATCTCCGACGAAATTTGCGTCTGCATTGGCATCGACACCTAGCCCAGTCCCGAATTCAGGCGCATCAACCGCTGCGGAGCCATTGCGATCACCGTGGAGCGGATCAAACCCGCCTTCTACATAAGGGGCGCTGAACGTATCATCGCGTTCTGGTAAATCTCCGGCGGCATAGCCAGGAGCATTAAAGCTACCTGTTGCACCTGCATCGACTGGACCGCGACGACTGCGAGCGAGCATCCAGAGCAGGGTTGCACCAGAAGCAATTGGGAGGAGCCACCAGAGCCAGTTCGGTAAGCCCCCTGTGCCTGCTCCTGCGCCATTCGCCCCGGCTGTATCGCTACTTGGGAACAAGAATGCTAAAGGATTGCCGTCTCCAGTTTGCGAGGTTCCATCTTGAGCGTTATTGCCGCTTGGAGAGGTAGCTGTGGTTCCCGCTGTGCCTGCTGCGTTCTTTTCAGTTGCAACTGGGGCTTTTTTATTGTCTGTACCTGCTTTGCTCGGTGCTTTTGCCTCAGGTTTAGCCTCCACTTTCTTGCCTGAAGCTGGAGCGGCAGCACTCAGCGCGATCGCATCCGCGACTCCGGATTGGGTGAGCGTTTTTTGTCCGACTGGAGCCGTCGCAAATCCTAAAAAGGCTTTCACGGCATCGTTCGGTTCACCTTTATAAACGTAGTAAAGCGCTTGCGAGAAGGGATAGCGAGGATCGGTTGGGGCGACATTATCCAAGGCTATTGCCTTCGCGCCCGCCAAACCTTTCGTTTGATTCGCCGTCACGTAGCCGATACCAGTGTTGCCCAGTCTAGAGACAACTGCTTTCGTCGTATCTTCGTTCAGTTTCTCAACCGTTGCGCCTGTTGCAAAATTCCCTTGTCTGAAGACAGGATAGCTTTTGAACGCTTCGCGGGTGTCGCTAGAATCCGGTCGATCGACAAATTTCACCGGGGCAGAAGATCCACCCACTTCTGACCAGTTTTTGATTTCGCCGCGAAACATTTTGGCAAATTGGGTAATCGTGATGCTTTTTGCGAAGGGGTTGTCTGCACCGACCAAAATTGCAATTTTGTCTCGTCCCACGGGTACAGCCGTTAAGCCTTGCGCTTTTTCTTGCTCGTTGAGCGGTCGCCCGATCGCTGCGAGATCCACTTTTCCTTCAACAACGGCTTTGATGCCTTCGGGAACCCCGTTAGCCGCAACGTTAACTTTCGTGCCTTGAAATCTCTGCTCGAATCCTTTCTTCAAAACATCGTTGACCGCTGCCATGCTGGTTGAGCCATCGATTCGGACATTGGTGCCCGCTTTCACGGAAGCCGGAAGTTGGAAGGTGGGAAATTGTTGTGCTCGAACCAGTTGTACTTCTGCGACGGTGGTGGTCAAGAGAAGTGCAAAGCCGACTGCGGAGGAATATTTTTTATGCACCATACTTTTTACCTGTGGGAGCAAAAACTTTTTTACACCGTTGCAGCCCATAAAGACAAGTGCAACTGGATACGAACGGCTCTGAATCGAACCCTGAATCGAACCTGAGAACGTCCGAATTCATATCAATTCATACCATTAGATTCGCGTATTGATCACCATAGGATGAATTTAATCGTTTTGATCCGCTGTTAAGAGTTTATTAATGGTTGGATGAATATGGGAAGATTGGGGCGTTCAAAATATCAATCAGTGTGGAATGCAGAATTCGCAGCGGCAAGAAGAAGTCACGCTCACGATGTCAGGCAAATTGATCGATTCAGGCTATCAAAATGCTTTTAAAGAAGAGGTGCGATCGTATTTCGATCACATTGCAGCGCAGATCGATCGCTGGAATCAGCGCAATCAATATTATTATCAAGACCTTGATCGCTTGCATCAATTCTTCATTCCACCGGGTCGCCGAGTCCTAGAAATTGGCTGTGGAACTGGAAATTTACTCGCTGCACTTGATCCTGCGATCGGAGTCGGCATTGACTTTTCTGAACCCATGATTCAGATTGCTCAAGCAAAATACCCTCATCTCCAGTTCTATTGCTTAGATGCAGAAACGCTCAGTCCGGATGATCTCAATCCGGCAGAATTCCAGTTTGATTTTATTGTGCTTTCTGGAGTATTAGGACACTTAAGCGATGTGCAGCAAGTATTAACAAGACTGCACCCTTTTTGCCATCCTCGAACACGATTGCTTCTAACCTTTCACAATTTTTTATGGCAGCCTTTGTTGCACTTCGCTGAGAAAATTGGTCAGCGTCGTCCCCAGCCTGCTCAAAGTTGGTTATCGATGACCGATGTGCAAAATTTACTTCAAATTACAGGCTACTTACCGCTGCGATCGAGCAGGCGTTTCTTGTGTCCCAAGCAGATTCCCGTAATCGCACCCTTTTTTAATCGATTTTTGGCGCATCTGCCGATCCTGAATCATTTAGGACTCACGAATTACATTGTGGCAAAGCCTCAGTTTGGAGCAAATACACACCATTACTCTTGCTCAGTCATTGTGCCTGCTCGCAATGAGGCAGGCAATATTCGAGATGCGATCGCGCGTTTACCGCAATTAGGAAGTCATACCGAAGTCATTTTTATCGAAGGACACTCTCAGGACGAGACTTGGAACGAGATTCAAAACGTGGTCAGTCAAGGGCATCCGCACTTTACTTTAAAAGCTTTACAGCAGACGGGAAAAGGTAAAGGAGATGCGGTGCGGCTTGGATTCGCACAGGCAACGGGCGATATTTTGATGATTTTGGATGCAGATTTGACGGTGCAACCCGAGGATTTACCCCATTTCTTTGAGGTGATTGCTCGCGATCGCGGCGAATTTATCAATGGCTCAAGGTTGGTTTATCCGCGATCAGGCAAGGCAATGCCTTGGTTAAATAACTGGGCAAATAAGTTTTTTAGCTTGGCATTTTCTTTCTTACTCGGACAACCGATCAAAGATACGCTATGCGGCACAAAAGTTTTGCGGCGAGATGATTACGAAAAAATTGCAGCCGGACGAAGCTATTTTGGGGATTTTGACCCGTTTGGTGACTTTGATTTACTCTTTGGGGCAACCAAACTGGGCTTGCATTTAGTCGATGTGCCTGTTCGGTATCAACCTCGAACTTATGGCACATCTAATATTGCGCATGTTCGTGAGGGATTAGTTTTATTGCGAATGTGCCTCTACGCCTCTCGGAAAATTAAGTTTTTCTAGGGTTGAGCGTTTCTAAATCCTGTATCTTGAGTGAAGCGGCAATTTGCACAATAGAGCATGAAAAGACCTTGGAACCCGATCGAGGCTTGGGCAAAACTGACGAATCCGCGTCCTCCCCAACATGGACATGAATCTGCTCCACATTCGCCCCGGTTGAATCCACTTGAGCAAGTCTCGATCGTGCTTCCGGTTTATAACGAACAAGCTTGCATTCAGCGAACGTTTGAAGCGGTTTTGCACTATCTCAAAACGCATCCCAATTTTACGTTCATTTTTGTAGATGACGGATCGAGCGATCGCACGAAACACATCATCACCGCCGGGATTCGGATTGCAAAAACGCCTCAGATTAAATTGCTGTCTTACAAACCGCGAGCAGGCAAAGGGTATGCGATTCGGCGAGGAGTTGAATATGCAGATGGTGATTTGATCTGCTTTCTTGATGGCGATTTGGCTTATTCACTTGCCCACCTAGATCAATTGATTGAAAAATTGCAGACTTGCGATGTCGTCATCGGCAATCGCGCTCTGATACGAGGTCGTCACCAGCCCGAGAACTTCGATCGCAAAATTACCGAAAAAGTTTTCAACTTCTTATCCCGTAGGATTTTGAACTTGCAATACAGCGATATGCAGGCAGGGCTAAAAGGATTTCGGAGATCGGCTGCGAAACAATTATTTTTTTACCAGATTTTAACCGGATTTTCGTTTGATGTGGAGCTAATTTATTTAGCGAAACAGTGGGGATATACGATCGGAGAAGTTCCGGCGATCGTCTCGAAACAGCATCAGAAAAAAATGTCGAAAGTTCATCTGTTACGCGACTCGATTAAAATGCTTCTGGATCTGCTCAAAATCCGATTTAATGATCAGCTAGGTCGATATCAATAATGTCTTGGTTAAATTTAGTATCGTTTGCTGGAATCTTTATCCTGTGTGGAATTGCCTGGATCGGGTCTGAAAACCGCCGTGTGATTCCGTGGAAAGTGATTCTCTGGGGCATCGCACTGCAATTAATTCTCGGATTGCTGGTGTTTTCGTTTCCTGTCACCCGCGCGGTTGTGACCGTGATTAGCAACAGTGTGAATGCAATTTTAGATGCCACTGAAGCAGGAGCAAGGTTTCTGTTTGGCTCGCTCTTGGTTCCAGATGTCAGCACACCTGGTCCAATTTTAGCGGGGCGCTGGATTGCCCGCGCGATTACGCCAGCTTATGTTCCAGTTGCAGGCGATCGCTTAAGTCCAGACAATCTCAATTTAGGCTACGTCTTTGCCTTCCGAGCATTACCCTCGGTGATCTTTTTCTCGGCATTGATGTCTTTGCTATATCATTTGCGCGTCATTCAACCGATTGTAAATTTCTTTGCAAAAATCTTTCACCGATTGTTGAATCTCAGTGGTGCAGAAGCACTCAGTGGGGCAACTAATATTTTTGTCGGAATTGAATCTGCGTTAGTGATTCGTCCGTATCTCGCCAATATGACTCGTAGCGAACTCTGCGCGATTTTGACTTGCTGCTACGGGAGTATCGCTTCTACTGTTCTTGCACTTTATGCGGGATTGTTACGTCCAACATTTCCGAATATTACTGGGCATTTGGTTTCAGCCTCGTTCATGGCAATTCCAGCGTGTTTTGTCGTGTCCAAACTCTTGGTGCCGGAAACAGAAACGCCTAAAACGATCGCTGCTTTACCCAAAGAAGAAGAACCTGAAGAGAGTACGTCGAGCGCGATGGAAAGCGTGATTGCAGGCGCATTGGACGGTGTGAAATTAGCGATCGCGATCGCGGCTTTACTCGTTGCTGTTCTCGGTTTAGTGGCGATCGTCAATCTCTTTTTTGCGAACTTAGGTGGACTTGCCGAAAGTAACAATTTAACGATTCGGCGCATTGGCATTATTTTCCAAATTGTGACGCTGCAAAATATCGTCGGTGCACTGTTTGTTCCACTAACGGCAATCACAGGTGTTTCTGCAAACTGGAACGAGATCTGGGAAACTTCGGTGTTGATTGGACGCAGATTGCTCGAAACAGAAGTGCCGGCTTATCAACAGCTTGGAGTATTAGCAAGTCAGGGGAGAATTAGCGATCGAGCTTTAGTGATTACGAGCTATTGTCTCTGCGGATTTGCGCATTTGCCTTCAGTTGGAATTTTCGTCGGTGGATTTTCTAGTTTGATTCCATCGCGTCGTAAAGAACTCGCAAGTGTTGGCTGGAAAGCGCTTTGGGCTGCGACTCTCGCAACTTTGATGATTGGTTGTGTGGCGGGTGTTTTTTATCTTGGTAATCCATCGGTTTTGAGAGGGTAGAACATGAAACGCAATTGGCTTATTGGATGGTTTGCTCTCGCAATTGTCCTATTCACAACTCTCTCCAGCATTGCCCAAACTCCTGCTCCTACCCCAACTGGAGCTTTAGGCGTTCCGGTTGCTCCGATTCCGGTTGATCCGTCTTTACCTGCGAATCGTCCGCCAATTCCGACAGCTTCTCCTTCACCTACAACTTCTCCGGTTGCGTCTCCTGGGGCATCCCCTGCGCCAATTCCAATTGCGCCTCCTGCGCCTGCGCCGCTACCTGCTGCACCCACGGCAGATCCACTGCCGACCAGTGGCGACTATAAAGATCCCAACGGACGTTTTATCGTTGGAATCCTGAAAGACTACAAAGTCAGTCCGCTTGCTGGAACGGTTCTGATCGAATCTCCAGATGGAAATTTAGCTTATAGCGTTCTTGCTCAGCCTCAATCTCAGTTGGGTGTCGCTGGAAGTACTATTCCAAATGAAGCATTAGTGACTGCTGCACAGAATGCATTTCGCCAGGGGGAAGGATTTCAAACAGGTGAAGTGCGATCAATCCCAGGTGGTGTGCAGATCGATTGGACAGGGAATTTGACGATCGCAGGTGCAACTCAACCGGTTGGCGGTGTCATTGTGGCCAGACAGACCAGTAATAGTGTTTTGCTCGTTTTAGTTGCAGCCACAAACGAAGGGGGAAGTCGCGTTTTAGGTGCAGCAACTACAATTGCAAATAGTTTGCGGGCAAGTTAATGGCGTTTGTAATAGCAGGAGAACGGAGTGGAGCAGGCAAAACAACGGTCACGCTCGCATTGTTAGCTGCATTGAGACGGCGCAATCTGACAGTGCGATCGTTTAAAGTTGGGCCTGATTACATTGATCCGATGTTTCATCGTCATGTGACGGGGCAAGCTTGCTATAACCTTGATCCGGTTTTAACTTCGGAAGCTTATGTACAGCAGTGCTTTGCTCAACGGGCTTCCGAGTATTCGATCGTAGAAGGGGTGATGGGCTTATTCGATGGAGCCGCTGGACACAAAGATTTTGCCAGTACTGCTCATATCGCTCGATTATTAAATCTGCCGATTTTGCTCGTGGTGGACTGTCGAAGCTTGTCTTACTCGGTTGCTGCGATCGTGCATGGCTATCGATCGCTTGATCCGCGATTGAAATTTGCGGGAGTCGTTTTAAACCGAGTCGGCAGCGATCGCCATTTAGAACTGCTGAAATCTGCCTTAATAGATGTGCCGATTTTGGGAGTTTTACGGCGACAAGACGCGATCGAGATTCCCGATCGCCATTTAGGATTAGTTCCAACCGATGAACTGCCAGGATTGACTGAGTTAATCGATCGCTTAGCCGAATTAGGGGAGTCTTGCTTCGATTGGGACGCATTGATGCCCTATTTGAAAACAGCAACAACCCCAAAAGTCTCAGTTCCTGAATCTTCAAGATCTGTCAAAATTGCGATCGCAAGAGATGCCGCGTTTAATTTTTACTATCAGGACAATCTTGATCTGCTGAGGCAAGCAGGAGCGGAACTCATCGAATGGAGTCCTTTAAGAGATACATTCCCCAATGATGTAGATGGACTGTATTTTGGTGGTGGCTTTCCTGAAATGTTTGCAGAAACGCTGAGCGAAAATCATGCAACACGACACGCAATTCGAGCAGCCATTCAATCGGGAATGCCAACTTATGCAGAATGCGGTGGACTGATGTATCTCAGTGAAAAAATTATCGATTTCTCAGAACAAGCTTTTTCAATGGTTGGAGCAATTCCAACAACAACCGTCATGCGATCGCGCTTAACCTTGGGATATCGCAAAGCGACCGCATTACGAACAACCCCGATCGTCAAAAAAGACGAGACACTACACGGGCATGAATTTCATCGCTCGAGTCCTACAACTGAATCAGAGAAACCTTTATTTGAATTGACAGGCCTTTCTCGATCGTCGATGCAATACGACGGTTGGCAAACACCCAAATTACACGCTTCCTATCTGCATCTACACTGGGGCGCAACTTCGCAAATCCCACAGCGATTTGTTCGATACTGTACTAAATTCCGCAGCGATCGCTATCCTTAAAAAGAACATGGATAACAGATTAGACATGGCTGGATCGATTCAAGAAATTGCTCAACGTCTTACCGCCCTAGATCAGAAAATTGAGACAATGGGCGACACCTTCACCGAAACCTATCGCAGCTATCTTCAGCAGCTCGGTCAAACCGTGCGGCAGCAACTCATTCTGTCGTGCTACAAGATCTGTACCGAAAATTATCCCAAACGCTTTTTAGCCCTCCCCCTCAGTCAGCGTCAACAACTCCAAGACGACCTCAAAGCGCTCGCCGATCAAACTGCAACCGATTTACAAGAACTGCTTCAACCGATCGAGCACACCCAACCCGAGCCAGTCGAACTCCCCGACGAACTCGCAGCCCTGCTCTCGGACGAAGATCTCGATGACGAGGACGACGAATATCAAGAAGAACTCGAACCTAAAACCCCTCTGACCCCGATCGAAGCATTGACCATTTGGCAAGAACAACTCGATCGCTCCATTCACAAGACCCTAAAAACTGCCTCGAATCGCGCCAATCAATATCTCCAAGACGCTGAAATTCTGCAAAAGCGCATTCCCCAAGCGGTAATTGATGCTGCATCCAAATCCGAAGGCAACGATCCCAATTCTCCTAACCTACTCAATGTGCTCGTCAGCGCGAGTGAAAAATTTGGTACAGATGGAACTCCCGCAGCAGCGGCGGCAGCACTGAATGCGCTCATCCATGTCGTTGCCGTCAATCTCAAGCTAAACGAACTAGAATTCAATGACATTCCGCTGATGAACTTGCGAAACAAGATCCGAGATCTCAAGAAACAATTTCAGGCGATCGCGCGTGAGTATCAGAAAAAACAGCGGGAACACGCCGTTCTCGAAGCCCAACATGCCTGGAAATCAACCTGGACATAAACCATCCTCAATCAATCGAGCTATGCCAAAATTCCCCACCCCGCCTATCCTAGAAAGAAGGAAACCAAGGGGAGGCGCGTAGTGGTAAAGCAAACCATTAAATTAGCCGCGATCGGAGATGTTCACGATCGATGGGAGGCTGAAGACGAAGCAGCGCTGAAAGCTTTAGGAGTAGATTTAGCTCTGTTTGTCGGAGATTTTGGCAATGAATCGGTTGAAATCGTCCGCTTAATTTCTCAGGTGCAAATACCAAAAGCAGCGATCATGGGCAATCACGACGCTTGGTATAGTGCAACCGATTGGGGTCGTCAAAAAAGCCCCTACGATCACCGCAAAGAAGATCGCGTTCAGCAACAGTTAGATTTGCTCGGTGAAGCTCATGTCGGGTATGGGAAGCTTGATTTTCCCAACTTCAATCTCAGCGTCGTGGGGAGCCGTCCGTTTAGCTGGGGTGGCTCGAAGTGGAAATATGAGCAATTTCATCATGAACGCTTCGGAGTCGAGAGCTTTGATGAATCGGTGAATCTAATCATGAATGCCGTGGAACAAACGGAGAGTGATACGATTCTCTTCATCGGACACAATGGACCCAAAGGACTAGGAGATCGACCTGAAGACCCTTGCGGCAAAGATTGGCAACCGATCGGAGGCGATCACGGTGATCCAGATTTTGCAGACGCGATCGCGCAAGCTCGTCAACTCGGAAAAAAGATTCCGTTCGTGACGTTTGGGCATATGCATCACACGTTGCGTCACACGCAAACCGAACTCCGTCGCGCCATTCACGTTGATACTGCTGGAACGGTTTACTTAAATGCTGCCAGCGTGCCCAGAATCATCAAACAAGACGGACAAAAACTGCGGAATTTCTCAATCGTCACCCTCGAAGATGGCATCGTCACCCAAGCCGAACTGCTTTGGCTCGATTCCAACTTTAAAACTGCATCCAAGACTGTTCTCTATCAAATCCAGGAAGCAGAAGCGATCGCCTAGCAACTTGCATCTAAGCCGAGGAAAGCACAGGTAGCATTTAGCAATAAAAAAGGAGGTTCAAAAAACCTCCTACGAGTGCTCAGAGTTAGCAAACGTTAAGAAACGGCATCAGCCTTAAGCCAAACCTGTATTCATCCCAGGTCTGCCAGTTGCCAATTCAACCTTGACAATCTTGCCGCCCATCTTCTGGATGCGTTGCTGTTCTTTAAACCAGTTTTCGTAAGGAACAAGCTTCGTGAAGAACGTATTTTGCAATTCTCGCTGAGTCCGGATGCGGGTCTGGCTGGGGACGCAAGCCGTAATCTTGAACATTCTCATGAGTCGGTCTCTCCTAAGGGATAAAAAGGTAGGAAGAAGTGCCCCTACGAATGAAGGGAAGTCGCGTTTAGAAAGATCTCAAAAATAGTGCGATCGCTTAGACTCAGCTATTGATGATAGCGCCTTAACAAATCGTAAACGAAATCGCATCACAGAACAATGCTGTTTTTAAAAGGTTGGAAGCCAAGAGTCAAGATTAAATCGTAAAAGCCAAAACGAGCCTCAACAACCTAACCGTCACTCCAGACTTCCAAACTTAGAAGCTAAAGAACAAAAGCGATCAGCATTTCGTTCTGTAACTTAGTCTTAGCTCAAGCCAGAGCAGATGTAGTCGAAGTAAACGCCCATTTCTTTACCAGCGTCTGCACCAACCAAGCTAGCGGTGACTTCTTTCATTGCTTGGATTGCTTGTACAGTCGAAGTAACAGGCACGCCCAAGCTGTTGTAGGTTTCTTTCAATCCGTTGAGAACGCGCTCATCGAGGATCGAAGGATCTCCAGCCAACATTGCGTAGGTGGAGTAGCGGAGGTAGTAGTCGAGGTCGCGGATGCAAGCAGCATAACGACGAGTCGTGTACATGTTGCCACCGGGACGGGTTACATCCGAGTACAACAAGGACTTAGCAACTGCTTCTTTCACGATCGCTGCTGCGTTAGCAGAGATGGTGGTTGCTGCACGAACGCGCAGTTCGCCAGTTGCGAAGTAGCCTTTGAGTTTGTCGAGCGCAGAGCTATCCAGGTATTTACCCTGAACGTCAGAAGTGTTGATTACCGAGGTAATTGCGTCTTGCATGATTTCAAGTTCCGTAAGTCGCGTGGTCTTAAATTAAAAAAGAATCGATCGTGGCGAGCAATTACTGCATTGCACCGACGAGGTAGTCGAAGTAAGCACCTGCTTCTGCTGCATCATCAGCTGAGAGCAAGGAGGTTGCAACGCTCTTCATAGCACGAACGCCTTCTGCAACTGCGGGGATCGGGGTTCCCAAAGAGTTGTACATTTCTTTGACACCAACGACTCCGATTTCTTCGATCGGGGTTACGTCGCCTGCTACGATTCCGTAGGTTACGAGGCGCAGGTAGTAATCCAAGTCACGCAAGCAGGTTGCGGTCATTTCTTCGCCGTATGCGTTTCCACCAGGAGAAACAACGTCAGGACGCTTTTGGAACAATTGGTCGCCTGCTTGCTTCACGATGCGCTCACGAGCACCCGTCAAGGTTTCAGCAATGCGTAGACGCTTTTCACCAGTGGTGACGAAGCCTTTGATCCGATCCAATTCGCCGGGGCTGAGGTAACGTGCCTCAGCGTCAGCATTCACGATTGATTTCGTGACAATACTCATTGATGGATTCCTCCAAAGAAATGTAACCGAATTTGTTTAAAAGGGAGTTCCCCAAGTGGTTTTGGAGTCACGCGATTGGGTTGAGCCACCGCCTTTGACTTCGCCACCTTCCGAAAATTATTGTGCGGCATTGCGTTAACCTTCCTGGGCGCTCTGCAACATTTTGTAATATCTTTACTCAGGTTCGCGGCAAGTTCTGAAATTCCGATTAAAAACGTGCCACAAGTTTGTATAATTTCTACCGCTAAAAATCGTGTGCTCGATTGCTAGCCCATTCTGTAGCGAGGTGCGATCGCTGGCAACCCTGGTTCAGTTGCCAGATTTGATTCCAGCTAAAAGAGTTTTGTCGGTTTGAGAAAGAGCCAACTCACGAAGAAGAACGAGGCTGTGAACAGTTGTGCGATGTCGAGTGCTGAGAGGTAGCCGTCCATTAAAGCAGCGATCGATCGGTCTGCGATGCCAAAGAGCCAGGATGAAATGCCGAGAATCCAGATACTAGAGCGCAGGCGCGCCAAAAACGCGACGGATTCACCAGAAGGTTTGCGAAACATAATGTGGGTTCCGAGAGAGTGCAACAGGTTCAAAGTGCCTCTATGTTACAAAATATTATTTATGCTTGCCATAAGTCCACCGATATACATAGTGAAGTTCTGACTTTTGGAGTCTTGCTCTAGAGGCAGGAGTTGTGATTTGGTGAGGTCAGAAGAATCTGTTCGTTTCACCTTCATCTCCAATGCCCTACGCGATCGATTTCGGAACCAGTAACACCGTCATTACGCGCTGGAATGCTGTGACTCAGCAGCCAGAAACTTTAGCAATTCCAGGAATTTCTCAACGTCTCGCCCAGAATCCATCGCTGATCCCCAGTTTGTTGTATGCCGAAAATGCAGCACAGGGCAAAGTTACGATCGGGCAGGAGGTACGCGATCGCGGTTTAGATATCAGTCAGGACTCCCGATTTTTCCGCAACTTCAAGCGCGGGATCGGAACAGAGGTGCAAGGATTTCTGCCCGAATTAGATGGTCAGGTGATTCGATTTGAGCAGGTGGGCGAGTGGTATCTCACCCAAATTATCAATCAGTTGAAAACGACCGATCCAGAGATTGCAGAGTCAATTGTCTTTACTGTCCCAGTGGATAGTTTTGAAGCGTATCGGCTTTGGCTCGGGCAGATTTGTGAGTCTTTGGATATTAATCAGGTGCGGATGATTGATGAGCCAACAGCAGCGGCATTGGGATATGGATTTGTCGATCGACAAACTTTACTCGTGGTCGATTTTGGCGGTGGAACGCTGGATTTATCGATTGTTCAAACAAATGTGAATCAATCGTCAAAGCCGACAGGATTCATTTTGAAATGGGGACAGAAATCATTTAAGGAACAGTCAGGACAACAAGCAAAGACGGCGAGAGTGATTGCAAAAGCTGGACAAAATTTAGGCGGATCGGATCTAGATAATTGGCTTGTCGATCATTTTGTGAATACACAAGGATTCACAGCAACGCCATTAATTTCGAGATTGGCAGAACGATTGAAAATTCAGCTTTCGCTCTCCACTGAAGCGCAGGAAGTTTTCTTTGATGATGAGCGTTTTGAAAGCTATGACTTGTCTTTAACGCGATCGCAGTTTGAGCAGATTTTGAGCGATCGCGGTTTCTTTACGAAGCTCGATGAATCGATGGAACAAGTCTTGCAACAAGCCCGCAGACAAGGGTTAGCTGTGAGTGATATTGATGCGGTTTTACTGGTCGGTGGAACGGTTCAGATTCCGGCGGTGCAGAACTGGGTGAAGCAGTATTTTGATGAGCGTTTGATTCGGTGTGAAAAGCCGTTTGAAGCGATCGCTCAAGGGGCATTGCAACTGAGCCAAGGAATTGAGCTAAAAGATTTTCTCTATCACGGCTATGGAATTCGCTATTGGGATCGGCGGCAGAATCGCCATAATTGGCATCCTTTGATTAAAGCAGGACAGCCTTACCCAATGGAGAACCCCGTGGAATTGGTGCTAGGCGCGTCGTTAGAGAGTCAGCCGAGCATTGAATTGGTTGTGGGTGAGTTAGGAGCCGAAACAGTTCAGACCGAGGTTTATTTTGATGGCGATCGCTTAGTAACTCGCAATGTTTCAAGCTCACAAACGCAGGTGCAGGCGTTGAATGATAAAGATGGATCACGGAGCATTGCTGAACTCGATCCGCCGGGAAGTCCGGGAAGCGATCGCATTAAGGTGCAGTTCATGGTCGATCGCGATCGCTTTTTGCGAATTACGGTAGAAGATTTACTGACGGCTCGAACATTGGTCGAGGATCAAGCAGTTGTGCAATTGAGTTAGCTACTTTGCTGATTGAGTTTGAGCGGCTTCTCTGACTTGCTCGATCGTCAATTCCAAAATCTCAGCAACTTCTTCTTGGCTCAAACCGCGATCGAGCA
>VFQU01000981.1_pt1 | contig 19381 bp, 18 predicted proteins | sample 3512311 | NCBI WGS metagenome assembly VFQU01 (sample SAMN10412377, study PRJNA504923) | tailings metagenome | isolation source: Relicate 3 Philex TSF3 active mining site | place: Philippines: Tuba, Benguet | collected 2017-08-29
CAGTCGGCTTCGCCGACAGCTCCCCCTGTTCGCTGCTTCGCAGCGGGGGAGCATCCTGCATCGGTGTGGCCGCTGCCACTGAAGATCCTCCCCCGCCCGCTTTGCGGGCGAACAGGGGGAGGGGGACCCCGGCGCCATCGGCGACGGGGTGGAGGGGGATGCGCGGGAGGTTGGCGACGGCGCCCTGCTTCACCTCTCTGGAAACACCGGGGATACACCCCCATCCCTGCCCTTCCCCCATTGAGGGGGAAGGGTGGTGGGCGCCTCGACACAGCGGGGTTGGTGCGCCCCCATGCCCGTCATCCTGGGCAGCGCGCAGCGCTGGTCGACGGACGCACGCCGAGACCCTTCTGTCGGCGCCGCAATCGGAAACAGGGATTGAGAGGACGTGGGCCGCGGGGGGGATTATCAGCGCCGGTCATGACCGCCGCCCCCGCATCGCAGCCCGCAGCCTCCGGCGTCGACTGGCTGGTGCTGGCCGCGCTGGTGGTCGCCTGGGGCTCGGCATTTGCGGCGTTGAAGATCGCGGTGAGCGACATTCCGCCCGGCTGGAACACGGTGATCCGGCTGTGGGTGGCGACGGCCGTGCTGGCGGCGATCACCCTGGCGCGGCGCGAGCGGCTGCCGGCGCTGTTTCCCCGGCCGGCGCCGGCCTGGGGCTGGTATGCGGTGCTGGGGCTGGTCGGGCTGGCGGCGCCCTTCTTCCTGTTCGCCTTCTCGGCCCATGGCCTGCCGAGCGCGGTCAACGCCATCTGCAACGGCTCCTCGCCGCTGTTCACGGCCCTGCTGGCGCATCTGCTGCTGGCCGAGGAGCGGCTGACGACGCGCCGGGCGGCGGGGGTGGCGCTGGGCTTTGTCGGTCTGGTGGTGCTGGTCGCGCCCCGGCTGGCGCAGGGGTTCTCGGTCGAGGGCCTGGCGCTGGTCGCCGCCCTGACCGGCGGGCTGATGTACGCGGTGTCGAACATCATCACCCGCAAGGCGCCGACGGTCAGCTCGACCGCCGGGGCGCTGATGATGTGCCTGCCGGGCGCCCTGTTCGCCACCGTCGGCGCGGCCATCACCGAACCCCTGCCCCCGCCGCCGTCCTGGCAGGCGCTGACCGCCGTGGTCGGGCTGGGCGTCTTCTCAACGGCGCTGGGCAGTGTCGGCTATGTCTGGCTGGTCCAGCGGCGCGGCCCGGTCTTCATGAGCATGTCGATCTACATGGCGCCGCTGTGGGCGACCGGCGTGGGCGTGGCGCTGATGGGCGAGCGGCCGGGCTGGACGGCGTTCGCGGCGCTGGGCCTGATCCTGGCCGGGGTGGCGCTGACGACGATCAGGCTGCGGGGGGCGGAGAAGCCGGCCTGAGGGCCGTGCGACGGCGCCAGGCGCTGAGGGTGCCGAGATTGATGCAGACCAGGATGCCGACGGTGTCGGCGTTGTTGATGATTGAATAGAGGATGTCGTGCTGGCGCTCGGCCAGCAGGTACCAGGCGTGGAGGCTGAACTGCACCGCCTGGAGCAGCATGGCGCCGCCGAGCCAGAGGCTGCCGTAGCGGACCGCCAGGACGAGGAAGCCGACCGCCAGGGCGAACTCCGCCGTCAGCAGGGCCAGGGGCTGGGCCTCCTCCGGCGCCAGCCTGTGTATCGCGAAGGCTACAAGCGCGCCCAGTCCGATCAGAAAGCCCGCGCGGCGCTCGGCCGGACCGCCTTTCCAGATGGAGAAGACGACCGTTCCAAGAATGGCCAGCCAGACAAGCTGGATGATGACGGAGTTGGGCATGGACCTCGCTCTGGAGGCGACCACAGCACAACGCCAGTTAAACTATCGCAACCTAACACTATTCTTCGAAATAAAACGGCCGGCTGCGGGATTGCCCACAACCGGCCGCAGAATTGCGTTATCTCAGGTTGAGTATAACTCAGCCGACGTCGCGCAGCAGGCCCTTCGGCTTGGGCGGATCGTCCGGCTTGTCCTCGACGCCGATCAGCTTGGTGCGGATGCCGAGGCGGAGCTTGAGGTCCGCCAGATCGTCGTGCATCTCGACCATGGCGGTGCGGGCCGCGCCGAGGGCGTTGATCGCCTCGACCAGCTTGGCCTGGGCGGAATCGCCCACCACCGAGGAAACCTTCATCTGGCTGCGGGCCTCGACGGCCCCGGCCAGAAGTTCAGCCGCCTCGACCATGGCCGCGTCGATGGCCTTCTCGGTCGCAAACAGCTTGCTGGCCACGCGCTGGGCCACGAATGCCTTATCCACTGAACCCTCCATCAGGCCGTTAACCGGCCATTGAGAAGAGTAAACGAAATCTTAATCCCGTCCAAGTCGAAACCTGAATTGGGTCGCCACAATCTGGGTTGGAAGTGATGCGTTAGGAGAATTGCGCGATAACCACTCATCCACGGGGCGAACTTCGCGCATGAACAGGACCTCGCCACTCCCCGAGACGGCGCCGCACGAGCCTTTTCAGGCCAGAATCACCAGTGTCGCCCTGGTTACGACGCTGGCTGTGCTTCTGGTCGCCTGTCTGAGCTTTCTGGTCCAGCAGTGGACCGTGGCCCGCCAGCAGACGCTGACCAACCAGACGACGCTGGCCACGGTGGTCGCCGACGCGGCCGGACCGGCGATGCTGCGCGGAGATGTCGCAGCCGCCAGGGCGGCGGTGAAGGCCGCCGTCGCCCCCAACAGCGTGGTTTCGGCGCGGCTGACCGACACGAAGGGCAAGGTTCTGGCCGAGGCCGTCGACGCCGATGACGGCAAGCCGGTGAAGACCCTGACGGTTCCGGTGACCGAGGGCGGCGTGCGCGTCGGTTCGCTGGAGCTGTCGGTGCGCGAGCCGAGCCTGGCCAAGATGCTGCCCCGGTTCCTGGCCCTGACCATGGCCCTGTTCTTCGGCGCCGCCGGCGCGGCGCTGTTCCTGGCCCGCGGCCTGGCGCGACGGGTGACGGCGCCGGTCAACCGGCTGTCGGAGGCGATGGAGGCGACCGCCGCCAGCGGCCGCTTCACCCCGGTGGCCGAGAACCAGGCCGACGATGCCCTGTTCCGCAGCCTGGCCGGCAGCTTCAACGCCCTGCTCGCCAAGCTGGAGGCCAACGAGCGCGACCTGCGCCGCACAATGCAGGAGCTGGTCACGGCCCGCGACCAGGCCAACAGCGCCAATGTCGCCAAGAGCCAGTTCCTGGCCAACATGAGCCACGAGATTCGCACGCCGCTGAACGGGGTGCTGGCGATGGCCGACATCATGGCCCGCGACGAACTGGGCGCCGCCCAGCGCGAGCGGCTGGGCATCATCCGCGAGTCCGGCGAGGTGCTGCTGTCGGTGCTGAACGACGTGCTGGACCTGTCGAAGATCGAGGCCGGCAAGCTGGAGCTGGTGGTCAGCGACTTCGACCTGGGCGAGATCGCCGACGGCGCGCGCACCGCCTTCTCGGCCCTGGCGCGGGACAAGGGCCTGCGGTTCGACCTGACGGTGGAGCCGGAGGCGGCCGGCGCCTGGCGCGGCGACCGCGACCGGCTGCGGCAGATGCTGAACAACCTGCTGTCGAACGCCATCAAGTTCACGGTCGAGGGGGCGGTGGCCGCCCGGTTCGGCCTGAGCCCGTCGGGCGCGCTGCGGCTGACGGTGGCCGACACGGGCATCGGCATCGCCTCGGACAAGCTGCCCGGACTGTTCGAGAAGTTCGTCCAGGCCGACAATTCCACCACCCGGCGGTTCGGCGGCTCGGGCCTGGGCCTGGCGATCTGCCGCGAGATGGCGCAGATGATGGGCGGGTCGATCACCGCCCGCAGCGCCGAGGGCGAGGGCTCGACCTTCATCATCGATCTGCCGCTGACGCGCGGGGTCGCCGCGCCCGTGGCGACCGTCGAGGTCGAGCCGGCGGAAACCGATGGCCGCCCGCTGCGCATCCTGGCGGCCGAGGATAACCTGACCAACCAGAAGGTGCTGTCGGCGGTGCTGGAGCCGCTGGACATCGACCTGCATATCGCCCCCGACGGCCGCGCAGCGGTCGAAGCCTGGCGCATGGGCGGCTTCGACCTGGTGCTGATGGACATCCAGATGCCGGTGATGGACGGGGTCGAGGCCACCGAGATCATCCGCGCCGAGGAGCGCGCCCGCCAGTTGCCGCGCACGCCGATCCTGGCGCTGACGGCCAACGCCATGACCTATCAGGTCGAACAGTACCTGGCCGCCGGCATGGACGGGCATGTCTCCAAGCCCATCGAGCTGCAGCGGCTGTATGTCGCCATCGAGGCGGCGCTGGCCGGCGAGAGCCAGGCCGGCGACCGGCCCGGGCGCGCGGTGGCCTGAGGGGCGCGGCGGTCCGTCCGACCGGCCCCTTCATCTACCTGAACGCCAGACAACGAGACGATCAGAACCGTTTCAGGCGTGGGGTGTTTTCCTGTGATCATCGTCATCACGCAGATGGCGCTTTCGTCAGGAAAGGACACCCAAGATGAAGAAGATCGCCATCACGATCATCGCCGCCTCGACCCTGGCGGCCACCGCGGTTCCGGCCATGGCCGCCCCGTGGCAGAACATCAACCAGCGCCAGGCCAACCTGGACCGCCGCATCGACGTCGGCGTCCGCAACGGCCAGATCACCCGCGCCGAGGCCGTGCGCCTCCGCGCCGAGTTCCGCTCGCTGCAGCGGCTCGAGGCCCGCTATCGCTCGACCCGCGGCCTGCAGGCCTGGGAGCGTCGCGACCTTGACCAGCGCTTCGACCGCCTGAGCGCCAAGATCCGCTACGAGCGTCGCGACGGCGACCGCTATCGCCGCTGGTAGTCCATCGGCGGACCAACCCCCGGCCGTCGCCGGCCCCCTCCCCCCGACCGCGACGGCCGAGCCCGCCCCCGCCTCCACAAGAGGCGGGGGCGTTTTCTTTGGCGGGACAGGGCGCAGCAGATCAGGTCAGGGCGCGATGACCGTCACTTCGGGCCAGCGCTCGCGGGCGCGCTCGACCACCCTGTCCCAGCCCCGCGCCAGGGGCCGCCGGGGATTGGGACGGATGACCATGTCGAAGACGTCGGCCAGACCGAAGGGGGCGGCGATGGTCAGGCTGTCGTCCGGCTCCAGCCGCACGCCCACCGAGAAGCAGGGGGCGACGAACCGCTCCAGCGCCTCGGCGCTGCTGGACAGGGGAGCGTAGGGCTCGCCGAAATGGTCCTCGAACCACAGGTGCACCCGCGCCTGGTTGCGGACCTCGACCTGGGCGTCGAGGGGCGGCGGGAAGTGGACGAGCGCGCGCTGGATGTGGACGTCCTCGGCCTCGTAGGAGAGGTCGGAGGCGTCGAAATAGGCCAGGTCGTAGTCCTTGATGCCGTAGTCGGGATCGCGGCCGGTGCGATGGTTCCAGACCCGCTGGTAGACGGCGCCGGAGACATAGAGCCAGTCGGGCAGGCCGAAGGACCGCGCCAGGACCAGGGCCTGCATCAGGCTGGGCGTGGCGCGGACGATCTCTTCCAGGCGGGCTTCCAGCATCTTGGCCTCCGGCGTCAGGGGCCGGGGACTATTGGCCGATTCGCCCGCGCCGGGGCGGGGTCAAGGACGCCCGCCGCCGACCACCAGGCGGATGACCTCCTCGCGGCTGTAGCTGCGGCCCTGGAGCAGCTGGCGGCGGCCGCAGGCGGTGTTGATCATGTCCTCGCCGACCGTGCCGGCATTGGGGCGCTTGGGCTCGCCGTTGAGCGGCGAGGACAGGACGACCTTGACGGTGTCGTCGTAGATCTGGGCGCTGCGGGTCGAGTAGGTGCCGTCGGTGCAGTTGACCTCGTATTCGATGATCCAGGCGCGGGTCATCTGGCCGTTGAATTCCTCCGCCGGGTCATAGAGCTTCATCTCCCGCACCTTGGCCGTATTGCCCGACCGCGACAGATAGTCGGTGTCGAGCAGGGAGAAGTGGTTGCCGCCCTGGGAGTTCATCCGCCAGGTCTCGGCCGCGGCGGGCAGGGCGAAGGCGGCGAGGGCGAGCGCCGGGACGACGGCGAGAAGGCGGCGGGCGGTCATGGCTGGTCTGCCTGTCTGCTGGTGGACTTGACCCAGTATTGGCCCGGCGGCGCCCGTTCGACTACCCCATTTCGGGGGGCGGTTCAGCGCAGGGGCCAGCCGTGATCCAGCGGACCGTGGCCCCGGCCGAGCCCCGGAGCGGCCAGGATGGCGCGGTGGACATAGTCCCAGGCCCGGGCGACGGCGGCGGTCAGGTCCATCCCCTGGGCCAGGCCCGCGGCGCAGGCGCTGGCCAGGGTGCAGCCGGTGCCGTGGGTGTGGCGGGTGTCGATGCGATCGGCCTCGAACACGGTCTCGCCGGCGGGGGTCATCAGGATGTCGGCGACGCGCTCGCCGGCCAGGTGCCCGCCCTTCATCAGCACCGCCCGCGCGCCCATGGCCAGCAGGGCCTCGCCGGCGCGGCGCTGGCCGTCGGCGTCGGCGACCGGCAGGCCGGACAGGGCCTCGGCCTCGGGAGCGTTGGGCGTCAGCAGGGCGGCGCGGGGCAGCAGCTCGGCGCGGACGGCCTCGACGGCCCGGGCCTCGAGCAGGCTGGCGCCGCCCTTGGCGATCATCACCGGATCGACGACCGCCGGCGCGCCGGCGCGGTCGATCAGCCGGGCGGCGACGGCGACGGTGGCGGCGTCGCCCAGCATGCCGGTCTTGACCGCGTCGGCGCCGATGTCGTCCAGCACGGCCAGCCCCTGGGCCTCGACGATGTCCAGCGGCACAGGATGCACCCCGGTGACGCCGAGGGTGTTCTGCACCGTGATGGCCGTGACCGCCGTGGCCGCGAAGCCGCCGAGCATGGTCACGGCCTTGATGTCGGCCTGGATGCCGGCGCCGCCTCCGCTGTCGGAGCCGGCGATGATCAGCACCCGGCCGGGCAGGGCCAGGCTCATTTGGCGGCCGGCGCCTTGCGCAGGGTCGGGCTGTCGAGGTCGAGCTGGTCCAGCGGGATCATCTCGGCGTCCGGCAGGGCCTTCTTGAGGCTGTCGCCGAACAGCTTGGCGTCGCCGACGACGATCACGCTGGCGGCGTCAGGGCCGAACACCCCGGCGGCGAAGGCGCGGACCTCCTCGGGCGTCACCGCCTCGACCCGGCTGGTGAAGACCTGGATCTCCCTGAGGTCGATGCCGTAGACGGCCAGCGCGCCCAGTACGCCTGCCAGGCCTTCGGTGGTCGCCAGGTCGCGGCCGTAGCCGCCGATGATCACCGACTTGCGGGCGGTCATCTCCTCGGCGCCGGGCACGGCCTGGCCGAGCCGGCTCATCTCGCCCCGGATCAGCACCACGACCTCGCCGGCCGACTCGTTCTTGGTCTGGGTCGAGGCGGTGAAGCCGCCGCGCGAGCGGCCGACGGTCAGGCTGGAATAGGCGCCGTAGGCCAGGCCGCGCTTGACGCGGATCTCCTGGCTGAGCCGGGCCGAATAGCCGCCGCCCAGCACGCTGTTGGCCACCAGGCCCGCATAGTAGCGCGGATCATCGCGGGAGATGGCGCGGCGCGAGACGACGACCGCCGCCTGGCCGGCGCCGGGCATGTCGACGATCACGTTGCGCGGCTTGCCCTCGCCGGTGATGCGCGGCGTGGCGGGCAGGGCGTCGGCCGGCGCCTTCCAGCCGCCGAAGGCCTTCTCGGCCAGGGCGAAGGCGCGCTCGGGCGTGATGTCGCCGGTGATCACCAGCACCGCGTTGTCGGGCCGGAACCAGGTCTGGTGGAAGCCCTTGAGATCGTCGGTGGTCAAGGCCGAGAGGGTCTTCGGCGTCGACAGCTGGCCGAACGGCGTGCCGGCCCAGACGGCGGGCGTGGCGATGTAGCCCGCCACCGAGCCCGGCCGCTTCAGCGCCACCTGGAAGCCGTCGATGGCCTGGGTGCGGACCCGGTCGAGGTCGGCCTGGGCGAAGTTGGGCCGCAGGGCGGTATCGGCCATCAGCGCCATGCCGGCCTCGAGGTTCACCGGCATGACGTTCAGCGTCACCGAGGCGAACTCGCTGCTGGAGCCGGACGAGATGTCGGCCCCCAGCGCCTCGGTGGCGGCGGCGATCTGGTCGGCGCCGCGGCCGGCCGAGCCCTCGGTCAGCAGGTCCGCCGCCATGGCCGCCAGGCCCGCCTTGCCGGCCGGGTCGGAGATCGAGCCGGCCTTGACCGTCAGGTCGGCGGTGACCAGCGGCAGGTCGCTGGAGCGGGCGACGATGACGCGCAGGCCGTTGGGCAGGGTCTTCTCGACGGGCGTCGGCAGGACCGGGGCGATGGCGGCGCCGATGGGCGGCGGCGCCTGGCGCTGGCCCTCGGGCGCCAGGGTGTAGCGCTTGCCGGTGAAGGGACGCGAGGCGACCGGCGGCACGGTCGCGGGCTGGGCGGCCTTCTCGCCGGCGGGCCGCTGGCTCTCGTCGAGATAGCGGATGACCACCATGCGGTCCTCGCGCAGATAGCGCCGGGCGACGCGCTGGACGTCGGCGGCGGTGACCGCCTGGATCTCGGCGATGCCGCTGTTGGCCTTGGCCGCGTCGCCCTCGTAGATCACCGCCGCGCCGAGCACGAAGCCGCGGCCGTCGATGGTCTCGCGCTGGCGCACCGCAGAGGCGGTCAGCTCGGTCTTGGCCTCGGCCAGCTCGGCCTCGGTCGGCGGCGCGTCGCGCAGGCTGGCCACCTCGGCCAGCAGGGCGGTCTGGCCGCGATCGACATCGACCCCGCCGGCCATGATGGCGGCGACGTAGAAATAGCCCGGCTGGGCGTTGAGGCTGGCGCTGGAGAAGGCCGCCTGGGCGATCTGCTGGTCGAAGACCAGGCTGTTGTAGAGACGCGAGGACCGGCCGCTGGACAGGATGGCGTCCAGCACGGTCAGGGCGGCGGCGTCCTCGGACGAGGCGGCCGGCGCCTGCCAGGTGATGGCCACGGCCGGCAGCGGCACGTTGGGCGCATAGCCGGTGACCACGCGCGAGCCGGTGCGCTCGGGCTCGACCGCCGTGACGGTCTTGAGCGGCGTCGCCGGCCGGGCGATGGGGCCGAAATACCGGTCCACCCAGGCGTCGAGCTGGGCCTCGTCGAAGTTGCCGACGACGACCAGGGTGGCGTTGTCCGGCCGGTAGTATTCGGCGTGGAAGTTCAGGACATCGTCGATGGTGGCGGCATCCAGCTCCTCGATCGAGCCGATGCCCGAGCGGCGATAGGGGTGGGTGCTGAAGGTCTCGGCCGGAATCATCAGCCGGACGAAGCGGCCATAGGGATCGGCCAGGACGCGCGAGCGCAGCTCTTCCTTGACCACGTCACGCTCGGAGGCGAACACCTCCTCGTCCACGACCAGCGAGCCCAGGCGCTGGGCCTCGGCCCACAGCAGCCGCTCCAGGTGCCCGGCGGGGACCACCTCGTAGTAGGCGGTGACGTCCGGGGCGGTGAAGGCGTTGTTGAAGCCGCCCACGTCCTCGGTCATCCGGTCGAGCGTCTCGGCCGGCATGTCGCGGGTGGCCTTGAACATCAGGTGTTCGAACAGGTGGGCGAAGCCCGACCGGCCCTCCGGATCGTCCTTGCTGCCGACGCCGTACCAGACCTGCACCGTGACGTTGGGCGTGGTGCGATCGACCGAGGAGATCACCCGCAGGCCGTTGGGAAGGACCCGTTCGCGATAGCTGATCGGCGGCGCCTGGATGGCGGGAGCGGCCTTGGCGGCAGGCGCCGTCTGGGCCTGGGCGAGAACGGGGGTGGCCACGCCCGAAACGGCGACCGACAGGGCGGCGGCGAAGGCGACGGCGCGAGAGAAGATGGTGGGCAAGGGCGGCTCCTGAAACACGAGGCGACCCTAGAGCCTGGCGGGTTCGGATGAAACCATCCGGACGCTGAATCCTGCTTCGAAGCCTGTTCAGCCAGGGGGGAACAGGTCGACGGCCAAGAAAAAAGGGCGACGCCGGAGCGTCGCCCTTTTCTGCTTGCGTCACCCGCCCTGGATCAGGGCGTTCGACCGCGCATCATGTTCATGACCAGCGAGACCACGAAGAGGACCAGGAAGACGAAGAACAGGATCTTCGCAATATCCACCGCGGCGCCCGCAAGTCCACCGAAGCCCAGGACAGCCGCGACGAGCGCGACGACCAGAAAGATAAGGGCCCAACGGAGCATGAGAACTCTCCTTTGTTGATCCGCGTGGCCCCCAGGAGCCCCGCTCGCCAGATCAACGGTCAATGATGACCAAGGTTCCCGGAGTCTCTGTCGAAGGTTCTAGCTTGGCTTGGGGTAGCGGTAGCCTTCGCCGTCACCCTTGGCGGCGGCGAGTTGCTCGGCCGCGAAGGTCCAGTTCGCCAGGCGGTCGAACCAGGCGCCGATGAAGCCCTTCCGGTCGTTCTGGTGGTCCAGATAGTAGGCATGTTCCCAGACGTCGCAGACCAGCAGCGGGGTGACCCCGTCCTGGGTGAGCGGCGTTTCGGCGTCGTGGGTGGAGATCACGGCCAGGGCGCCGTCCTTCCAGACCAGCCAGGCCCAGCCCGAGCCGAACTGGCCGACGCCGGTCTCGATGAAGGTCTCGCGCAGCTTGTCCAGCCCGCCGAAGGCCTCGACCGCCGCCTTGAGCTCGCCGCCCGGCTCGACCGCCTCGCCCGTCATCGAGCACCAGAAGAAGCCGTGGTTCCAGGCCTGGGCGGCGTTGTTGAACAGCTTGCCCGGGCTGGCCGAGCGGATCACCGCCTCAAGGCTGTCGGGCCGCACGCCGGCCTCGGCCAGCAGCTTGTTGAGGGTGTCGACATAGGCCTTGTGGTGCTTGCCGTGGTGGAAGCCGAGCGTCTCGGCCGAAATCACCGGCTGCAGGGCCTCGGCGTCATAGGGAAGCGGGGGAAGGGTGAACATGACACAACTCTCCTGTCCGTCGCGGGCGGACGACTGGGTAACCTGAGGCCGCGAAGGCGTATGGCGCCGATCAGGAGCGGCCGCGCGGGCCGGACTGGTCGACGAAGGCGCGCACGACGGCGCTGATCAGGGCGGGATTCCTGAGGGCGTAGACGCCCACGGCCACGGCGGCGCCGGCCGACAGCAGCGGCCGGTCCTTGACCAGGTTCAGGATGACGCCGGCCAGGCCGGGATCGGGTCCGGGGGCGCTGGCGGGCCCCTGTTTGCGGTCGCCTTCCATCTTGCGCGCGGCGATGAAGGCGATCAGCGCGGCCAGCAGGGCCGCGACGAACGCGACAACGGCCGCCGCCCCCGCCGCGCCCGTGTGCGGTTCGACGACGGCGTAGAGGGCGAAGAAGGCGGCGACAATGGACACAGCGACGGCGGCGATCACCGCCGCCGCCGTCGCCAGGGCCAGAAGCGTGCGTTCGACGATCAACGGCGGTCGCCGCCGCGGCCGGCGAGCAGCAGGCCGAGCAGCAGGCCGACGCCGACACCGGCGAGGGTGGCGGTGATCGGACGTTCCTTGACGCGCTCGCTGACGTAGCGCTGGGCCACGTCAAGCTGGTGGCCGGCGGCGTCGGTATAGGTGCGGCTCTGGGCGCGGAAGGTCTCCAGACCTTCGCGGATCGCCGCCTCGGCGCGGTTGGCGGCCTCGGTAATGGCGGCCTTGGCGTGTTCGGCTGCCTCGTGGAAGTTGGCCTCGGCGTTGCCGGCGGCGTTCTTCAGGGCGGCCTTGGCCTTGGCGGCTTCGGACTTGGGCCCGGTCGGCAGGCTGGCGTTGTCGGACATGGGCTTTCTCCGCAGTGGCTCGAACGCGCGGGCTGCGCGTCCAGGGGTCGGGCCGTCAACGCCGGGGACCGTCGCCGGTTCCAACCTCTCCGACTACTTAAGGCGCCGATCAAGGTTCCGCCACCGGTGGGGAATGGTCGCCAGCGTCAAAAAGTCGGTCTAGGGTCACCTCATGACCGAAACGGCGGCAGCCGAACTCGACCTGGACGAAGAGACCCGGCTGTCGGTGCTGCGGGCGATGGGCGCGCTCGACCGGACGGGAGACGCCCGGTTCGACCGTATCGCCAGGCTGACCGCCGCCCTGTTCGGCGCGCCCCGCGCCTCGATCATGCTGGTCGACGAGGACCGCCTCTGGCACCTCAGCAGCACGGGCCTTCCGCGCCAGGAGTATCCGCGCGCCGGATCGCTGGCCGATGTCATGATCCTGCGCGGCGAGACGCTGATCAGCGGCGATATCCGCACCGACCCCCGGTTCGACGCCGTTCGCGCGCAGCTGACCCAGGTCGATGTCGCCTTCTATGCCTGCGCCCCGCTGATGGCGGCGGGCGGCGCGCCCATCGGGCTGCTGGTCGCCGGCGATCCGGAACCGCATCCGCCGGCGACGCCGGAACAGATGATCGCCCTGCAGGATCTGGCGGCCATGGCCGTCAACGAGCTGGAGCGCGACGCCCGGCTGCTGTCCAGCGAGCGGGGCCGGCGGCTGGAACGACAGCGGGTCGACCTGGCGCTCGAGGCGGCGGGCCTTGGCGAATTCGAATGGGACGTGGCCCGGGACCGCCTGTTCGTCAGCCAGCGGCTGAAGGACATTTCCGGAATCGGCCAGAGCTCGATCGCCGCGGAGGGCGGCGCGGTGTCCTTCCGCTTCGTCCACCCCGATGACCGCGACATTGTCCAGGACGGCGTGCGCCAGCAGCTGGAGGAGACGGGCCGTTACCGCGTCGAGTATCGCAGCATCCGTCCCGACGACGGGCGCGTCCGCTGGATGATGGGCGCCGGCCTGATGACGCGGCAGGAAGACGGCTCGCCCGGCGTCCTGATCGGGGTCGTGCAGGACATCAGCGAGCGCAAGCGGGACGAGGAGCAGCGCGAGACCCTGCTGGCCGAGCTGGACCACCGGGTGAAGAACGTCCTGGCGACGGTCCAGTCCCTGGCCGCCCAGTCGGCCCGCAACTCCGACAGCCCCGCCGAGTTCGTCGAACGGTTCGAGGGCCGGCTGTCGGCCCTGGCCCGGGCGCACGAGCAGCTTACCGCCACGCGCTGGAGCGGGGCCGACCTGGGCGCGCTGGCCAGCGCCGAGCTGTCGGGACTGGGCGAAGGCCAGGCCAGCTGGAGCGGGCCGGACATCTTCCTCAGCGCCAAGGCCGCCAACGCCCTGTCGCTGGCCCTGCACGAACTGGCGACCAACGCGGCCAAGTACGGCGCGCTGTCGGCGCCGGGCGGCCGGGTGCGGCTGTCCTGGCGGCTGCGGCCCGAGGGCGGGCTGGTCATCGACTGGCTGGAAAGCGGCGGCCCGCCGGTCGAGAAGCCGACGCGCAAGGGCTTCGGCTCGGTGCTGATCGACCGGGTCGCCGGGCGCGAGCTGGGCGGATCGGGGCGGGTGACCTTCGCGCCGGGCGGGGTGCACGCCCAGATCACCACCAGCGCCGCCGCCATCGCCCTGCGGCCCGGCGCCGATGACAGAACATCCGCGACAGACCACCATGACGAGGCGGCGACACCCGAGTCGCCCCGCCGTCGCCTCGCGCCCGGATCCGGGATCGACGGCCTGAGGGTCCTGGTGGTCGAGGACTCCACCCTGCTGGCGCTGGAGCTGGAAAGCGGCCTGATGGAGGCGGGCGCGGTCGTCACGGCCGTCGCCGGCGACCTCGGCGAAGCCCTGCGCCTCTGCGAGGAAGACATCGACGCGGTGGTGCTGGACGTCAACCTGAACGGGGCGATGACCATGCCGGTGGCCGAACGCCTGACGCGGCGCGGCGTGCCCTTCGTCTTCGCCACCGGCTATGGCGAACGCGGCGCCCCGGCCGGCTTCTCCGCCCCGGTCGTGCGCAAGCCCTACACGATCCAGCAGGTCCTCCAGGCCCTGGCCGAGGCGGTGGGCCGCAGCGAGGGGTAGCGGGCGGGCTCTGGCAGGGTGCGTCCTTCGACATGCGCTTCGCGCTGCTCAGGATGACGCGCATTGGAGCGAGCCCACCCCTATTCGTCATGCTGAGTAGCGGCCTTGGGCCGCGTGTCGAAGCACGCACCACCCTTCCCCCTAAATGGGGGAAGCGCAGTGTTGGGGGTGTATCCCCGGTGTTTCCGGAAGGGTGAAACAGGGCGCCCTCGCCCCTTCATGATCCGCCCGAACCTCCTCCGCGCACACCCCCACCCAACCCTCCGCCATCGAAGGGCAGGGCTTTTGGAGGGCCTCCTAGATGATGCCGCGCCGGCGCAGGTCTTCGAGGGCTTCGGGGGCGACGCCGGCTCGGGCGGTCAACACCGCGTCGGTGTGCTCGCCCAGCCCGGGGCCGACCGAGCGGACCTGGCCCGGGGTTTCGCTGAGGCGGGGGAAGGCGTTCTGCATCTTCACCGCGCCGAACACCGGATGCGGCAGTTCGACGATCGCCTCGCGGGCCTGGAACTGGGGATCGTCCAGCATGTCGGGCGCGCGATAGACGCGGCCGGCGGCCACCCCCGCCTGGCGCATCCGCTCCAGCAGATCGTCGGCCGTCAGGGTGATGGTCCAGTCGGCGATGCGCTGGTCCAGCTCGGCCTGGCGCTCGCCGCGGGCGGCATGGCCGGCGTAGCGCGGATCGGCGGCGAGGTCCGGCTGGCCCATCGCCTCGCACAGGCGGGCGAACAGGGTGTCCTGGTTCGCGCCGATGACCACCAGCGCCCCGTCGGCGGTCGGATAGGCGTTGGACGGGGCGATGCCGGGCAGGATCGCGCCGGACCGTTCACGCACATAGCCGGTCAGGGCGTATTCGGTGACGAGGTTCTCCATCACCGACAGGACGCTCTCGTAGATGGCGGCGTCGACGATCTGACCCCGGCCGGTGCGCTGGCGCGCGTGCAGGGCCATCATCACCCCCAGCGCCGCGTTCAGCCCGGCCAGGCTGTCGCCGATGGAGATGCCGGCTCGGGCCGGCGCCCTGTCAGGCTCGCCGGTGATGTAGCGAAGGCCGCCCATGGCCTCGCCGATCAGGGCGTAGCCGGCGCGCTGGGCGTAGGGTCCAGTCTGGCCGAAGCCGGACACCCGCGCCATGACCAGGCCGGGGTTCTCTGCGCTGAGGGCCTCGTAGCCCAAGCCCCATTTCTCGAGCGCTCCGGGACGGAAGTTCTCGACCAGCACGTCGGCGCCGGCGATCAGCCGGCGGGCGATGGCTTGGCCCTCGGCCTCGCGCAGGTTCAGGGTCACCGACTGCTTGTTGCGGCCGATGACCGGCCACCAGGGGGAATGGCCCTTGGGCAGGCTGCGGCCCCACTGGCGCATGGGATCGCCGGCCCTGGGGTCTTCCAGTTTGATCACCGTGGCGCCGAAGTCGCCGAGGATCTGGCCGCAGAAGGGACCGGCGATCAGGGTCCCGGTCTCGATAACGGTGAGGCCGGCCAGGGGGCCGGGCCCGGATTCGGGCGGGGTCGTCATGGTCAGTCGGCCCTGATCTCGATGGCGTCGCCCGGATTGGCCAGGGCCAGCAGGTCCAGCAGATCAGGCCGGTCCAGCGCCACGCAGCCTTCGGTCGGGCGATGGTCCGGGCGGGTCAGGTGCAGGAAGATGGCCGAGCCCATGCCGGGAACCACCGGGTCGTCGTTGTGGCCGAGCACCAGCACCAGGTCGTAGACCTCGTCGTCGCGCCAGAGCCGCTCATGACTGGCGCCGTAGGGCAGGCGGACCGGCCGGTTGTAGGCCGGATCATCCGGGGCGTCGCACCAGCCCTCGTGCGGCTGGATGGCGTGGACGGCCAGGCCGGTGGTCGGCGGCGGCGTCTTGTCTGGACGGTACAGCAGGCGGCGGATCGGCCAGACGCCGAGGGGGCTGGCGCCGTCCCCTTCCCGCTTGTCGGCGGCGGCGATGACGCCGCCCTTGCCCAGCACGCAGCGCACGGTCCGGCCGGGCATGTCGAAACGGCCGTCGGCATGGGCGGTGAAGATCATCGGCGCTTCCCCAACTTGGACCCGCCATCTTGGCTGATGGGGGCGAACCGGTGCATGGTCCGGGACATGGCGCAACGCAAGACCCTGCTGATCATCGACGACGACAACGACCTGCGCGGGGCGCTGGCCGAGCAGCTGCGGCTGCACGAGGAGTTCATCACCCTCGAGGCGGCGACGGCGGGCGAGGGCCAGGCGACGGCGAAGGAAGCGCGGCCCGACCTGATCCTGCTGGACGTCGACCTGCCGGACATGGACGGGCGCGAGGCCTGCCGGCTGATGCGCAAGGCGGGCGTGACCTGTCCGATCATCATGCTGACGGCGGCGGCGACGGACGCCGACACCATCCTGGGGCTGGAGTCCGGCGCCAACGGCTATCTGACCAAGCCCTTCCGGTTCGCCGTCCTGCTGGCCCACATCCGCGCCCAACTACGCAGCCACGAGGCCAGCGAGGACGCCATCTTCCGCATCGGCCCCTACGAGTTCCGGCCCGCGTCCAAGCTGCTGGTCGACGACAAGCAGCGCAAGATCAGGCTGACCGAGAAGGAAACCAACATCCTCAAGTACCTCTATCGCGCCGGCGCCAAGGCGGTGTCGCGCGAGGAGCTGCTGACCGAGGTGTGGGGCTACAACGCGGGCGTCACGACCCATACGCTGGAGACGCACGTCTACCGGCTGCGGCAGAAGATCGAGCCGGACCCCGGCCAGGCCAAGCTGCTGCTGACCGAGGCCGGCGGCTACCGGCTCCAGCCCTGAGGGGCCGGGGGCCAGGCCCCCGGCGGAAACTCAGAAGTCCAGCGACCGGCCGCTCGTTTCCTTCAGCAGGAACAGGGTGAACAGCACGCTGATGCCGGTGAAGAAGATCGGGTAGGCCAGGCCCGCGTAGATGTTGCCGGTCGCCGCGACGATGGCGAAGGCCGAGAAGGGCACGAAGCCCCCGACCCAGCCGGTGCCGACGTGATAGGGCAGCGACATGGCCGTATAGCGCACGCGGGTCGGGAACATCTCGACCAGGGCCGAGGCCTGGGGCCCGTAGAGCGCCGTGGCCGCGATGGTGAAGACCATCAGCACGCCGAACAGGCCCAGCACATTGATCCGCTCAGGATCGGCGCTGTCGGGGTAGCCGGCGGCGGCAAGGGCGGCCTTGAGCTGGCCCTCGACCCCGGTCTTGGCGGCCTTCAGAGCCTCCTTGTCGAGGCCGGCGCCCTCGACGCTGACCACCTCGGCCTCGCCAATGCGCACCTTGGCGACCGAGCCGGCCGGGGCGGCCTCGTTGTCGTAGTTGATGCCGGCGTTGGCGAGATAGCTCTTGGCGATGTCGCAGCTGGTGACGAAGGCGGTCTTGCCGACCGGGTCGAACTGCAGCGAGCAGGCCTGCGGGTCGGCGACGACGACCACCGGGGTGTTGCGCGAGGCCTCGGCCAGGCCCGGGTTGGCGAACTGGGCCATCATGTGGAAGCCGGGCAGGAAGGCCAGCAGGGCCAGCACCATGCCGAACCACATCACCCACTTGCGCCCGTACTTGTCCGACAGCCAGCCGAAGAAGACGTAGAGCGGCGCGCTGACTAGGGTGGCGGCCATCATCAGCCCGTTCACCGTGGCCGGCGGCACCTTCAGGAACTTCTCCATGAAGACCTGGGTGTAGAAGAAGGCGCAGTACCAGACCGCGCCCTGGGCGAACATGACGGCTGTCAGGGCGATCAGCACCTGGCGCAGGTTCTTCCACTGGCCGAACGCCTCGCGGAAGGGGTGCTCGGCCTGGTCGCCGCTCTCCTTGAGCTTCTGGAAGCTGGGGCTTTCCGACAGCTTCATGCGCATGAAGATCGAGATGGCCAGCAGGCCGGCCGAGATCAGGAAGGGCACGCGCCAGCCCCAGGCCTTGAAGGCCTCCTCGCCGACCAGGGTGCGGGTGGCCAGGATCACGCCCAGCGCGCCCAGCAGGCCCAGGGCCGCCGAGGTCTGGATCCAGCCGGTCATCAGGCCGCGCCGGTTCGGCGGCGAATGCTCGGCGACATAGATGGCCGCGCCGCCGTATTCGCCGCCCAGGGCGGTGCCCTGCAGGATGCGCAGGATGATCAGCAGGATGGGGGCGATAATGCCGGCTTGGCCGTAGGTCGGCAGCAGGCCGATGGCGAAGGTGGCCCCGCCCATCAGGGTGACGGTGATCAGGAACGCGGCCTTGCGGCCCACCTTGTCGCCCATGCGGCCGAAGATCAGCGCGCCCAGCGGCCGGAAGGCGAAGCCGGTGCCGAACAGGGCCAGCGCGGCGATCAGGCCGGCGGTCTCGTTCAGGCCGGTGAAGAAGACCTGGGAAATGACCCCGGCCAGGCTGCCGAAGATGAAGAAGTCATACCACTCGAAGGCCGTGCCGGCCGAGGAGGCGGCGACGATGGTGCGCATCGAGGCGGGCTTCGGCTCGGCGCCGTTCGCCGTCTGGTCGGTCATTCGCGGTCCTCCCCCGAGGGTGTGATCGGGGGGAAGGTCTAGCATCCGGGAAGCGGGGCGCAAGGCGCGCGAAAAACAGCGGTCTCGGAGGGGCCGGCTGGTCGCCTCAGGCGCTGAGCGCTTCGGCGTCCCGGGGCGCGGCGAGGCGGGCGATCTCGGCCAGCAGGGCCGAAGGCGCGATCGGCTTGGAGACCACCCCGTCCATGCCGGCGGCCAGGTAGTGGGCGCGCTGGTGGCTCATGGCGTTGGCGGTCAGGGCCAGGATCGGCGTCGTCGCGGTGGGAGCCGGCAGGGCGCGGATGCGGCGGCAGGCCTCGAGCCCGTCCATGCCCGGCATCTGGATGTCCATCAGGATCAGGTCGAACCCGCCATGGGCCGCGGCCTCGACCCCGGCGGCGCCGTCCGGCGCCGAGGCCACGCTGGCGCCCAGGGCCTCGAGCAGGCGGGTGGCGATCATCCGGTTGGTGGCGTTGTCCTCGACGACCAGCACGCGCAGGCCCTCCAGGCTGATGTCGGCGGCGGCCAGGGCCTGCGGCGCGGCGGCCTCCGGCGCCTCGACCGTCAGGCGGAAGGTCGAGCCCTCGCCCGGAACCGAGGCGAAGCTGACGCCGCCGCCCATCATTTCCGCCAGCCTGCCGGTGATGGCCAGGCCGAGGCCCGAGCCGCCAAAGCGGCGGGTCGTCGAGGCGTCGGCCTGGTGGAACCGCTGGAACAGTCCGGCCTGGGCGTCCAGCGGGATGCCGACGCCGGTGTCCTCGACCTCGAAGGCGACGCGGCCGTCCGGCGCGCGGGCGGCGCGGACCGTGACGCGGCCCTCCAGGGTGAACTTCACCGCGTTGCCGACGAGGTTGAACAGCGCCTGGCGCAGCCGCACCGGATCGACCAGGGCCGCGCCCAGCGTCTCGTCGACCTCGGCGGTCAGGGCCACGTTCTTGAGGGCCGCCTGCGGCGCCAGCATGTTGACGACCCCGTGGGTCAGGGCGGACAGGTCGGTGGCTTCCGGCGACAGCTCCAGCCGGCCGGCCTCGATGCGCGAGAAGTCGATGACGTCGTCCAGCAGGGCGGTCAGCATCTGGCCGCAGCCCAGCGCCTCGACCAGCAGCCGCCGGCCGTCCTCGCTCATCGCCTCCCGCTCGAGCAGGTGCAGCACCCCCAGCACCCCGTTCATCGGCGTGCGCA
>VFQU01000982.1_pt1 | contig 19370 bp, 19 predicted proteins | sample 3512311 | NCBI WGS metagenome assembly VFQU01 (sample SAMN10412377, study PRJNA504923) | tailings metagenome | isolation source: Relicate 3 Philex TSF3 active mining site | place: Philippines: Tuba, Benguet | collected 2017-08-29
CGAAGAGGATGTTCATGTTCCGCACCGCCTGGCCGGAGGCCCCCTTGACCAGGTTGTCGATCACCGAGAGCACCACCACCAGGTCGCCGCCCTGCGGACGGTGCACGGCGATGCGGCAAACGTTGCCTCCGCGCACGCTGCGGGTTTCCGGGTGGCTGCCCGCCGGCATCACATCGACGAAAGGCTCGCCGGCGTAACGCTTCTCGAACAGTGCCTGCAGATCGACCGAGGTATCGGCCACGCGCGCATACAGGGTCGCGTGAATGCCACGAATCATCGGCGTCAGGTGTGGCACGAAGGTAAGGCCGACATCGCTACCTGCTGCCTGGCGCAGCCCCTGGCGAATTTCCGGCAGGTGGCGGTGGCCCTTGACTGAGTAGGCTTTCATGCTCTCGCCGGCCTCACAGAACAGTGAACCAACGCTGGCGCCACGACCGGCACCGCTGACACCGCTCTTGCAATCGGCGATCAGGCTGCTGGCATCCGCCAGCCCGGCTTCGAGCAGCGGGATCAGCCCCAGCTGAGTAGCGGTCGGGTAGCAACCGGGTACGGCGATCAGGCGCGCAGTCTTGATTGCCTCACGATTGACCTCGGGCAGACCATACACCGCCTCGCTCAGCAGCTCGGGGGCGCCGTGCGGCTGGCCGTACCACTTGGCCCACTCCTCGGCGTCCTGCAGACGGAAGTCCGCGGAGAGGTCGATCACTCGCGTGCCCGCAGCGAGCAACTCACCAGCCAGCGCATGGGCCACGCCGTGCGGGGTGGCGAAGAACACCACATCACAGGCGCCCAGGGTGGCGACATCCGGCACGCTGAACGCGAGTTCGGGGTAGTGGCCGCGCAGATTGGGGTACATCTCGTCGACGCGCAGGCCGGCCTCGGAACGGGAAGTGATCACGGTCACCTCTGCCTGCGGGTGTTGCGCCAGCAGACGCAGCAATTCGACACCGGTGTAGCCCGTGCCGCCGACGATACCGACCTTGATCATCACATGCCCCTTTGCAAAAGCCATTGGAAAGTTGCCGATGATAAAGCCGCATCGGCCAAGCTCCAACCGCGGAGGTGACGCAGACCGTCAGCTGCCTCTACTATCGAGGCCATTTTTCAGCGCGGGAAGCGAAAATGCTCTATCTCTGGCTCAAGGCTCTGCACATCATCGCCATGGTCTGCTGGTTCGCCGGCCTGTTCTATCTGCCGCGTCTGTTCGTCTATCACGCCATGAGCAGCGACGCCGCCAGCCACGAACGCTTCTGCATCATGGAGCGCAAGCTGTATCGCGGCATCATGATCCCCTCGATGATCGCCACGCTGGGCCTGGGCATCTGGTTACTCAGTCTCAATTCGGCGTACTACTTCACGCAAGGCTGGATGCACGCCAAGCTCACGCTGGTAGTGGCGCTGGTGATCTATCACCACCTCTGCGGTGCTCAGCTCAAGCGCTTTGCCCGCGGCGAGAACAGCCGTAGTCACGTGTTCTATCGTTGGTTCAATGAAGCGCCGGTGCTGGCCCTGCTGGGCATCGTAATCCTGGTCGTCGTTCGCCCCTTCTGAGGAATTCGCCATGTCTCTGCCTGCCCTGCTCGATCAACGCCTGCGCCTGCCTCTGGTAGCTGCGCCGATGTTTCTGGTGTCCAACCCGGCGCTGGTCAGTGCCTGCTGCAATAGCGGCATCGTCGGCAGCTTTCCGGCGCTGAACCAGCGCGAGAGCGCCGGTTTCGCCGCCTGGCTCGATGAGATCGAAGCCAGCCTGGCGAGCAACGCCGCGCCTTATGCCGTCAATTTGATCGTGCATAACAGCAACCCGCGCCTGCAGGCGGATCTGGCCATCTGCGTCGAACGCCGCGTGCCCATCGTCATCACCAGCCTGGGCGCGGTGAAGGAAGTGGTCGATGCGGTGCACAGCTACGGCGGCCTGGTGTTCCATGACGTGACCACCCGCCGCCATGCCGAAAAAGCTGCCGAGGCTGGCGTGGATGGCTTGATCGCCGTGGCAGCAGGCGCTGGCGGCCACGCCGGCACCTGGAGTCCCTTCGCCCTGCTGGCCGAGATTCGTCAGTTCTTCGACAAGACCGTGTTGCTGTCCGGCTGCCTCAACCACGGCCACGAAATTCTCGCCGCGCAATTGCTCGGTGCCGACCTGGCCTATATGGGCACACGCTTCATCGCCACGACCGAGAACAATGCATCGGCCGATTACAAGGCGATGATTCTCGAAGCGCGGGCCGCCGACATCATTCACACACCAGCCGTGTCCGGTGTACCGGCCAGCTTCATGCGCCAGAGCCTGGAACAGGCCGGCTACGACCTGAAACAGCTGCAGAACAAGGGCGATATCAACTACGGCGAGAAGCTCAAGCCGATGGATGAAGAAGCCAAGGCCTGGAAAACCGTCTGGTCGGCCGGCCAGGGCGTCGGCGGCATCGACGATCTGCCATCGGTGCAGGAGCTGGTGTCGCGACTCGACCACGAATATCGCGCCGCACTGACACGTAGCCAAGCGCTGGGGCAACGCTGGCCGCGATGAAGCGTCGCCACCTGCTGGGCCTGGGCGCGCTCGGTCTACTCGGCGGCTGGGCATTGCGCCCAACTGATCGAGGTCGCGAGCATGACGCCTACTTCGCCGAGCTCAACCAGCAGCTGCAGCGCGATGACGAGGGTATCCCCACCCTGCTGCTCGACCTCGACCGGCTCGACGCCAACGCCGACCTGCTGGCCGCAAGACTGGGTGGTCGCCTCCAGCTGCGCCTGGTGGCCAAATCGCTGGCTAGCACCGGCCTATTGGAATACCTGGCCAAGCGCCTGCAGACCCAGCGCTTCATGGTCTTTCATCAGCCGCAACTGAACCACCTGGCCAGGAGCTTTCCCCAGGCCGACCTGCTGCTTGGCAAACCCATGCCGGTTGCCGCTGCGCTGAATTTCTATCGCCAGCTTGCGCACCATCTGGATTTCGATCCCGACCACCAGGTGACCTGGCTGATCGACAGCCAGCAGCGCCTGATGCAATACGGTGAATTGGCCAAGGCGCTGGGGCGACCGCTGCGCATTGCGCTGGAAATCGACGTCGGCCTGGAGCGCGGCGGTTTCGCCACCCCGCAGGCGCTGGCTCAGGCGCTGCTGCAACTCCGCCAGCAGCCGGCACTGCGTCTGCAGGGGCTGATGGGATATGACGCGCATGTCGCACACAGCCCACCCTGGCAGAATCAGTTACGAGCATTCAGCGAGACCGATGAGCGCTATCGACTATTGATCAGCAGCGCTCAGGGGTTCAGCGATCTTTGGCCAGCAAAGCCACTGCTCAACGGTGCCGGCAGCCTGACCTACCTGCTGCACAGCCAGCAGGAGACTTCGCTCAATGAAGTCGCCGTCGGTTCCGCCCTGCTCAAGCCCGCGGAGTTCGACACGCCACTGCTCAAGGAGCATCAGCCGGCCCTGTGGATCGCCAGCCCCGTACTCAAGGTGGTCGACGGCGCCCTGCCCTACCTGCAACCGCTGCAGCCTCTGATCAGCGCCTGGAACCCCAACCGAGAGAACGCCTACTACCTCTACGGCGGTCGCTGGCCGGCACAGCCCGTCTCACCGGCCGGGCTCGACTACGACGAACTCTACGGCCGTAGCGCCAACCAGGAGCGCCTGGTGGGTGGTAGAGGCACACGACTGACGAGCAACGATTGGGTATTTCTGCGCCCCGCGATCAGCGAAGGTGTGCTGGGCGATTTCAGCGAAATACGTCTACTACGCCGCGGCCAGCAGGTCGGCCGCTGGAGCACAATAGGCGACAGCTGAAAAATAGCCATGAGCGGCGCTTCAGGCCGCTTGTATATTGGCCTCGCGGCACTCTAGGCTTATGCCTCGCTTGCTGCTCAACGGGCACTTCGCTCCCCCACTTCCCGCCGACAAGGAAGCTCGCATGAATCAACCGCGTTACAAGATCGTGTTCGACGGCCAACTGATGCCCGAGGCATCGTTGGAAATGGTCAAAACAAACCTGGCCCGCCTGTTCAAGAGCGACCTTGCCCGTATCGACAGTCTGTTCAGCGGAACGCCGGTGGCGCTCAAGCGTGATCTGGGCGAAGGCGAGGCGGAACAGTACCTCAACGCTCTGCAGAAGGCGGGGGCCAAGGTGCGCAAGGAGCTGGATCAGGCCGCCAGCCTGAGTCTGGTGCCAACCGAAGCCGAAACAGAGCAGGCCGTGGACGCGGCCACGCCGCACATGACATGCCCCAAATGCGGTCATGAGCAGGCCAAGGCGAGCGAGTGCTCCGCCTGCGGCATCATCATCGAGAAATACCTCGCCCGCCAGGCACAGTTGGCCGAAGCCGCTCCGGCTCCAGCTCCCGTCGCAGCGGCTGCATCGCCCTACGCACCGCCACAAGCAAATGTTGCCGAGCAATTGCCGCAGTACTCCGAGCTCAAAGTCCTCGGCGTCAGCGGCCGGATCGGCCGCGTGCGTTACCTGGGCTGGCTGATGGCGATGACGCTGTGTTTCATCCCGATCATGTTGATCGGTACCGGCATTGCCGCGATGTCCTCGACCCTGGCCATGTTGGCGCTGGGCATCGTCAGTATTGCCGCGGTGGTGATCGGCATCTTCATCGGCGTACAGCGTCTGCATGACATCGGTTGGTCCGGCTGGCTGCTGCTGGTGCACCTGATCCCGGTGGTCGGCAGCGTGTTCGCCCTGCTGATGCTGATCATCCCGGGCACTCAAGGCGTCAACCGCTACGGCCCACCACCGCCCCCCAACAGCACTGCAGTCAAGGTACTGGCCTGGTTGTTCCTGCTGGTGCCGGTGACCGGTATCGTCGCCGCCATCGCCATTCCCCAGTATCAGGGCTATGTCGAGCGTGCCGCCGAATATCAGGAGCAGTAATTCCCGACCATGCGCAGCTATGCATTGATCACCGGAGCGTCCAGCGGCATTGGCCTGGCCTTGGCCGAAGCCCTGGCACGCCGGGGGCGCAACCTGATCCTGGTGGCGCGCCGGCGTGATGCCCTGGAAAGCATCGCCTGCGAGTTGGCCCAGCGCTTCGGCGTCGAAGTGCTGTTTCGTCTCTGCGACCTGAGCGAGCCGCTGCAATTGTCCGGCCTGCTGCTGGAGCTGGAAGAAGGCCAGTGGCATGTCGATCTGCTGGTGAACAACGCCGGCCTCGGCTGCGCCGGTCCGTTCCTGGAGCAGGACTGGAGTCGCGAGCTGGAGCAGTTGGAAGTCAACGTGCTGGCGCTGACCCGCCTGTGTCACGCACTTGGTCAGCGCATGGCCGAGCACGGCAGCGGGCAGATTCTCAACGTCGCCTCGGTCGCGGCCTTCCAGCCCGGCCCCTGGATGAGCAGCTACTACGCCAGCAAGGCCTATGTACTGAACTTTTCCGAGGGGTTGCGCGAAGAGCTGAGAAGCCGCGGCGTGCGTGTGTCAGTACTTTGCCCCGGTCCGACCCACAGCGCCTTTTTCCGTGCAGCGCAGATGGACGTCACGCGGATTGCCGGCAGCAAGCTGATGATGAGCGCCGAGGAAGTGGCGCTGATCACCGTGCGCGCACTGGAAAAGAACCGCGCCATCATCATTCCCGGCTGGCGCAACCGCCTGCTGGCCCTGAGTCCACGCCTCGCGCCGCGCTGGCTGGTACGCAAACTCAGTGGTCGCCTGACCCGCCCCTTCACCGGCGCCTGACCGGGTACTCAGCCGGCATTGACCGTGCGCCCATCGGCCCACTCTCGCAACGCCATCAAGCGCTCGGCCATCACCACGGACAGCGGCGCGGTGCTCTGCAGTGCGCGCAGCAGCAACCCCTGATCGACCGCCTGCTGCTGCGCTTGACCAGCGTACAGCGCGCTGACCACTGCCTGCTCGATCTCGGCACCCGAGTAGCCCTCGCTGGCAGCAGCCAGCTGCGCGAGATCGAAGCCGCCTGGTTCCAGTTCACGACGTTGCAGGTGGATACGGAAGATGTCGGCCCGCACCTCGGCACTGGGCAGGTCGACGAAGAACAGCTCGTCGAAGCGCCCCTTGCGTACCAGTTCCGGCGGCAGACGGTCGATGGCATTGGCCGTGGCCACCATGAACACCGGTGCCTTGCGCTCAGCCATCCAGGTCAGCAGGGTGCCGAGCACGCGCTGGCTCACGCCGCCGTCGTGGTCGCCACTGGCCAACCCCTTCTCCACCTCGTCCATCCACAGCACACAGGGCGCCATCTGTTCGGCCAGACGCAGCGCCTCACGCAGATTACGCTCGGTCTCGCCGAAGAACTTGTTGTACAGGCAGGCGAAGTCCAGACGCAGCAGCGGCAAGCCCCAGAGCCCGGCAACCGCCTTGGCCGCCAGGCTCTTGCCACCGCCCTGTACGCCGACCAGCATCACGCCTTTCGGCGCGTCCAGGAGCTTGCCTTCGAGAAAGCCGGCCTGACGTTCGGCCAGCCAGCGCTTGAGGTTGACCAACCCACCGACTTCGGCGAAGCGTGCAGTGTCGTATTCGAAGCTGAGCACGCCCTCCAGATCCAGCAGCTGGAACTTGGTCTTGTTCAGCTCAGGGATGTCTTCCTGGGTGATCGCGCCGTCATCGCAGATCACGTTGCGCGCCAGCGCGCGTGCCTCGGCATGGCTGAGGCCGCGCAGGTTCTTCACCACCTGCTGCAAGGTGCGGTTGTCGGTACGCACGCGTGCGCCGCGATTGCCTTCGCTCCAACGCGTCGCCTCGTCACGCACGATGCTCAGCAGCTCGTCTTCCGACGGCAGCGCGAGACTGAAACGAGCCGCGAAACGCTGTACTTCGGCAGGCAGCTTGAGCGCATGCGACACCAGCACCAGCGTCGGCTTGTGCGCGGCCTCGCTCATGGCGATTTCCTTGAGCAGGCGCACCAGTCTGGGGTTGTCATCGAGGAAGGGATGCAGGTCGCACATCACGTAGAGGTTCGGCTGCAGATCGGCCTTGATCATGCGCAGCGCCGCTTCGGGCTCGAGGGTCGGCGACTCGTCCACCGCTGCGCCGCCGAAACCCAGACGCTGCAGGCCCTCGGTCACCGACCAGGTGTGCAGGCCGAGACCGCGCTTGATTGCCAAACCGGTCAGGGTTTCCAGCACGCGCAGCTCGTCCCAGGACTCGATCACCACCAGCTTGACCTTGGAATCCAGCACCAGTCCAAGATCATGAATATCGTTCTTCAACACCGACTCCTTGGGAGATTTGGCCAGCCAGGCACGCAGGGTTACCATCCGCGGTTTCACAGAATCGAGAACTTACCGCATGGACCGCCTGAACACGCAGATCGTCGCCGGAGGCATCACGCCGTGCAAGTGCTGAAAGCGCGTCGTGTCACAGTATTCATGTCCATCGCAGCCGGCCTGCTGGTTAACCTGCCGGCCGCTGCTATCGAAACCATCAGCGACCCGTTGCCCGGCGGCGCTCAGGGCCCCGAAATGGTGGTGATTCCGGCTGGCGAGTTCCGCATTGGCGATGCCAGCGGTCGCGGCAATGACAACGAGCGCCCGCAACGATCGATTGCGCTCGATCAAGCCTTCGCCATCGGCCGCTACGAAGTCACCTTCGCCGACTGGCAGAAGTATGCCGACGCCAACGGGCTGCCCATGCCTGACAACGAGGGCTGGGGCCTTTCGGCGCAGCGTCCGGTGATTCATGTGTCCTGGCGTGACGCTCACGCCTACACCCAGTGGTTGTCACGCGAGACGGGCGCGCGCTATCGCCTGCCGACCGAAGCCGAATGGGAGTATGCAGCGCGCGGAGGCAGTCAGAGCTACTACTGGTGGGGCGACGAACTCGACAGCAGCGAGCAGACGCCACGCGCTCACTGCCGCGGTTGCGCCAGCTCGCGCCTGTTACGCAACAAGACGGCAGCCGTCGGCCAGTTCCCGGCCAATGGCTTCGGCTTGCATGACACCGCGGGCAATGTCTGGGAGTGGACGGCCTCGAACTTCACCCAGCGCTTCGACGGCAGCGAAACGCAGAGTGCCAGCCTGCTCGACAATAGCCCGCGCGTGGTGCGCGGCGGCGCCTGGAACAGCGGCCCGGTCTACCTGCGCAGCAGCATGCGCGACCTCAAGCAGCCGCATCATCGCGACTATGCGCTGGGGTTTCGCGTGCTGCGCGAGCTACCCTGAACGCGGACGACCTGGCGACTTTGCAGTAAACTAGCCCGGTTGTTACCTCTGGAGGTGCCCCATGGCCAGCGAACGCCAGTATTCCCCCGTCGACCGCCTGCTGCTGCAAGCCGATGCCGCGCTGCGCACGCTGCTGCCATTCAGCGGCGCGTCGAGTCGCCCCTCGCCTGCCATCGTGCAGAACGAGACCGAGCTGAGCAGTGAGGAGTCGCGCCACGTCGCCGGCCTGATGCGCATCAATCACACTGGTGAAGTCTGCGCCCAGGCGCTCTATCAGGGCCAGGCGCTGACCGCCAAGCTGCCGGAAGTGCGTAGCGCCATGGAGCATGCGGCCGATGAGGAAATCGACCACCTGGCCTGGTGCGAACAGCGCATTCGTGAGCTGGGCAGCCAGCCCAGCGTGCTCAACCCGCTGTTCTACGGTCTGTCCTTCGGTGTTGGCGCTGTTGCCGGACTGGTCAGTGATCGCGTCAGCCTGGGCTTCGTCGCCGCCACCGAAGATCAGGTGTGCAAACACCTTGACGAGCACCTGGAGCAACTGCCCGAGCATGACGCCAAATCGCGCGCCATCCTCGAGCAGATGCGCATCGACGAACAGCAACATGCCAACAGTGCCCTGGCGGCGGGCGGCGTGCGCTTCCCGGCGCCGATCAAGTTCGGCATGACCTTGCTGTCGAAGGTGATGACCACGAGCACCTACCGCGTCTGAAACGAACGAGGGCGCCATTGGCGCCCTCGTCATTTTCAGCGAACCTCAGCCCAGTTCGACGATCTCGTAATCGTGGCTGATATCGACGCCGGCACGACCCAGCATGATCGAGGCCGAGCAGTACTTCTCCGCCGACAGCTCCACCGCCCGCTTCACCTGCTCCTCTTTCAGCCCGCGGCCCTTGACCACGAAGTGCAGGTGAATCTTGGTGAACACCTTGGGCTCCTCGCCTGCGCGCTCGGCGTCGAGGAAGACTTCGCAGCTTTCGACCGGCTGGCGGCCCTTGCGCAGAATGCTGACCACATCGAAGTTGCTGCAGCCACCGAGGCCGATCAGCAGCATCTCCATCGGTCGAACACCGAGATTACGACCACCGGCATCGGGCGGACCGTCCATCACCACGGCATGGCCACTACCGGACTCGCCGAGGAACAGAGCTTCACCGGCCCATTGCACACGCGCTTTCATCGATATTGGCTCCCAGAGTGGAAAAGTTCGGCAGATTAACACAGGCAGGCCGCGATCCGATGTGCGCCGAATGCGCGAAAGTTCCGCATAGTTACGTTACCCAGGTCGCAAAAAACTACCTAGTCATAGTATGTCTGTTAAGCTGGCGTCGGAATGCTGGCACACTTGGCCGGATAACAAATAAGAAATTGCCGTTGGACAAAGGCCTTCACTTTTCATATTCGGGACTCGGGCATGGTTGCTATTACCCTTACACCAAAAATCAAGAACCTCGACAAGCTTCTTGCGCATTGTCATCGCCGTCGTTACACAGCCAAAAGCACCATCATCTACGCAGGTGATCGCTGCGAAACCTTGTTCTTCATCGTCAAGGGCTCGGTCACCATCCTGATCGAGGATGACGATGGCCGTGAAATGATCATCGCCTATCTCAACTCTGGCGACTTTTTCGGCGAGATGGGCCTGTTCGAGAAGGATGGCTCAGAGAAGGAACGCAGCGCCTGGGTTCGCGCCAAGACCGAATGCGAAGTCGCGGAAATCAGCTACGCCAAGTTCCGCGAACTGACCCAGCAAGACCCCGAAATCCTCTTCGCCCTCGGCAGCCAGATGGCCGAACGCCTGCGCAATACCACGCGCAAGGTCGGTGACCTGGCCTTCCTCGATGTCACTGGCCGTGTTGCGCGCACCCTGCTCGACCTGTGCAAGCAGCCGGATGCCATGACCCATCCGGACGGCATGCAGATCAAGATCACGCGTCAGGAAATCGGCCGCATCGTCGGCTGCTCGCGTGAGATGGTCGGCCGAGTGCTCAAGTCCCTGGAAGAGCAGGGCCTGGTACACGTCAAAGGCAAGACCATGGTGGTCTTCGGCACACGCTGAACAGCCCCAATAGAAAAAGCCGGCTTGATTGCCGGCTTTTTCATGCGCGTTATTCCGGGTCCGTGCCGATCACTGCTGGTCGCCCACGCTCGGGAAAGAACAGGCGCTGCAATTCGCTACCCGGACTTTCCGCCCGCATGAAAGCTTCACCGACCAGGAAGGCATAGACCTCGTTGATCTCCATCAGCTCGACATCGGCGCGATTGAGGATGCCGCTTTCGGTCACCACCAGGCGGTCACGCGGAATGCGTGGCAGCAGGTCGAGGGTGGTTTCCAGGCTGACATCGAAGGTGTGCAGGTTGCGGTTGTTGATCCCCACCAATGGTGTGTCCAACGTATTCAGCGCCCGCTCCAGTTCGGCGCCGTCATGCACCTCGACCAGCACGTCGAGGCCGACATCCTTGGCCACCGAGGCCAGCTCGGCCATGCGCACGTCATCCAGGCAGGACACGATCAGCAGCACGCAGTCGGCACCGAGGGCGCGGGCTTCGACGATCTGGTACGGATCGACCATGAAGTCCTTGCGGATCACCGGCAGCGCACAGGCCGCGCGGGCCTGTTGCAGGTACTGGTCGGCACCCTGGAAGAAATCGATATCGGTCAGCACCGACAGGCAGGTGGCGCCACCCGCTTCGTAACTGCGGGCGATATCGGCCGGGACGAAGTCGGCGCGCAGCACGCCCTTGCTCGGCGAGGCCTTCTTGATCTCGGCGATCACCGCCGGTTGCTTGCGCGCGGCCTGCTCGAGCAACGCACGAGCAAAGCCACGCGGTGCGTCGGCACTGCGCGCAGCAGCCTCGACCTCGGCCAGGCTGACCTGAGCGCGACGGGCCGCGACTTCCTCGAACTTACGGGCGACGATCTTCTCCAGTACGGTTGGCACGCTCACCCTTCGTTCTCCTGTTTGAATACCGCGGTAAAGGACACCAGCTCTTCCAGCTTCTCACGCGCCAGGCCGGTGTGCAGGGCGTCATGCGCCAGCTGCATACCTTCGCGCAGGCTGCTGGCATGGTCAGCCGCGTAGAGCGCCGCGCCAGCATTGAGCACGATCATATCGGCGGCCTTCTGACCGTTGTCGGTCTTGCGCCGGCCGAGGGCATCATGGATCAGCGCCAGCGACTGCTCGGCGTTGTCGACGGTCAGGCCGATCAGGCTCTGACTCTTGATAGCGAAATCCTCAGGCTGGATGCGGTACTCGCTGACCTTGCCGTCCTTGAGCTCGGCAATGAAGGTCGGTGCGGCCAGGCTGATCTCGTCCAACCCATCCTGCGCGTGCACCACCAGTACGTGCTCGCTACCCAGGCGCTGCAGCACTTCGGCCATCGGCCGGCACAGCGCCTGGCTGAACACGCCGATGACCTGATGCTTGGCGCCTGCCGGGTTGGTCATCGGGCCAAGCATGTTGAAGATGGTGCGCAGGCCCAGCTCGCGGCGCGGACCGATGGCGTGCTTCATCGCGCCGTGATGAGACGGCGCGAACATGAAACCGACGCCCACACTCTCGACGCAGCGCGCGACCTGCTCCGGCTTGAGCCCCAGGTAGACGCCAGCGGCTTCCAGCAGATCGGCGCTGCCACTCTTGCCGGACACGGCGCGGTTGCCGTGCTTGGCCACCTTGCCACCGGCCGCGGCGACGACGAAGGCCGCGGCGGTGGAGACGTTGAAGATGTTCATGCCATCGCCACCGGTGCCGCAGGTGTCGACCAGCCGCTCGGCGTCGATCACCACCGGTGCAGCCAGCTCGCGCATGACGCTGGCGGCACCGACGATCTCGTCGATGGTCTCGCTCTTCATGCGCATGCCCATGAGGAAGGCGCCGATCTGCGCGTCGGTGCACTGACCGGTCATGATCTCGCGCATCACCGCCTGCATTTCCTCGGTGGTCAGATCGAGCTGGGCAACGATGCGGCCCAGGGCTTCCTTGATATTCATGCGCGCACGCCTCCGGTCTGCTTGAGGAAGTTGGCGAACAGTTCGTGGCCCTGCTCGGTGAGGATGGATTCGGGGTGGAACTGCACACCCTCGATGTTCAGAGTCTTGTGGCGCAGGCCCATGATCTCGTCGACCGAGCCGTCTTCATGCTGGGTCCAGGCGGTGATTTCCAGGCAATCCGGCAGGGTTTCGCGCTTGACCACCAGGGAATGATAGCGGGTCACGGTGAGCGGGTTGTTGAGGCCGGCGAACACGCCCTTGTTCTCATGGAACACCGGGCTGGTCTTGCCATGCATCACCTGGCGCGCACGCACCACATCACCACCGTAGGCCTGGCCGATGCTCTGGTGGCCAAGGCAGACACCGAGGATCGGCAGCTTGCCGGCGAAATGCAGGATGGACTCGATGGACACCCCCGCCTCGGTCGGCGTGCAAGGGCCGGGCGAAACGACGATGCGCTCGGGCTGCAGAGCCTCGATCTCGGCGATGGTCAGTTCATCGTTACGAATCACGTGCACGTCGGCACCCAGCTCACCCAGGTACTGCACGACGTTGTAGGTGAAGGAGTCGTAGTTGTCGATCATCAAAAGCATGGTACGGCTCCTCTTATTCCTGGGCCTGGACGGCAGTCTGTTCGGCGAGCGCGACGGCGCGGAACATGGCGCGGCGCTTGTTCAGGGTTTCTTCCCACTCCAGTGCAGGCACCGAGTCGGCGACGATGCCGGCGCCGGCCTGCACGTGCAGCTCGCCGTCCTTGATCACCGCCGTGCGAATCGCAATCGCGGTGTCCATGTTGCCGTTCCAGGCGTAGTAGCCGACCGCGCCGCCGTAGACGCCGCGCTTGACCGGTTCCAGCTCGTCGATGATTTCCATGGCGCGAATCTTCGGCGCACCGGACAGGGTGCCGGCCGGCAGGATGGCGCGCAGGGCGTCCATCGAGGTCAGGCCCTTTTTCAGCTCGCCGGTGACGTTGGAAACGATGTGCATGACGTTGGAATAGCGCTCGATAACCATCTTCTCGGTCAGCTTCACCGAGCCGATTTCCGAGACACGGCCGGTGTCGTTACGGCCCAGGTCGATCAGCATCAGGTGCTCGGCGACTTCCTTGGCATCGGCCAGCAGGTCTTCTTCCAGCGCCAGGTCGGCCTCTTCGGTCGCACCGCGCGGGCGGGTGCCGGCGATTGGCCGCACGGTGACCAGATTGTCCTCGACGCGCACCAGCACCTCGGGCGACGAACCCACCACGTGGAAGTCGCCGAAGTTGAAGAAGTACATGTAAGGCGTCGGGTTGATGCATCGCAGCGCGCGATAAAGGTCAATCGGTGCAGCCTTGAACGGGATCGACATGCGCTGGGAAATCACCACCTGCATGCAGTCGCCAGCCAGGATGTAATCCTTGATGGCGCTGACCGAGCGTTCGTAATCCTCGCGGCTAAAGCTGGAGCGGAACGCGGGTTCCTCGCCTGCTGGCTTGTTCAGATCCACCCCCAGACGCGGGGTGAACGGCTGACGCAGCTTGTGCAGGATTTCCTGCAGTTGCGCCTGGCCACGCTCGAAGGCGTCCGCCTCGGCCGGATCGACCAGCACGATGGCGTGCATCTTGCCGGCCAGGTTGTCGAACACCACCACGGCATCGGAGACGTTGAGCAGAATGTCCGGCGTGCCCAGCGCGTCGGGATTCACCCCGGCAGCCAGCCTGGGTTCGACGTAACGCACGCTGTCATAGGCGAAGTAACCGACCAGGCCACCGTTGAAACGCGGCAGCCCGGCGATGGTCGGCACCTTGTAGCGTGCCTTGAACTGCTCGACGAAGGCCAGCGGATCGGCGCACTCATGACGCTCGACCTCGACGCCGTCGGTGGTGATCACGACCTCATGACCGTGCACACGCAGCACGGTGCGCGCCGGCAGGCCGATGATCGAGTAGCGACCCCACTTTTCGCCGCCCTGCACGGATTCGAGCAGGTAGGAGTTGGGCGCGTCGGCCAGTTTCAGGTAGATCGACAGCGGCGTGTCGAAGTCGGCGATGGTTTCGGACAGCGGCGTGTCGAAGTCGGCGATGGTTTCGCAGGCAAGCGGAATGCGGTTGTAGCCTTCAGCGGCTAAACGCAGGAATTCTTCATGGGTCATGATCAGCCTCATGGCTCGGGGTAACCGGTCGGGTGCAAACGGGCCGCGCGGCGGCGGCAGGACGAGATCAGGCGCGCCAGCGCCAACGGGCCAGAGCCTTGATCACTTTCATCCAGAGTTTGCAGCTAACCACCACGGTGCGATCTCGACAGGCGGGGGAATAAGGAGAGCGGCCACGGTATCGCAGCCGCTCGGGCTAAGCAACTATCAGAGCAACTCGGCCAGGCTATCGACCACCAGGCTTGGCCGCTCTTCGGCAATCGGCCGGCCGTGGTTGTAGCCGTAACTCACGGCGATGCAGGGCACCGCGGCAGCGCGCGCGGCCAGCACGTCGTTGCGCGAGTCGCCGACGAACAACGATTGCGCTGCCTCCACCCCAGCCAGACGCATCACCTGCAGCAGCGCCGCCGGGTCAGGTTTCTGCTGCGGCAGGGTGTCGCCACCGATGATCCAGCGGAAGTAACCGCCGAGACCAACCTGTTCCAGCAACGGCGCGACAAAGCGCTCCGGCTTGTTGGTCACCACGGCGAGTTCGACGGCCGCCGTGCTCAGCGCTTCGAGCAGCTCATGCACGCCCGGGTAAAGTGCGGTCAAGTGATGACAGTCGGCATAGATATCGAGAAAGCGCGCCAGTGCCTCTTCCGTCTCGGCCTCGCCCACTGCAGCGTGATCCAGGCCACCGGCCAGGGCGCGGCGCACCAGCACCCGCGCGCCATTGCCGACCCAGTCACGGACCTTTTCAACGCCAGCAGGTGCACGCCCCAGTTCGACCAGCATGCGGTCGACGGCTGCGGCCAGATCGGGCACCGAGTCGATCAGCGTGCCATCCAGGTCGAACATCACCAGGCGCGGCAACTCGCCGCCACACAGCGCGCGCAGCGGTTTCATCCACGCACCTGGGCCAGTTCGGCGCGCATGGCGTCGATCACCGCCTTGTAGTCCGGCTGGTTGAAGATCGCCGAACCGGCGACAAAGGTGTCGGCGCCTGCTTCGGCGATCTCGCGGATGTTCTGCACGTTGACGCCGCCGTCGATCTCCAGGCGAATCTCGCGGCCGCTGGCGTCGATCAGCGCGCGGGCTTCACGCAGCTTGTCGAGGGTGCCGGGGATGAACTTCTGCCCGCCGAAACCGGGGTTGACGCTCATCAAGAGGATCATGTCGACCTTGTCCATCACGTACTTGAGCACGTCCAGCGGGGTGGCCGGGTTGAACACCAGGCCGGCCTTGGCGCCACCAGCCTTGATCAGCTGCAGCGAACGGTCGATGTGCTCGGAGGCTTCCGGGTGGAAGGTGATGTACGAGGCGCCAGCTTCGATGAAGTCGCCGATGATGCGATCCACCGGCTTGACCATCAGGTGCGCGTCGATCGGCGCGGTGATGCCGTACTTACGCAGCGCTGCACAGACCATCGGGCCGATGGTCAGGTTGGGCACGTAGTGGTTGTCCATGACATCGAAGTGGACGATGTCCGCCCCGGCGGCGAGTACGTTGTCCACTTCCTCACCCAGGCGGGCGAAGTCGGCGGAAAGGATCGACGGGGCGATGGCGAAGGGTTGCATGGCGCACCTCTAAGGGCTTGGGTCACGGTGGCGCGCATTGTAGCGGCTGTGGCGCCCTTGATCGACAAGCGCAGGAGACAGTGGGAGGCGCTTCAGCGGCGAGCTTCTGGCTTTTGTGCCAAGCCAATCGCGGCCAAAGCCCCTCCCACCATGAGCCGCCTACCTCAGATACCGCCGAGGCAGAGGTACTTGATCTCCAGATACTCATCCAGACCGTATTTGGAACCTTCACGACCGAGGCCAGAGGCTTTCATGCCACCGAATGGCGCCACTTCGTTGGAGATCAGCCCGGTATTGATACCGACCATGCCGTACTCCAGCGCTTCAGCGACACGGAAGGTGCGGCCCAGATCGCGGGTATAGAAGTAGCCGGCCAGGCCGAACTCGGTGTCGTTGGCCTGGCGTACCACCTCGGCTTCGTCGCTGAAGCGGAACAACGGCGCCAGCGGACCGAAGGTTTCCTCGCGGGCCACGCGCATATCAGGGGTGACGTCGGTGATGACCGTCGGCTCGAAAAAGTGCCCGCCCAGCTCATGCGCCTTGCCGCCCTGCAGGACTTTGGCGCCTTTTTCCAGCGCATCGGCCAGATGCGCCTGCACCTTGGCCACGGCATTGCCGTCGATCAACGGGCCAATTACAACGCCTGCTTCATCACCCGGGCCAACCCGAAGCTTGGCCACGGCCGCAGCCAGCTTCTCGGCAAAGGCATCGTAGACGGCCTCATGCACATACAGGCGATTGGCGCAGACATGACGACGCCTGTTTCATCACCCGGGCCAACCCGCAGTTTGGCCACGGCCGCGGCCAGCTTTTCGGCAAAGGCGTCGTAGACAGCCTCGTGCACATACAGGCGATTGGCACAGACGCAGGTCTGCCCAGCATTGCGGTACTTGGCCACCAGCGCACCTTCAACCGCTGCGTCGAGATCGGCATCCTCGAAGACGATGAACGGCGCATTGCCACCCAGTTCCAACGAGAGCTTCTTCAGGGTCGGCGCACATTGCTCCATCAGCTTGATGCCAACGCCGGTGGAGCCGGTGAACGACAGCTTGCGCACGATGGGGTTGGCGCACAGCTCGGCACCGACTTCGCGGGAACGCTCGGCATCGGCCGGCAGTACGCTGAACAGCCCGGCCGGGATGCCCGCGCGTTCGGCCAGCACAGCCAGCGCCAGCGCACTGAACGGTGTCTGTGGCGCCGGTTTGAGCACCATGGCGCAGCCAGCGGCCAGTGCCGGACCGGCCTTGCGGGTGATCATCGCCGCCGGGAAGTTCCAGGGCGTGATCGCCGCGGTCACGCCAATGGGCTCCTTGGTCACGATCAGGCGCTTGTCCGGTTGATGACCGGGAATGGTATCGCCGTAGACGCGCTTGGCTTCTTCGGCGAACCACTCGATGAAGGATGCCGCGTAAAGCACCTCACCGCGCGCCTCGGTCAGCGGCTTGCCCTGCTCGGCCGTCATGATCCGCGCCAGATCTTCCTGATTGGCCAGCATCAACTCGTACCATTTGCGCAGCCGCGCCGCGCGCTCCTTGGCCGTCAACGCACGCCAGGCGGGCTGGGCAGCCTGCGCCGCCTCGATGGCCTGACGGGTCTGCGCGCCACCGATGTTCGGCACCACGCCCAGCGACTCGCCATTGGCAGGATTGAAGATTTCAGTCACATCGCCATTGCTGGCGTCGCACCACTGGCCGTCGATATAGGCCTGATGGCGCAGCAGATCGGGATCGTTCAGTTGCATGATTTTCTCCTGCTGCCGAGGGAGGAGATCACCCCTCGGCTGAATTAGGGATTGCAAAGGCCTCACTCGGCGGGCGGCAAGTCCTTGGTGAAGGTCTGGTCGTTCTCGCCGCGGAACATCCGTGCTCCGTAGATCAGCGCACACAGACCAACGCCGATGGCGAAGGCCCAGCCGGCGCCCTTGATCGCCAGTACTGCGCCGATCACCCCGGCGATGCCCAGGTCACGCTGGCTGCGTGCCTCCATGATGCCCAGGCGCACGCTCACGTAGCCCTGAATCAGCAGGGTCAGCGCCAGCGCAACGCCGAGAATCGGCTGCACCAGCGTCACCACCGGCAACAGCAGCAGACCGGTGTTGGTGCCCCAACGGAACGAGCCGACGCCGCCGTAGATCGATTTCATCGCCTTGGCGCCACCCTTGAAGCGTTCGGTGATCACCACCTGCATGGCGGACCACTGCGGACCACACATGGCCACGTCCGGCCCGAAGATGCTCATGAAGGCATTACGCCCACCAAAGATCAGGTGCGAGCGGTTGGGGTTGAAGTCGACCTTCTCGTCACGGCGCACATGGTCGGCTTCGCCGAGGATCGCCTTGGCGCCGAGCACGTCACCGAACACCACCAGATAGGCGGCGAACACGGTGGGAATGGCGGTGACGAACATCATCAGTGGCGGCATGCCGAGGCCGAATACGGTGTATTCGTTCCACAGGGTGACGAAGTCCGGCTGGCTGATACCCCACTCGATGCTGGGCCAGGGTGCCTCGCCGAAGATCGGCGCGACGATCACCGCCAGCAAAATGATCGGGAAGATGCCCAGCTTGGCGAAGTTCCACCAGAAGCGATTGCGCTTCTTCAGCTCCTGGAAATGGATGGAGAACACCAGGTAAAAGGCGATGCCGATGGCGATGGAAATGGTCCAGGGGAAGCTGTCGAAACGACCGCCTTCCTTGAATACCGTCACCACCGCGCTAAGGCCGGCGCCCATGATGATGCCGGCCTTGAGCGCAGAGGGCACCAAGGACACCACCTTGCGTGCCATGCCCGTCATGCCCAGGCCTATCGAGAACACCCCGAGCATCAACTGGAAGGCAATCAGCGCATGCACCCGCTCCGGGCCCTCCGGGAACTGGCTGCAGTAGGCCATCAGCAGTGGTATCGCCGGGGTGATCCAGCCCGGAACGACCGGGTCGCCCAGCAGGTGGTGGGTCAGATACAGCAGGCCGTTGAGCATGACCACCGCCAGCGCCACCTCGAAGGGCATGCCGAGGAATTCGGTCATCAGCGGAATCGCCGCCAGGTCCACCGCACACATGAGCAGGCCCTGCATGTAGTCGGAGATCTCGAAGCGGTAATGAATGAAAGGCAGACGCACCTTGAATGGCCCCACCGGCCAGTAGGGGGCTTCCACACCAAGGTCTTGTTGATGCAGTTCGGACATTTGAGTCACCCAGCTTTATTAGAGTTGTATTTCAGCCGGCCCCAGCACACTGAGGCCTTTCATCTTCGTTGCGGTAATCAGTAGGCAGCGCGGTAGATCTGTTCGATATCGCCAGCCGTCAGGCGCCGCGGATTGTTGCGCATCAGGCGGTCGATCTTGCTGGCTTCCTCGGCCATGGCCGGGATGGCGTCTTCCGGCACGCCGAAGCTACGCATGCCCTTGGGAATGTCGACGCTGGTGCACAGCTCGGCCATGGCCTCGACGGCCAGGTCGGCGGCGGCCTTGTCGCTCAGGCCATGCGTTTGCACACCGAGAGCAGCGGCGATATCGGCCATGCGCTCGACGCAGGCCAGCTTGTTCCAGGCCATCACGTAGGGCAGCAGCAAGGCATTGCTGACGCC
>VFQU01000983.1_pt1 | contig 19366 bp, 19 predicted proteins | sample 3512311 | NCBI WGS metagenome assembly VFQU01 (sample SAMN10412377, study PRJNA504923) | tailings metagenome | isolation source: Relicate 3 Philex TSF3 active mining site | place: Philippines: Tuba, Benguet | collected 2017-08-29
CGTCAGGATCAGGGCGAGAACGTCATCGGCATTTTCCTCGAGAAACTCGGGGTTTGCCATGATGAGCTCGATACCCGGCAGGTCCGGACCACCGAAGCTGACGCCGCAATCGACGACGATCCACTTGCGCTTGCGCTCTGGACCGAAGCCATAGGCGGCCATGTTCATGCCGATCTCGCCGACGCCGCCAAGCGGCACGAAGACGAGTTCATCCCGTTGGTTCTTAGCCATGGGTCTTTTATTCCTTCCTGTCGGCAAGACGCCGGTCGATCTCTGGTCGCCGGTCGCCTTGCCCAATGTTGTGGTCAGCTTCGGGCGCTGGCCGTTGCCCCAAAATGCACATCGCCCGCCGTGATAGGAAACCGCGTTCCATCGTCGTCGCGGATAATCAACCGACCAGCAGAGTCGATGGTTTCAAAAATTCCGCGCCTGATGACGCCGTCCTGAGAGACAGCGACAGGCGCACCGATACCGGCGGCCGAACTGCGCCAGAGGTCGAGCACGGCCGAAACACCGCGCCCATCGTCCCAAAGGCCGAAAACCTCGACCCAGGCATCCGAGAGAGCCTCAAACACCTCTTCGGCACTGCGCTCGACGCCAAGCGCCCGAAGCGACGTCGCGGGATAGGGCGTGCCCTCGGGCGCGGAAACGACATTGACGCCGCAACCGATGACAATGGCGCTGCGGCCATCAGACGTCTTGCTGGCTTCCAGCAAGATACCCGAGAGCTTGGCACCATCGGCCAGAACGTCATTGGGCCACTTGAGCGCAATGCGCGACCGTCCATCGGCCCCGTCCGCCCCATCGATACCGATGCGAAACGTGCCTTGCGGCAATACGGCCGAAAGTCCGCGATTAAGCGCCACGCCTGCGACAAAGCCGAGAGTGGCGATCAGTTCGGGCGATGTATCTGGAACGATGAGCAGGCTCGCGGCCAGATTGCCCGGCACGCTGTGCCATTGCCGTCCACGACGACCACGACCCGATGTCTGGTGGCGTGCGGCAAACCAGATCCCACCCGGATCGCCCGCAGCTGCTGCCGCGAGCGCCTCGCTATTGGTCGAAACAATCTCGTCAAAGCCAGCCAGCCGATAGCCGGCCGCCTTCGCCTTGGCGCCGAGAGTGAAGCTGCTCACCTAGAACAGGCTTCCAGCAGCATTGTGCGCCAGAATGGAGAGCGGATTACCGACCGTGAAATAATAGGTCACGATCAGGAAGCCGAAGACGGCCATGATGATCTTGAGTTCGCCCGGCACGGCCACGAAGTCGGCCTTGGGCTCGTCGAAATACATCACCTTGACCACACGCAGATAGTAGAAGGCGCTGATAGCCGAGGCCAGCATGCCGATGACCGCGAGTACGTAGAGATTGGCTTCGATGGCCGCAAGGAAGACCATCCACTTGGCGAAGAACCCGGCAAGCGGCGGCAGGCCGATCAGCGAGAACATCACGATCGCCATGACGGCAGCGACGAAAGGTCGGGCCTTGGAGGCACCGGCCAGATCGTCGATGGTCTCGACATAGCCGCCAGTCGTCGTGCGCAGCGACAGAAGGCAGGCGAACAGCGACACCGTCATGCCGACATATATGGCCATATAGGTAGCGACACCCTCGACGCCAACCTGTGTGCCCGACGACAGGCCAACAAGGGCGAAGCCCACATGGCCGATGGACGAATAGGCAATGAGGCGCTTGATCGACTTCTGGCCGATGGCCGCGAAGGCTGCCAGAACCATGGAAGCGATGGACAGGAAGATCAGGATCTGCTGCCAGTCGCTGGTGATGGGAGCGAACGTATCCATCACCAGCCTGATCATCAGGCTCATCGCCGCAACCTTGGGCGCCATGGCGAAGAAGGCGGTAACCGGGGTCGGCGCGCCTTCATAAACGTCGGGCGTCCACATGTGGAACGGCACGGCCGAAATCTTGAAGGCAACGCCCGCGAGCAGGAAGACCAGGCCAAAAATCAGGCCAACAGAACGGCCTTCATTGGAAATGGCGACCACGATCTCGGAGAGATTGGTGTGGCCGGTAAAGCCATAAACCAGCGAGGCACCATAGAGCAGCATGCCCGAGGAAAGCGCGCCGAGAACGAAGTATTTGAGGCCCGCTTCGGTCGCCCGGCTGTCGTCGCGCTTGATGGCGGCCATCACATAGAGCGCCAGTGACTGCAGTTCGAGGCCGACATAGAGGCTCATCAGGTCATTGGCGGAAACCATGACCATCATGCCCAGCGTCGAGAGGACGGCCAGGATCGTATATTCGTATTTATGGATGCCGTTTTCCTCGGCATTGGAGAGGCCGAGGATCAGAGCCAGGCCCGCGCCGCCAATCACCAGCACCTTCATGTAACGACCAAAGGCGTCGGCGATGAACAGGCCGTTGAAGATGACGCCATCGACAGGCTGAGCAACGACGAGCACGCCGGTCACTGCCAAAAGGATAATGCCAAGCCAGGTGACCAGGCCGGACTTTTCCTTGTTGACGATCACGCCAACCAGGATCAGCACAAGGGCGCCGACGGCCATCAGCAGTTCCGGATAGGCCGGAGCAAGACTCGCAAAATCGGTAATGTCAGAGTTCACGACTCTCTCCTAGTGCGATGCAGGCGCTGCGGCCGGCTCTGCCTCGCCCGTGGGCGCGGCGTATTCGAGGTGAATGCGCTGATTGGCCAGATCGACGGCCGGATCGCGACCGACGGCAGTGGAATACTGGGTAACCAGATTGTTGACCGCACCGGCCGTCGTATCGAGGATCGGCGCCGGATAGAAACCGAACACGATGGTCAAAACAATCAGCGGATAGAGCACGATCTTTTCGCGCAGGTTGAGATCGAGAATACCCTTGAGGCTATCCTTGGTCAGCGCGCCGAAGATCACCCGGCGATAGAGCCAGAGCGCGTAACCGGCCGAGAAGATCACACCGAAGGCCGCGAAGAAGGCGACCCAGGTATTGACCTGGAAGACGGCAATAAGCGTCAGGAATTCGCCAACGAAGCCGGACGTGCCCGGCAGGCCAACATTGGCCATGGTGAAGACCATGAAGGCGAAGGCATAGCGCGGCATGCGCTCGACAAGACCGCCATAGGCGGAAATCTCGCGGGTATGCATGCGATCATAGATGACGCCGACGCAGAGAAAGAGCGCGCCGGATACAATGCCGTGCGAAATCATCTGGAACATAGCGCCCTGGATGCCCAGCGCATTGCCCGCGAAGATGCCCATGGTCACGAAACCCATATGGGCGACGGACGAATAGGCGATCAGCTTCTTGATATCGGTCTGCACCAGCGCGACCAGCGAGGTCAGGATGATGGCGGCGACCGATAGTACGAAGACGAAGTTGGCAAATTGCGCCGAGGCTTCGGGGAACATAGGCAGAGAAAAGCGCAGGAAGCCGTAGCCGCCGAGCTTGAGCAGGATGGCGGCCAGGATCACCGAACCAGCGGTCGGCGCCTGAACGTGGGCCTCCGGCAGCCAGCGATGGAATGGCCACATGGGCATTTTCACCGCCAGCGAGGCGAAGAAGGCCAGCCACAGCCAGGTCTGCATGCCGGCAGGGAACTGATGCGTCAGCAGGCGCGCAATGTCGGTCGTACCGGCATCCCAGTACATGGCCATCATGGCCAGGAGCATCAGCACGGAGCCGACAAAGGTGTAGAAGAAGAACTTGTAAGCCGCCTGAATACGAGCCGAGCCGCCCCAGATGCCGATGATGAGGAACATCGGCAAGAGCGTGCCTTCGAAGAAGACATAGAACATGGCCAGATCGAGCGTGGTGAAAACGCCGATCATCAGCGTTTCGAGCACCAGGAACACGATCATGTATTCCTTGAAGCGCGTGTCGACATCCCAGCTGGACAGGACCACGGCCGGCATCAGCAGCGCCGTCAGCACCACGAACAGCACCGAAATACCGTCGACGCCGACGCGATAGCCGATGCTGTCGCCGATCCAGGGCATGTTCACGACGAACTGGAAACCAGAATTCGTGGTGTCGAAGGCGTTCCAGAGCGCCAGCGACAGTGCGAAGACCACCAGGGTCGTCACCAGCGAAATCCAGCGCAGCGCGCCGGTCGCCGTTTTAGGCGTCAGCAACAGGACTGCCGCACCCAGCGTAGGCAGCCAGGTCAGGATCGTAAGGATGGAATTTTCGAAGGTCATCAGATGAGCCCCCCGGCCACGATAGCCCAGGTCAGCAGCGCCGCAATGCCAATGAGCATGGCGAAGGCATAATGATAGAGATAGCCGGACTGCAACTTGACCACCCAGCTGGTGACGTTCTGGACGCGACGGCCAAGGCCCTCGGCAATCTTGCCGTCAACCAGCCAGTCGTCGAAGCCCTTCCAGATGGCATTGCCGATCCACAGCGTGGGACGCACGAAGATCGTGTTGTAGAGCTCGTCGAAGTACCACTTGTTGAGCAGGAACTTGTAGAGCCCCGGATTGGCAGCAGCCAGACGACCGGGAACATCGGGGCGACGGATATACATGTACCACGCTGCAACGAAGCCGAGGATCATGGACACCGTGGCGCTCCACTTCACCCAAGTCGGCACATGATGCGCGTCCTCGATGATCTGGTGATCGACATAGATCGCGCCGGCGAAGAAGTGTTCGATATGCTCCACATCGTGGAAGAACATGCCGTAGAACACCACACCCGCAAGAACGGCACCAACGGCCAGCACATAGAGCGGCACCAGCATGACATTGGGCGATTCATGGGCATTATCATAGGCCGAGCCATGGTGACCGTGATCGTCATGGCTATGATCATCATGGGCATGATCGTCGTGACCATGCGCGGCTTCGCGTGGCGACCCGTGGAAGGTCAGGTGAACCAGACGCCATGAGTAGAAGCTGGTGAACAGCGCGGCGATCACGAGAAGCCAGAAGGCGAAGGAACCGACATTGCCACCGAAGGCATAGGCGCTTTCGATGATGGCATCCTTGGAGAAGAAGCCGGCAAAACCGAAATTGGTGCCGGGAATGCCGACGCCCGTCAGCGCCAGCGTGCCGATCATCATCATCGCATAAGTGATGGGGATCTTCTTGCGTAGCCCGCCCATATTCCGCATGTCCTGCTCATGATGCATCGCATGGATGACCGAACCGGCGCCGAGGAACAGCAGGGCCTTGAAGAAAGCGTGGGTAAAGAGGTGGAACACACCGGCCGAATAGGCGCCTACCCCCAAAGCCACGAACATATAGCCGAGCTGCGAACAGGTCGAATAGGCGATGACGCGCTTGATGTCGTTCTGGACGAGGCCGACGGTTGCCGCAAAGAAGGCGGTGATGGCGCCGATCACCGTGACGACGGTGAGTGCGACAGCCGAGAACTCGAAGATGGGCGAGAGACGAGCGAGGAGGAACACGCCCGCCGTGACCATGGTTGCGGCGTGAATGAGGGCGGAAACCGGTGTCGGGCCTTCCATCGCGTCGGGCAGCCAGGTGTGGAGCAGGAACTGCGCCGACTTGCCCATGGCGCCCATGAAGAGCAGCAGGCAGATGACGGTCATGGCATCAAGCTGCCAAGACAGGAACTGGATAACCGGCAGGCCCGTCGTGGCGAATTCGTCGGCGGCGTGGAAAGCGCCATCGAAGTCGATATGGCCCAGCACCATGAAGGCACCGAAAATGCCAAGCGCGAAGCCGAAGTCACCGACCCGGTTGACGATGAACGCCTTCATCGCCGCGGCCGTGGCGGACGGCTTGGTATACCAGAAGCCGATCAGCAGATAGGAGGCCAGCCCCACGCCTTCCCAGCCGAAGAACATCTGCAGGAAGTTGTCGGCCGTCACCAGCGTCAGCATGGCGAAGGTGAAGAGCGAGAGATAGGCGAAGAAACGCGAGCGATGCGGATCTTCGTGCATATAGCCGATGGAATAGACATGCACGAGGGCCGACACAGTGTTCACGACCACCAGCATGATGGCTGTAAGCGTATCGACACGCAGCGTCCAGCGCAGGTCCATGTCGCCGACCTGAATCCAGCGCATGACCTCAACCTTAAGCACGGCGGCATGACCGTCGCCGACCGCGCCCACCAGCCCGTCGCCAAAGGCCACGGGGATGAACACAAACCAGCTCAGCACCGCCGCGATGAGCAGCAGGCCCGTCGTGATGAACTCAGACGGGCGATGCCCGATCTGGCGGCCGAGAAGCCCGGCAATAAGTGCCCCGATAAGGGGCAGGAAAACAATCGCCTGAATGATCATAGCGTCAGCTCTCAGCCCTTCATCATATTGACGTCTTCAACCGCGATGGAGCCGCGGTTGCGGTAGAAGATAACCAGGATCGCCAAGCCGATGGCGGCCTCGGCGGCAGCCACGGTGAGGATCATCAGCGCAAAAATCTGGCCTTGCAGATCGTTGAGATGCGCACTGAACGCCACCAGGTTGAGATTGACAGCCAACAGGATCAGTTCCACCGACATCAGGATGACGATGATGTTCTTGCGGTTGATGAAAATGCCGAACACGCCCAGCGTGAACAGGATTGCCGCGACGGTCAGGTAATGACCGAGCCCGATTTCCAAGCCCATATTAGCCCCCTATAGTCCCTGACCGCTCTTGACCTTGACGACCTTGAGCGTCTCGCTGGCCTTGCGACCCACCTGTGCCGCCGTATCCTGCCGCTTGATGCCCGGCCGATGCCGCAGCGTCAAAACGATAGCGCCGATCATGGCGACAAGGAGCACCGCAGCGGCGCCCTGGAACAGGAAAATGTAGCGCGTGTAGAGCACCTGCCCGATGGCGCGGGTGTTCTCGATCGTATTGTCGATCGGCAGAGCCGAACCGCCCGCAATTTCCGGCGAAATCAGCGCCGAACCGGCAACCAGCAGCAGTTCGAGCAGAAGCACGACGCCGACGAGAATGCCGATAGGCGCGTATTGCAGCAGGCCCGACTTCAACTCGGCGAAATCGACGTCCAGCATCATCACCACGAACAGGAACAGCACGGCGACGGCGCCGACATAGACCACGATCAGGATCAGCGCCAGAAACTCGGCGCCGGCCAGCATGAACAGGCCTGCGGCATTGACGAAGGTGAGAATGAGGAACAGCACGGCGTGAACCGGATTGCGCGCCGAAATGACCATGAAGGCCGAAGCGACGGCAATCGCCGAGAACACGTAGAAGAAGAACAGTGGAAGGGTCATGCTCTTCCCTCTCAGCGATAAGGCGCGTCGGCGGCCAGATTGGCAGCGATTTCACGCTCCCAACGGTCGCCATTGCTGAGGAGCTTCTCCTTGGAGAAGTAGAGTTCCTCGCGCGTTTCGGTTGCGAATTCGAAGTTCGGGCCTTCGACAATGGCGTCCACCGGGCAGGCTTCCTGACAGAAACCGCAATAGATGCATTTCACCATGTCGATGTCGTAGCGCACTGTACGGCGGGTGCCGTCATTCTGGCGCGGACCGGCTTCGATGGTGATGGCCTGTGCGGGGCAGATGGCCTCGCAGAGCTTGCAGGCAATGCAACGCTCTTCCCCATTGGGATAGCGGCGCAGGGCATGCTCACCCCGGAAGCGCGGGCTGACCGCGCCCTTTTCGAAGGGGTAGTTGATGGTCGGCTTGGGCGAGAAGAAATACCGCATGGCCAGAAAGAAGGCCGAGACGAACTCCCGCAGCAGCAGCGTGTTGACGATCTGTCCAGCGCGCATCAGGCGACTCCTCCGTGCCAGCCCCAGCCGGTCAGCTGAAGAACGAAAGCAACGATCACGACCATGATCAGGGAGAGCGGCAGGAACAGCTTCCAGCCGATCCGCATGAGCTGGTCATAGCGGTAGCGGGGCACGATGGCCTTTGCCATGGCGAACATGAAGAAAACGAGGGTAACCTTGATGAAGAACCAGATGATGCCCGGCACCCAGGTGAAGGGCGGCAGATCGATGGGCGACGCCCATCCCCCGAGGAACAGGATCGTGGTCATGGCGCACATCAAGAGGATCGAGATGTATTCGCCGAGCATGAACAGCAGATAGGGCGTGGCCGAATATTCGGTCATGAAGCCGGCAACCAGCTCGGACTCGCCTTCCGCCATATCGAAGGGCGGGCGATTGGTTTCCGCCAGAGCCGAGATGTAGAACACCACGAACATCGGGAACAGCGGAAGCCAGAACCAATTGAGGAACGAGAGCCACGGCACGCCCAGCATATGGGCAAGGCCCATGTCCCTCTGCGCGATAACGATATCGTTGAGGTTGAGCGAACCGACGCAGAGCAGCACCGTGATGATCACGAGGCCGATGGAGACTTCGTAGGACACCATCTGCGCTGCGGCACGGAGCGAGCCGAAGAACGGATATTTCGAGTTCGACGCCCAGCCACCGATGATGACGCCATAGACACCGAGCGAGGAAATGGCGAGCAGGTAAAGGATACCCACATTGATATTGGCCATCGCCCAACCGTCGCTGACCGGCACCACGGCCCAGCCGGCAAGCGCCAGCGTCGCAGTGATCAGCGGCGCGGCAAGGAAAAGAACCTTGTCGGCACCGGCCGGAATGATGGCTTCCTTGAAGACGAACTTCAAAAGGTCGGCAAAGGACTGCAGCAGACCAAACGGGCCCACAACGTTGGGGCCACGGCGCAGCTGCACGGCAGCCCAAACCTTGCGGTCACCCAGAAGGATGAAGGCGGTGAATATCAAGAGACCGACGAGAAGCGCCAGAGCCTTGTAGACAAAGCCAATCTGCGTTCCCCAGCCGAGGAACGGAATACCGAGCAGATAGTCGAGGGCAGCGATGATAAAGTCCATGGTGCTCCCCTACTCCGCAGCCTGCCGCAGGCCCAGAGCCATGGCGGAACACTCGGCCATGGTCGCCGAAGCGCGCGCAATCGGGTTGCTGAGATAGAAATCGGAAACCGGCGAAGCATAGGGCGCCGACTTGGTCTTGATGGCCGCCTTGGCGAGCTTGGCGACATCGGCAACCGAACCGGAAGCGATGGCGTCGATGCGGGCCAGATGCGGGAATTCCGCATAGATGGCACGGCGCAACTCGGTAAGGGAATTGTAGGCCAAAGGCTTGCCCACGGCGCCAGACAGCGCACGGATGATGGCCCAGTCTTCCTTGGCATCGCCCGGCGGGAACACGGCACGGGTCGTGACCTGTACGCGGCCCTCGGTGTTCACATAAGTGCCCGACTTTTCCGTATAGGCAGCGCCCGGCAGGATGACATCGGCGCGGTGAGCACCCTTGTCGCCGTGCGAGCCGATATAGACCACGAAGGCCTTGCCCATTGCAGAGGTGTCGTATTCGTCCGCCCCGAGCAGGAACAGAACGTCGAGTTCGCCCTTGCCGGCCAGAGCGATCTGGTCAGCAGAGCACACGCCACCGTCATGCGGCACGAAGCCGATATCGAGGCCACCCACTCGGCTGGCCGCATTGTGCAGCAGCGCAAAGCCGTTCCAGCCTTCTGCAACATTGGCGCCGGTGGCCAGCTTGGCGGCGAGTGCGATGGTGTCGCGACCGGCCTGCTTGCCGAGCGTGGCATGGGAGACAGCGCCTTCGCCCACGATGATCAGCGGACGCTGGGCGTTCTTGAGCACTTCGGCGAACTCACCCTTGCCGGCGGCAAGATCGGCGAGGGTTTCAAGCCCGCTACCGAGATAGGTGTAGTCGTAGGTCAGGTCGGCCTGTTCGCCGATTACGGCTACCGGCAGGCCCTTGGCACGCCAGGTCTTGCGGATGCGCGCATTGAGCACCGAGGCTTCCTTGCGCGGATTGGACCCGATGATGACGATGGCGTCGGCTTCTTCGATCCCGGCAATACCAGGGTTGAAGATATAGGCCGAGCGCGGCATGGACGGATCGATGCCCGACATTGCCGGGCGCACATCGGTCATGCCCGAGCCCAGAGAGGCCAGGAGGCCCTTGAGCGCATACATTTCCTCGACGGCAGCCAGATCACCGGCAATGGCGCCGACCTTGTTGCCGGCCTTCTTGATGCGCGCGGCGACGGCTGCGAATGCTTCTTCCCAAGTCGCGGGCTGGAGCTTACCGCCCTTGCGAACATAAGGTCGGTCCAGACGCTGGGACTTGAGCCCATCCCAATGGAACCGGGTCTTGTCCGAAATCCACTCTTCGTTGATGGCTTCGTTGATCCGCGGCAGCACGCGCATGACTTCACGGCCACGGCTGTCGACGCGGATGGCCGAGCCAACGGCGTCCATGACGTCGACGCTTTCGGTCTTGGTCAGTTCCCAGGGACGCGCATTGAACGCATAGGGCTTGGAGGTCAGGGCACCCACGGGGCAGAGGTCGATGACATTGCCCTGAAGCTCGCTGGTCAGCGCGCGTTCGAGGTAAGGCGTAATCTCGGCATCTTCGCCACGGCCCAGCAGGCCCAGTTCGGAAATGCCGGCAACCTCGGTGGTGAAGCGGACGCAACGCGTGCAGTGAATGCAGCGGTTCATCGAGGTCTTGATCAGCGGACCCATATATTTGTCTTCGACGGCGCGCTTGTTCTCGTGGAAGCGCGAGCCGGAGACGCCATAGGCCATGGCCTGGTCCTGCAAATCGCATTCGCCGCCCTGATCGCAGATCGGGCAATCGAGCGGATGGTTGATCAGCAGGAATTCCATCACGCCTTCACGGGCCTTTTTGACCATGGGCGTGTTGGTGAACATTTCAGGCGGCTCGCCATTCGGGCCCGGACGCAGGTCCTTGACCGACATGGCGCAGCTTGCCTGCGGCTTGGGCGGCCCGCCCTTCACTTCGACCAGACACATGCGGCAATTGCCGGCCACGGACAGGCGCTCGTGATAGCAGAAGCGCGGGATTTCCGCGCCAGCCGCTTCTGCCGCCTGCATCAGCGTGTAGTAATCGGGAACTTCGACGAGCTGGCCGTCGACCTTGATGGAAGCCATAGCCCTACTCCGCAGCGATCGACGGCACAGCGCCGTCGCTGGTGGACGAATATGTATATTGCTCGATCCGCGCCTCGATGGTCGGGCGGAAATTGCGGATCAGGCCCTGGATCGGCCAGGCGGCAGCGTCGCCAAGCGCACAGATGGTGTGGCCCTCGATCTGCTTGGTGACCTCGAACAGCATGTCGATTTCGCGCTTCTGGGCACGGCCTTCGACCATGCGTTCCATGACGCGCATCATCCAGCCGGTGCCTTCACGGCAGGGCGTGCACTGGCCGCAGCTCTCATGCTTGAAGAAAGCCGAGATGCGCCAGATGGCTTTGATGATGTCGGTCGACTTATCCATGATGATCATGCCGCCGGTGCCGAACGAGCTCTTCTTCTCGCGCAGACCGTCGAAATCCATGACGGCATCCATCATGTCCTCGGCCTTGACGACCGGACACGACGCGCCGCCCGGAATGACAGCAAGAAAATTGTCCCAGCCGCCACGAATGCCGCCACAGTGCTTTTCGATGATGTCCTTGAAGCTCTCGCCAAGGGCTTCTTCGAAAGTGGCGGGCCTGTTCACATGGCCAGAGACCATGAAGAGCTTGGTGCCGACATTATTCGGGCGACCGATACCGGCAAACCACCCTGCCCCGCGACGGAGAATTTCCGGCACGACGGCGATGGATTCGACATTGTTAACGGTCGTCGGATTGCCATAGACGCCCATGCCTGCCGGGAAAGGCGGCTTGAGGCGCGGCTGGCCCTTCTTGCCTTCCAGCGATTCCATCAGCGCGGTTTCTTCGCCGCAGATGTAAGCACCGGCGCCGTGATGGACGATGATATCAAGGTCCCAGCCGTGGATATTGTCCTTGCCGATCAGCTTGGCGTCATAGGCTTCCTGCACGGCTTCTTCGAGGCGTTGACGTTCCCGGATGAACTCACCGCGCACATAGATGAAGGCCAGATGCGCATCCATGGCGCGGCAGGCGATCAGGCAGCCTTCGATCAGGTGATGGGGGTCATGCCGCAGGATTTCGCGGTCCTTGCAGGTGCCCGGCTCGGACTCGTCGGCATTGACCAGCAGATAATGCGGGCGACCATCGCTCTGCTTGGGCATGAACGACCACTTGAGGCCCGTCGGGAAGCCGGCGCCGCCCCGACCACGCAGACCCGAAGCCTTGACCTCGTTGGTAATCCAGTCGCGACCCTGGTCGAGAAATTCCTTCGTCCCAACCCAGCCACCACGCTCACGCGCGCCCGCAAGGCGCCAGTCGTGGTGGCCATAGAGATTGGTGAAAATGCGATCCTTGTCAGCGAGCATGATCAGCTTTTCCGCTTCGAGAGATAAACAAACCAGAGCAACACGCCGAGCGCCGCTCCGAGTGCTGTCGGCACAAAGTCCGGCAGCGCAATATTGGTGGCCGCCCGCAGACCCGACAGCACAGCAATGACCAGCACGACAAGGCCAATACCGATGGCCCAGTCCATAGCCTTGAGTGTGCCGAAGTCGATCTTGCGTTCGGCCATTTAGCGTGGGTCCTTCCCGAAGACCTTGCGGTACTCTTCGACACCACCCTTGGCGAGCGCCTTTGCCTGCTTGACCCATTCATCGCGCTCGATGCGGCCCTTGAAGTTGAGGACTTCATCGACCCGGCCAATGTCCGCCTTCTTGAAGGCCGCGACCTGCGCAAAGGTGGTGATGCCGAGCGCGTTGAGTTTGCCCTCAAGCACCGGACCGACGCCCGAAATCAGCTTGAGATCATCGACCGCGCCCGCAGGACGCTCGAACAGCGGCTGGACCGCGCCGGCGTGGTCCGCAGTGGGCGACACTTCCTTGGGATTGGCCTTCTCGGCCTTGATCACAGGCTTGGACTTTTTGACCGCAGCCGAAACACCGCCTTCGGCGGGTTCGCTCACTTTGGCCTTGCCTGGCGCCTTGCCTCCGTCGATGGCCGCACCGGCAGCCTCGGCCCCCACAGCGGTCTCGCGCATAGCCTTAGCAGGCTTGCCATCGGCCTTTGCGGACCGCGCGGCGTCCTTGCGTTCGCCTTCGGCCTTGGCCACGGAAACCTTGGCTTCCTTGGGCGTACCCTTCAGCGCCGGAGCGTTTTCTTCGGCAACGTCCTTGGGCTTGGCGGCCATGGTCGGCGCAGGCGCAGCCGGGGCAACAGCGGCGGGAGCCGCAGGCGCATCGGCTGCCGGCGGCACAAACTTTACCCGCTTGGCGGTCGGCTTTTCGGTCAGCGTCGTCATGCCGCCTTCGGCGGCAGCATTCTGGCGGTCGATCTGCGTACCGGGCTTGATCGTGTCACCCTTGCCAGCGGCAAAGGCGTCGATGATCTCTTCCATGCGGGCCGGCGTCAGGTCTTCATAAGTGTCGTGATAGATCATCACCATCGGCGCGTTCACACAGGCGCCGAGACACTCAACCTCTTCCCAGCTCATCGTGCCCTCGGCATTGCGATGGTGCGGCTCGGGATGAATCTTGCTCTTGCAGACATCGATGATGTCGCCCGCGCCGCGCAGCATGCAGGGCGTCGTGCCGCAGACCTGGATATGGGCGCGCGTGCCCACCGGGGCCAACTGGAACTGGGTGTAGAACGTTGCCACTTCCAGAACGCGGATATAGGGCATATCCAGCATTTCGGCGACCTTTTCGATGGTCGCGCGAGTTACCCAGCCGTCCTGATCCTGCGCCCGCATAAGCAGCGGGATAACGGCAGACTGCTGCCGGCCGGCCGGGTAAAGCGCGATGCGCTTTTCAGCCCATTTGGCATTTTCATCATTGAAGGCGAAACTTGCCGGCTGAACCGACTCGTCCGCAAGGCGTCGCGTAGACATCAGCGATCCACCTCTCCGAACACAATATCAATCGAACCCAGAATTGCCGTCACGTCGGCCAGCATATGGCCCCGGCAAAGCCGGTCCATGGCGCTCAAATGGGCAAAACCCGGCGCGCGGATATGGCAGCGATAGGGTTTGTTGGTGCCGTCGGACACGACATAAACACCGAACTCACCCTTGGGCGCTTCGACGGCGGCGTAGATTTCGCCGGCCGGCACCTTGTAGCCTTCGGTATAGAGCTTGAAGTGGTGGATGAGCGCCTCCATGGACTGCTTCATCTCACCGCGCTTGGGCGGCACGACCTTGCCGTCGGTGGAGGCAATCGGCCCCTTACCGTCCGGCGCATTCAGCTTGGCCACACACTGCTTCATGATCCTGGCCGCCTGCCGCATTTCTTCCATGCGGATCAGGTAGCGGTCATAACAGTCGCCATTGGCACCGACCGGAATGTCGAAATCCATTTCTGCATAGCAGTCATAGGGCTGGCTCTTGCGCAGGTCCCAGGCCGCGCCCGAGCCGCGCACCATGACGCCGGAGAACCCGCGACCCCAGGCCTCTTCCAGCGTCACCACGCCGATATCGACATTGCGCTGCTTGAAGATGCGATTCTCGGTCAGCAGGCGATCGAGATCGACCATGAAGGTCAGGAATTCGTCGCAGAAAACATCGATGTCGTCGATCAGGGCCTGTGGAAGATCCTGATGCACGCCGCCGGGGCGGAAATAGGCTGCGTGCATACGCGCGCCCGAGGCGCGCTCATAAAAGATCATCAGCTTTTCGCGCCACTCGAAACCCCAGACCGGCGGCGTCAGCGCGCCAACGTCCATGGCCTGCGTAGTGACGTTCATCAGATGCGCGAGGATACGGCCGATCTCGGCATAGAGCACGCGGATCAACTGGCCACGACGCGGCACTTCAATGCCCAGCATGCGCTCGACGGCCAGCGCAAAGGCATGCTCCTGATTCATCGGCGCCACATAATCGAGGCGGTCGAAATAGGGCACGGCCTGAAGATAGGTCTTGTATTCGATCAGCTTTTCGGTGCCGCGATGCAGAAGCCCCACATGCGGATCGACGCGTTCAACCAACTCGCCGTCCAGCTCCAGAATGAGGCGAAGCACGCCGTGGGCGGACGGGTGGACCGGGCCAAAATTGATGGTGAAATTACGAACGTCGACTTCGGACATCAGTTCTTCGCCTTCTCGTCGCCGGGCAGCACATAGTCGGTGCCTTCCCAGGGCGACAGGTAATCGAACGAGCGGAATTCCTGCGTGAGCTTGACCGGTTCGTAGACGACGCGCTTGCGCTCTTCATCATAGCGAACCTCGACGAATCCCGTCAGCGGGAAGTCCTTGCGCAGCGGATGGCCGTCAAAGCCGTAGTCTGTGAGAATACGGCGAAGATCCGGATGGCCGGAGAACAGCACGCCATAAAGGTCGTAGGTTTCGCGCTCGAACCAGTTTGCTCCGGCAAACACGTCGCAAATGGACGGAACCGCGGTTTCCGCATCGGTGGTCACCTTGACGCGGATGCGCTGGTTCAGATGCGGGCTCATCAGGTGATAGACCACATCGAAACGCTCTTCGCGCGCCGGATAATCGACCCCGCAGACATCGACGAAGCTGATGAACCGGCACTTCGCGTCATCGCGAAGGAAGGTCACAACGTCGACGATGCTATTGCGGGCAACGGTGACGCTAAGATCACCAAAGGCAACCTCAAAACCCAGAACGGCTTCCCCCAGCGAGGCAACAATATGCTCACCAAGCGACACCAGAGGATCGACAGCTACAACAGTCTCATCCATGCCCTGCCCTACCTCTCGATCGTGCCGTCGCGGCGGATTTTCTTCTGCAGGAGCAGAATGCCGTAGAGCAGCGCCTCAGCAGTCGGCGGGCAACCGGGAACATAAACGTCAACCGGCAGCACGCGATCGCAGCCGCGTACAACCGAATAGGAATAGTGATAATAGCCACCGCCATTGGCGCACGAGCCCATGGAGATCACATAGCGCGGCTCGGGCATCTGGTCGTAGACCTTGCGCAGAGCCGGCGCCATCTTGTTGGTCAGCGTACCCGCCACGATCAGCACGTCGGACTGACGCGGGGAAGCGCGAGGCGCCGTACCGAAACGCTCAACGTCATAACGCGGCATCGACATCTGCATCATTTCCACGGCGCAGCAGGCCAAGCCCGTCTGCATCCACATCAGCGAGCCGGTGCGCGCCCAGGTGATGAGTTGGGAAACGGTCGTGACGAGAAAGCCCTTGTCGGCCAGCTCATTATTCACGCCCACAAAGAACGGATCGTCGGCTCCAACCGGATTGCCGGTCGAAGGATCGATCGCGCCAGTCGGTCGCGGAGTAACCAGTGTCGAACTGGACGGGCTCAATCCCATTCCAGAGCTCCCTTACGCCATTCATAGATAAAGCCGATGGTCAGCACGCCGAGGAAGATCATCATCGACCAGAAGCCGAACCAGCCCACATCCCGGAAGGCCACGGCCCATGGGAATAGGAAAGCCACTTCGAGGTCGAAGATGATGAAGAGAATCGCCACGAGGTAGAAGCGAACATCCACCTTCATGCGTGCGTCGCTGAACGCTTCGAAGCCGGCCTCGAACGCCGAAACCTTTTCAGGATCAGGTCGCTTGACCGCCACCAGAAACGGCGCGGCAAGCAGGGCCATTCCGATAACGGCCGAAAGTCCGATGAAGATGACAATGGGCAGATAATCGCTGAGCAAATCGGTCATGCGGCAGCCTAATAGTTCATGGCGGCGGAGGACGCCGCGACGCACGCGAGAATCGATGCAATTGGGGCACCAAGCCTGACGCGCAGGTGATGTTGAAGGCCTTAGACCTTCGCCCCAAACGTTTCAAGGGAAAGAAAATATGATCAAAATAATCATATTGATCCTTGCGAGCGGGCATGCGCGCGAACGCGAGCCACCGCTCCCTTTTGGCATGCATTTCCAATTTGAAGCCAGAAAGAGAAACGAGGCTTGATCGCCTGACTTTCGCCAAATGCTTCTCGGACCGGACGAATCGAGCGCCAAAACCAAAACGGCGAACCGATTGCTCGGTTCGCCGAATTGGGCTGCAAGTTAGGTTGCCGGCTAGGCGCCGGCACCTGCAATCTTAGAAGTGGTAGAAGATACCAACGGTGGCCTTGGCCGACTCGAAGAAGGCATCGCCAGCTTCGGTTGCAAAGTCACCCTGGCCAACAACTTCACCGCGGACGGTGATCGCGTCGGAAACGGCGAATTCAACACCACCACCGAGCTGGTAAACGCCCTGAGAAGCGCCACCCTGAACCTGCATACCAACACCACCGATCGCATAGACCAGGGCAGAGTCGGTCACAACAGCACCGACGCGCAGGTTGGCGAAGAATTCACCGGTCGAGGTGACCGGAGCAGCGCCATTCCACAGGTAGTCAGCGGTAACTTCAACGCCGAGCAGGATCGGGTCGACGGGGATGAAGTTCACACCGACGGCAGCGCCGACAACACCATAGGTAGTGCTGTTGGAGGCAGCACCGTAAGTACCGGCGTTGGCACCGATGAACTGGCCACCGACGCGAGCACCAACATAGAGACCTTCCCAATCGAAGCCAGCCGGAGCATAGATCGGCTGCGGGGTGGTCGGGATGATGAGGTCGGCAGCGTGAGCACCACCAACCATGAGAGCCGCGGCAGCAACGCCAACGGACAGCGAACGTACAAACATATCTTGCACTCCCATAGAGTTAACCGTAGTCGCCCGATATTTGCCTTACGCCCTTTCAGGTTGCAAGAGCGTAAGCGGACGAATGCGAAGTGCGGATAAGATTTGATGACCAATTGGGGGCAGGTGTTGCGCGAATACCCCAAAATTGGTTCAATTTGATACAAATGTGACAGAACGGGGTGATCGCTGCGGCAACAGCATGTCGCGATTTTGGCAGATCACTCCATATCTGCTAGCAACTTGCCACATTTCGGACAAAAATCAAGCAGCGCGCCAAAAATGGAGCGTAACGGCGTTAATCGCCCATAACCTGTTGATCTAGAAATGGAAATTGGCGCCAAGGGTAAATTGATCCTTGGAATTGGCGCCTTCAAGCGCGAATCCATGGAGATATTGGGCGCGCAGGGAAACAGAATCGGTCACAGCCAGTTCGACCCCGCCACCGAGAAGGGCATCCTGTTCGGATGGCGGTCCCAAGTCGAGGCCGTAGCCGCCGGCGGCGTAAACCAGCACATTGTCGGTCGCTACGAGACCGGCCCGGCCCAATATCTGTCCATAGCTGGTATCACCGATCCCGCCGGCAAGGCCGCTGACCGCGACCTCCGCGCCAAGAAGGTAGAAATCGAACTGCGCGTTGACGCCGGCCTGCAGACCGACCCCGGCTTGAGTACCACTTAAGGCGCCATTCTGGGCAATTCCAAAAAAGCCGGCATAAAACCCTGACCAGTCCATGCCACCCTGGTCGTGTACGGCGACCGCAGTGGTCGTGGACATGGGAATGGATGTCACGTCTGCCGCATAGGCGACAGTTGTTGGCCAGGCGAGGAGGAGGCTGGCGGAAAAACCGATGCGCAGACTATTCATGTTGACCTCCTCGCTACGGGTTTCGACATTGGAACAAACGTTGCGCGGTCAGCTCAGTTCCTCATTAGCCTCCGCAGCGCAGCTCTGATGCGGATCATCGCTATGGTAGCTGCCCCACCAGCACAGGCTCTGCGCTAAATTCGGCAGGAAATATCCGTTCAAGCGCCGCGATCTTGGGCAGGTCATGCACCACGATATAGGGCCAGTCCGGATTGAGAGTCAGAAAATCCTGGTGGTATTGCTCGGCCGGATAGAAGGCCTCGAATGGCTCCAGCGTCGTTACGATCGGCCCTTCGAACAGACCGGTCACGTCCAGCTGGTCGATATAGGCCTCCACTACCGCCTGCTGGTCGGGATTGCGCACAAAAACGGCCGAGCGATATTGCGTACCCCTGTCCGGCCCCTGATAGTTCAATTGGGTCGGATTATGCGCCACCGAGAAGAAGATGTGCAGCAGGGTTCCGAAGCTCACGACCGAAGGATCATAAGTCACTTCGACCGTCTCGGCATGGCCAGTGTTCCCGCGTGTGGTCAACTCGTAGGTTGCCGTTTCCGCCGATCCACCCGCATAGCCGGAAACCGCGTTTTTCACGCCTTTGACTCGCTGGAAAACGCCCTGGACGCCCCAGAAACATCCCCCTGCAAACAAGGCAACCGCAGTGTCGCCGGCCTCGGCCAGGTCACGCACAGGTCCCGGGATCACCACTGGCGCCTCTTGTGCAGCCACGGGCCTTACGGAAAACGGCAGCGCCAGCGTGGGCGCGGCTAGAAGGCCCGCGAGAAAACTGCGGCGGTGAGGACGAGAAAAATCGGGTGGCGCATTATCGAGTATCGGCATTCCGGGCACCTCGGGGGGTCATTTGCCCGATGATACGCCTGGGAGAACGGCAAGGTTAGGGGAGACAGCCGAAATCACGCCGATATGAGTGGCAAGGCAGATGGGTGCAGCGACAGCGCAAGATGCACCACCCAAAACTTCAATAATTTCTATGAGAAAGGGTGGCGCGAGAGACGGGGCTCGAACCCGCGACCTCCGGCGTGACAGGCCGGCGCTCTAACCAACTG
>VFQU01000984.1_pt1 | contig 19336 bp, 9 predicted proteins | sample 3512311 | NCBI WGS metagenome assembly VFQU01 (sample SAMN10412377, study PRJNA504923) | tailings metagenome | isolation source: Relicate 3 Philex TSF3 active mining site | place: Philippines: Tuba, Benguet | collected 2017-08-29
GCATCTTCACGTTCATCTCGGCGCCGCTGCACTGGGTGCTCGACAAGCTGCACGCGCTGACCGGCAACTGGGGCTTCGCGATCATCCTGCTGGTGCTGCTGATCAAGGCGGTCTTCTACAAGCTCAGCGAGGCGCAGTACCGCTCGATGGCGCGCATGCGCAAGGTCGCGCCGCGCATGCAGGCACTCAAGGAGCGCTACGGCGACGACCGCCAGAAGCTCAACCAGGCGATGCTCGAGATGTACCAGAAGGAGAAGATCAATCCGCTCGGCGGCTGTCTGCCGATGCTGATCCAGATCCCGGTGTTCTTCGCGCTGTACTGGGTGCTGATCGAGAGCGTCGAGCTGCGCCAGGCGCCGTTCATCGGCTGGATCCAGAATCTGTCCGCGCCCGATCCGTACTTCGTGCTGCCGATCCTCAATGCCGCGGCGATGCTGCTGACCCAGCACCTGACGCCGATGACCGGCATGGATCCGACGCAGGCCAAGATCATGAAGTTCATGCCGGTCGCGTTCTCGGTGCTGTTCGCATTCTTCCCGGCCGGCCTCGTGCTGTACTGGGCGACCAATGCGATCCTGTCGCTGATCCAGCAGTACATCATCACCAAGCGCGTCGAGGCCGGCGAACAGAAGCCGGCCAAGGCCTGACGATCCGCGCGGCGGTCGCATCGGCTGCCGCGTCGCCGTCCGAGCGCAGTGACGAGCCGCCCGCATGTCGAGCGCCGACACCATCGCCGCGATCGCGACACCGCCGGGCAGCGGCAGCGTCGGCATCGTGCGCCTGTCCGGTCCGGCCGCGCCGGCGATGGCCGGCGCCCTGCTCGGCCGGACGCCGCGGCCGCGTCATGCGCATTTCTGCCGCTTTCTCGACGCCGACGGCCAGGCGATCGATCACGGCCTGCTGATCCACTTCCCGGCGCCGCATTCGTTCACCGGCGAACACGTCGTCGAGTTGCAGGCCCACGGCAGCCCGGTCGCGTTGCGCCGGCTGCTCGCGCGCGTCGTCGAGCTCGGCGCGCGGCAGGCGCGGCCCGGCGAGTTCTCCGAACGCGCGTTCCTCAACGGCCGCCTCGATCTGGCCCAGGCCGAGGCGATCGCCGATCTGATCGCGGCCGGCTCCGAAGCGGCCGCGCGTTCGGCGATGCGCAGTCTCGACGGCGCATTCTCGGACCGGGTCCGCGCGGTCACCGAGGCGACGATCCGCCTGCGCGTCTGGATCGAGGCCGCGATCGACTTTCCCGAGGAAGAAATCGATTTTCTCGCCGCGCCCGAACTCGCCCGCGGACTGGCCGATCTGCGCGCGCAACTCGCCGACGTGCTCGCCGGCGCACGCCGCGGCGCGCGTCTCGCCGACGGCTTGCACGTCGTCATCGTCGGCCGTCCGAACACCGGCAAGTCGAGTCTGCTCAATGCGCTCGCCGCCGCCGAGCGCGCGATCGTCACCGACATCCCCGGCACCACGCGCGACGTGCTGCGCGAATCGATCGATCTCGACGGCGTCGCGCTGACCCTCGTCGACACCGCCGGCCTGCGCGACGCCGACGATCGCGTCGAGCAGGAAGGCATCCGCCGCGCGCGTGCCGAGCTCGCTAAGGCCGACGTCGCGATCCTGGTCACCGACGATGCGCACGCCGACACCGATCGCGCCCTGCTCGATGGCCTGCGCGACGCAGCGACGCGGCTGATCGTCCACAACAAGATCGACCTCGCCGACCGCGCGCCGGAGAGCCGGCTGCACGACGGCGATCGGCATCTCTGGCTATCGGCCCAGACCGGCGCCGGCCTGCCGCTGCTGACCGCCGAGCTCGAACGCCTGGCCGGCCGCGGCGCTGCCGGCGAAGGCAGCTACAGCGCGCGTGCGCGCCATGTCGCCGCGCTCGAGCGTGCGTCGGCGGCGCTGCAGGCCGCCGAGTCGGCATTGATCGAGGCACGCGCCGGCGAACTCGCGGCCGAGGAACTGCGTCAAGTGCAGCACGCGCTCGGCGAGATCACCGGCGAGTTCAGCGACGAGGATTTACTGGGAAGAATCTTCGCGGATTTCTGCATCGGCAAGTAGTCAGCGACCGTCGCAGGCGCCGCGGTGGACCCGGACACGGCGCCGCGTGACGCGTGGCGTCCGGCCCGCGCAACGCGCCTGCGATCGCGACGCCGCCGGACGTCGGCCGGTTGCGTTCGTCTGAGCCGCGCCGGTCGAGTCGGCGGCGCCGGCACCGCTTCGGCGCGAATGCGCGGCGACGTGCCCTGATCTGGCAGACTCTTGCGCAGCGGAGCTCATCGTGGTCCGTGCTCGATCGATACGGAGACGGCATGCGCCCTGGCCCCGCCGACACGATCATCGGGCCGGACGCCCTTCTGGAGTCTCGCAGCGCAATGGCCGTCGCTTCCAACTCAACCGCCCGAAGCGCCGAGTATCGCTTCGGCGAATTCCGTCTGAATCCGGCCGCGCACGAATTGTGGGTCGGCCCGACGCTTCGTCCGACCTCTCCGCTGGTGTTCGAGTGCCTGGTCTATCTGCTCGAACATCGCCAGCGCATGATCGGGCGAGATGAGCTGATCTCGGCGGTATGGGGCAGCGTCGACGTCGCCGATCAGCAGGTGCGGCAGCTCGTGCAGCGTGCGCGCGCGACGGTCGATGACGACGCCAAGCGCCAGGACGTCATCCGCACCGTCGCCGGCAGCGGCTATCGCTGGGTGATGGCGGTGGAGACGATCGAGCCGCCGGCGGCGCCGGGTCCGAGCGCCGAGGTGCGCACAGCGGCGGCGGCGGCCGTTGCGCCCTCGTCGCCGCTCGCGGATCAGGCCGCCGCTGCTGCGGTCCGCGAAGCCGGCGAGCCGGCCGGACCTGCGCGGCGGCCTGCGTCGGCGCGCCGGGCGATTCTTGCGCTATTGGCTGCAGGGCTGGTGCTGACGGCGGTCGTGGCCTGGTTGCACGGGCGGCACGATGCCGAGCCGGTCGTCGCACCGGCGCCAGCGGACGCGCCGCGCGCCGTCGTCGTCCTGCCGCTGGCGGTCAGCGGACCGCCCGAGGCCGGCTGGGTGCGGCTCGGTGCGATGGATCTCATCGCGCAGCGTCTGCGCAGCGCCGGCATGCCGGTGCCGCCGAGCGACAGCGTGGTCGCGGCCGTGCACGCGGTCGGCGCGGCGGACGCGCCGGGCTGGCTGCCGAAGCTGCGCGACACCCTCGGTGCCGCGATGCTGGTGCAGGGTTCGGCGGCAGCGTCGTCCGGTGCCTGGAAGGTCGAGCTGAGCGTGACCGACATCCAGGGCCGGCGGCACCTGGCGAGCGCCGAACGGGCCGAGGTCGTCGAGGCCGTGCGCGACGCTACCGACCTGCTGCTCGCCGCGCTCGGCGAGTCGGTCTCGGCCGATGCCGACGAGCGGCGCGACGACCTCGATCGTCTGCTGCAGCGCGCCCGCGCGGCGCTGTTGGGCAATCAGCTCGACGCCGCGCGATCGATCCTCGCCGGTGCGCCCGATGCGCTCAAGGGCGAACCTCGCGTGCGTGTCGTCGCCGCGCAGATCGATCAGCGCGGCGGACGCCTGGACGACGCGGAGCGAACGCTGCAGGCGCTCATCGACGATCCGGCGGCGGCCGGCGATCCGGACAGCCGGGCCGACGCCCTGGCCACGCTCGGTTACATCGAACTGAGCCGCAACGATTGCGAGCAGGCCCATCGTCGCTTCGACGGCGCGCTGGCCGCGCTGCGCGATCCGCGCGGCAGTCGCTACGGACGCATCCTGACCGCCCGCGGTTCGGTGTCGGCGTGTCTGGGACGAATCGAGGCGGCGTTGAGCGACCTCAGCGCGGCCGGACCGGCGGTCGACGCGGCCGGCGATCGCCTCGGCCGCGCCAACCTCGACAACCACTTCGGCGGGCTCGAGCTCTATCGCGGCCGCCCGGCACAGGCGGTGGCGTATCTGCAGTCGGCCCAGGCCGTCCATCAGTCCTTCGGTGCGGTCGGCAGCCTCGTGCAGGATCTCAGCCTGCTCTGCGTCGCCTACGGCGAACTCCTGCAATGGCCGCAGGCACGGCAGGCCGCCGAGGCGCTGTGGGCTCTGCGTGAACAGGTCGGCGACGCCGGCGTGCTCTACGCGATGGCCGGCCTGCGCGCCCGCACCCTGGTCCGCAGCGGCGAACTCGACGCGGCGCAGTCGCTGCTCGACGGCATCGAGGCGGCCCGTCCGGAAGGCAGCCGCGTGCCGAGCGCACTGACGTTTCACGAAGCCAGGGCGGAGCTGGCCTGGCAGCGCGGCGACCCGCGGTCGACGATCGAGGCGATCGACGCGGCGCGCGCGTTGGTTCCGGAGGATCGGCTGCGCGATGACGAGGATCTCTACGTCGTGCGTCTGCTGCGCCAGCGTGCCGAGTTCGCGCTCGGGCAGGCGCCGCCGCAGGCGGCGGAGCGCGCATCGGACCAGGGCGCGGACGGGTCCGTTCCGGTGCTCGTCGCGCGGGCCGAGTGGCTGGCCAGCGCGGGCACGCCGGCCGCTGCGGAAGCGGCGTTCCGTACCGCGATGACGGCCGCCGAGGCGCGCGACGTGCCGGCGATGACGGTACTGGCCGTCACTGCGTTCAGCCGCTGGCTGCTCGCCGAGGGCCGCAGCGCCGATGCGCTGTCGACGGCAGGACGGATCGCACCGTGGGCCGAGCGCGATTTCGACAGCGCCGTGCTGCAGGCCGAGGTGTTCCAGTCCGCCGGCCAGCCCGCGGCCTGGGCGGCGGCGTGGCAGCGCGCGCAGAAGCTGGCCGGCGAGCGCCGCCTGCCGGCCGGGCCGGCGACGTCGGGGTCGGACGCTGCCGCCGGCGACTGAGTGGGCGCCGGCGACGTCGCGCGTCGACCGCGCGCTCCGATGCCCTGATCGTCTGTTTTGCGCGATGCAACAGAGACCACGCCCGTCGTTGCGTATTGTGTCGTCCGGCCAGCCCGGCAGTCATGGTGCGACGCGATAGAAACGACGACCGCGATGGATCGGCGACGCGCCTGCGACGCCCCGGCGACCGGAAGTCCGTTCGATCGCCGTACGGTGACCTCCGCACCGCACCGGCCAGGGATGTGCGTCGTGCTCCGGCCCGGGACGCGTGCGCCCAGGTCCTGCGCATCCGCAGGAACCCCGATCGTCCATCAGAGGGCAGTCCTACCGTGAAACCGTCTTCACCCCAGCCCGGCCCACGGGCATCGCGCTTGCGCAGCGCCTTCTTCGCGATCGTACTGCTCGCATTCGCTTCCGGCATGCCGGCCCGAGCGCAGGGCATCCTCGATCCGTCGTTCGCCGCACCCGCGGACTGGCTGTCTCCGGCACGCGTGAGCGCGCTGGGCGTGCAGCCCGACGGCAGGATCGTCGTCGCCGGCTACTTCTACAGTACTCAGAACGTCCGCGTGATGCGTCTGAATCTGGACGGGTCGGAGGACACCTCGTTCGCGCGTGTGCGCACCGACGAAGACCCAAAATTCGTTCTGATCCAGCCGGACGGCAAGATCCTGATCGGAGCCCAGCAGAACGGCGCGCTCGCCAACGTCAACGGTCACGACGTGATGAACCTGGCGCGCCTGAACGCCGACGGCACGCTCGATCAGACCTTTCAGGGTCCCTGGATCGACTTCGACGGCAACAACATCCGCGGCCTCGCTCTGCAGCCCGACGGCAAGCTCTTGATCGCCGGCAGCTTCAACAGCGTGTCCGACCAGCCTCAGAAATGCATCGCGCGGCTCAATCCGGACGGTTCGCTCGATCCGACGCTGGTCAGTCCGTTTCCGTCGGGCCTGTTCTGTCCGGAATACATCGCGTTGCGCGCGGACGGAAAGATCTACGCGAGCGGCAGCTTTCCGTTCCCGGCGAACTCCAGTCCGCGCTCGACCCTGGTCCGTCTGAATCCGGACGGATCGCTCGATGCCAATCTGAGCCAGACGGTCGGATTCGACGGGGCGGTGCGCACGCTGTCCGCGCTGCCGGACGGTCGCTTGCTCGTCGGAGGCAGCGACGGCGGGGGCCGCGTCATTCGTCTGAACGCTGACGATACCCGCGACACCAGCTTCGACGTTCGCTTTTACCACTCCGCCGGTCCCGCCATCGTCAACGGCCTGTTCGCGCAACCCGACGGGAAGGTCGTCGTCTCGGGGACGTTCGTCGCGGCCGGCGACCAGCCACGGCCGGGCATCGCGCGAATCAACGCCGACGGCACGATCGACGGCACGTTCGCGTTGCCCGAGCAAGGCGTCGATCTTCCGGTGTTCGCGATGGCCTCGGCCCAAGCGGACGGCAAGATTCTGATCCTCGGTTCGTTCACGCAGATCGAAGGCGCACCGCGCGAGGGACTGGCCCGATTGCGGGTACCGGAAACGACCACGCAGCGGCTGTCGATCAATGCGGCGCACAACGGCGTGCGCTGGCAGCGGTCCGGCGCCGGCATGCAGCTGGCGCAGGTCAAGTTCGAATCCTCGACCGACGGCCAGGCCTGGACGCCGCTGGGATCGGCGACATGGAACCTCGATGCCTGGGAGCTGGGCGGACTCAGTCTTCCGGCGCAGTCCAATCTGTGGCTGCGGGCGGCCGGCGTGGCCAGCAGCGGCGCCGCGCAGATCGGGGCCGGCATCAACAGTTCGGTGATAGGGGCATCGCGCCAGGTCGTGGCGACGGTGTCGCCGTCGGCGGGCGCGGGCGGCAGCATCTCGCCGAGCGTCGCCCAGTACGTCGATGCCGGATCGACCGCGCAATTCACGATCACGCCGGCCGCCGGCCAGCAGATCCTGTTCGTCGGCGGCAGCTGCGGCGGCACGCGGGTCGGCAACGTCTTCACCACGAACGCCGTAGAGGCCGACTGCACCGTACTGGCGCAGTTCGTCGATGCGGCTGCCATCGTGGTCAGTCCGTATGCCGCAGCCGGCGGCACGATCTCGCCTGCTCAGCCGCAGGCCGCCCAGGCCGGTACCGCGCTGACATTCACGATCACACCTGATGCCGGCCATGCGATCGCCGGCGTCGGCGGCAGCTGCGGCGGTCAGCTCAGCGGCCATGCCTATACGACCGCCCCGCTCCAGGCGAACTGCTCGGTCGAAGCGAGCTTCGTCCTCACCACGGCGACGGTGACGGCCAGTGCGACCGGCGGGCACGGCTCGATCGGGCCGGCCAGCCAGACCTTGAACTACGGCGAGGTGGCGACGCTGACGGTGACGTCCGATCCGGGATACAACGCGATCGTCAGCGGCTGCGGCGGAACGCTGTCGGGCTCGGTCTACCGGACGGCGCCGCTGACCGGCGACTGCGCGGTCACCGCACAGTTCTCTGCTTACGCCGATGCCGGCACCTCGATGACGCTCAGGCTGTCGCTCGACCCGCAGAACGTCTGCAGCGTGGGAACGCCGTCGATCGAGGTTCAGTTCGGGCAGGACGTGTGGATATGCGCGAACCTGCACAACGGCACCGGTCGCAGGCTGCGGCCGATGACGATATGGCGCGGTCCGGCGGCGGGCGATCTCAATGCCGTCAGGCCCGACTTCATCCAGATCAACGGAATGAACGCAGGCGCGTCGTGGGCCAACGGCTATTTCGCGCCGATCTCGGCGCGCGCTTCCGGTGATGTGACCGTGACCTGGAGCGGACTGGCCGATCCGGGTACGGGTGGCAGCGACAACGCGCTGGTGCCGACCTACGTCCACGACGAGCAAGCCGCCTTCGTGCCGATCGACCTGTCGAGCTCGCCGCAGGCGACCGACCTCGGGCTGATCCACCCGGGCACCTACGCGATGGTGCGCATGCCGTTCAAGTTCAACTTCTACGGCATTCCGACCGACATCCTGTGCGTCAGCAACGACGGCGCGCTGGTCCCGGCGAACGAGATCTGCAATACCTGGGGAGACGGCAGCGGGTCTTTGCAGGCGGCCGTCGCCTTGCGCAGCACGATCGACTATACGACCGGTTACGAAGGCGGCGCGGTACGCAGCGCCGTCATCGGCGCCGCGCCGAATCGCCGCTTCGTGGTCGAGTGGCGCGACAAGCGGATCCTCGGCGCGGGCTCCGGCGGCGTGACGTTCCAGGCACTCATCGACGAGGCCGACAGCGCGATCACCTATCAGTACGTGTCGATGACGGTGGGCGATGCGTCGGTCGACAACGGCCAGGGCGCGCAAGCCGGACTGCTGCTCGAAAGCCATCGCCTGCGCAACGACTATCCGTCGGGCGCCACGCTGACCGACGGCAAGACGATCCGCTGGACGCCGAGCACGCAGCCGTTCACGGCCTTGACCAGTGCGAGCGCGCACATCACGGTACTCGCGCCGGAGCTGGAGGTGCAGCCGGCGTCGATCGGCGCGCAGGCCGCGCCGGGTGCGTCCGCCACCGCGACACTGACGCTGGGCAATCTCGGCAACGTGGCGGCGCAATGGGAAGCGCTCGCCGCCGCCGGCGACGGCCGCGGGTTCGAGATCGGGAGCGCCTTCGAACCGACGTCGGTGCGCGCACCGTCTCAGGCCGCGACGACGGTCAGGCGTGCGCCGCCGCCGGCCCATGCACAGTCGGGCGGCGTCGACGGATCGGCCTCGGTACCGGCCTTCGCGCACGCCTGGGAGAGTCAGAACAACTCGCGCCTGGTGTCCTTCGCTGCGGGAAGTCCGCCGTCTGCGGCCCCAGCCCACTTCAGCGTCAATCTCTGGGCGGTCATGGCCGGCGGTTTCGTCGACGACGATTTCAGCCAGCTCTACCTGATGCAGAGTGCCGGGGCGAGCGACGATGCCAGCTGGATGGGCGAGCTGCAGCGGCTCGATCCGCACAGCTTCGGCGCCGGGCGTTCGATACTGCGCGGTGTCGGGACGGCGCCGCTGGGCGGCGGCGCGTGGCGCGGCCTGCGCTGGGACGCGCGTACCAACACGCTGTTCGGCGTCGCCTCCAACTACGGCGCTGCGGTCCCACCGCCGTTCCATACCGATCTGTACCGGATCGATCCGGTCACCGGATGGTCGACCCGACTCGCGCGTCTGGACAGTGTCAGCAGCGACGGCACCGCACTGGCCGACATCGCCATCGACAACCACGGCAACCTGTACGGCATCGACATGGGTACCGATACGCTGATCGCGATCGACAAGGTCAGCGGACACGTCCGCCCGATCGGGCCGACTGGACTGAACGTGGGCTACTACAATCTGCAGTCGATGGACTTCGATCACTCGACCGGCACGCTCTACTACGCGACCTGGACCGAAGCGTCGGCCGTGGGTGCGCAGATGTTCACGGTCGACACCGCGACCGGCGCGACGACCCTGGTCGGCACGATCGGCGACGGCCGCAGCGGTCTGCGCGCGCTGTCGATCGCCAAGCCGGCCAGCATCTGCGTCGACGCCGCTCAGGTGCCGTGGCTTTCGCTCGATCGCGACCAGGGCACGGTCGACGCGGCGAGCGCGCAGACCGTCACGCTGAGCTTCGACGCCCAGGGTCTGGCCGTCGGTACCTACCGGGCGAACCTGTGCATCGGCAACGATACGCCTTACAGAAGCCAGATCACGGTGCCGGTGACGCTGACCGTCGCCACCGACGGCATCTTCGCCGACGGTTTCGAGGCGCGGTAGTTCGCCTCGATGATCGCGTGCGTCCCCGGTCCGGCAGCGGATCGGGGACGCCCTTGTAAAGGGCGGACGTGATTCCCGCGGCGACACCGGCGCCCGCCACGTGGCGCCCGTGCGAGGGTGGTGGGCGACACGCGATGATCGTGTCGTCCCGCCGATGCCGACAGCGGTTCGACGTGCGCCTCGCGGAGGCGCTAGGTCAGATCCTTGACCGTCTGCGTGCTGCCGTTGGCCTTGACGCTGGCGATGCCGCCGTCACGCGCCGCCTCGCTGGCGTACATCTGGCTGGTGCCGATGATCTGGTGATTGGCGGCCTTCAGATTGAAGAAGGTCTTGGCGTTGCTCGCGGTCTTCTTCTCGTAGCGTGCGTCGTGCGGGCTGTTGGTCCGGACCGAGGCGATGCCGTTCTCGGCCGACGCCCGGGTCTGGTACAGCTCGCTGGTCAGGATCGTCTCGGCGTTGCCGGCCTTGAGGACGAAACGGAACTGCCCGTCACTGCTCTTGCTCAACTCGAACCAACCGGCCATGCGTTTGTTCCTTCTGCACTGGGTTTAGGACGGAAACGTTCTACTCCAAGAACGCGAAGGAAAGTGTGCCATGTTGTTTCGTTGCTGCGGCAGTCGGTCCCGCCTGCAGCCGGCTGACGGCAGCGGCACCTCCCGGCGCCCGCGCCGGCCCGGCGGACCGCGCTCAGAAGCCCAATGCGAACATCGCGAACGCGACGGCCAGGCCGATCAGCGGCACGACGACGGTCATCGCCGCCATCGGGAAATAGGCCGCCTTGTGCGTCTCGCCGCAGACCGCGCGGATCGTCGTGACGATGTAGCCGTTGTGCGGCATCGCATCGAGCGTGCCGGACGCCAGCGCGACCGAGCGGTGCAGCTGCGAGGCATCGACGCCCTGCGGCAGGTACAGCGGCGCGAGGATCGGCAAGGCGATCGCCTGGCCGCCGGACGCGCTGCCGGTCATCGCGGCGATGACCGCGACCGCGAACGCGGCATTGACGACGCCGTGGCCGGGCAGATGGGTGATCCAGTCGACCGCCAGCGCGAAGCCCGGCACCGCCTTGGCGACCGCGCCGAATCCGACCACGGCGGCGGTGTTGCCGATCGCGATCAAGGCATCGGCGCTGCCGGCGCCGAGCGCGGCGCCGGGTGCCTGCAGATGGCGCCAACCGACCGCGGCGGTCAGCACGCAGCCGGCGAGCAGGGCGACGATCAGTGCGGCGGTGTGCAGGCGCTCGTGCAGCAGGAAGCTCAGCACCAGTACGGCCAGCAGCGGCACCAGCGACAGCAGCGGCGAGGGCAGCATCTGGCGGCTGTCGACCGGATCGCCCTCGCGCGGCTCGAAACGCTCGCCGCGTGCCTTGGCGCGGCCGATCATCCAGTTGAGCCAGACCTGGCCGATGATCGCCATCACGATCGCGGCGGCGAGACTGGCCTCCCAGGCGGCCCAGGGCGACGTGCCGAGGTACTTGATCGGGATCCAGTTCTGGATCTCCGGCGAGCCGGCGGCGGTCATCGTGATCGAGATCGACCCGAAGCCGAGCGCGGCCGGGATGAAGCGGCGCGGCAGATCGGCCGCGCGGAACAGGCTGAGTGCGGTCGGGTAGACCGAGAACGCCACGACGAACAGGCTGACGCCGCCGTAGGTCAGCACGATGCAGGCGATCACGATCGCCAGCGCCGCGTGACGCGGACCGATCCTGCGCAGCACCCAGCGCGCGACGCTGTCGGCGGCACCGCTGTCCTGCATCAGCTTGCCGAAGATGCAGCCGAACAGAAACATGAAGAACCAGCTGGCGATGAAACCGCTGAAACCTTGCATGTAGCTGCCGAGCGCGTCGGTGACGGCGGGTTCGCCGTCGGGCGGCAGCAGCGGCAGGCCGCTCGAAAGCGCGACGACGGCCGCGCACACCGGCGTTGCGATGAACAGGCTGACGCCGCGCATCGCCATGACGATGAGCAGCGCGAGACCGGCCAGAAGGCCGAGCAGACTCAGCATGGGAATTCCCCGGACGTGCGATCGCGCCCAGTATCCGAACCGCTGCCGGAGCCCGGCATTGTACGAAGGTACAACTGCTCAAACGCTGCGCTGCCCGCAGACTGCGCGCCGATCGGGCCATGTCCCGCGCTCGCCCGAGCGCGCTCGTCGCCCCGGCCCGCCACGAAAGACAACGCCACGCAGCGAGGGGGATCTCATGAAGCGCAACCATCTCAGTACGACCATCGGTCTGGTGCTCGGCCTCCTCGCCGCGCCGTGGGCGAGCGCCCAGGACGCACCGGCCACGGCGCCGGCCGCCGATGGCGAGATCGAGCGCCTGGACGGCATCACCGTCACCGCGCGCCGTCGCGAGGAGAGCATCCAGGACGTGCCGGTGTCGGTGTCGGCGTTCGGCGAGCAGGATCTGCAGCAGATCCAGGCGCAGAACATCGACAGCCTGCAGGGCTCGGTGCCGAACATGAACATCGTGCAGGGCCGCGGCTCCTCGGGCGCGGTCAACGTCTTCATCCGCGGCATCGGCCAGCCCGACGCGCTGCAGACCTTCGATCCGGGCGTGGGCATGTATGTCGACGACGTCTACTACTCGCGCATCCAGGGCGCGCTGTTCGGCCTCTACGACGTCGACCACATCGAAGTGCTGCGCGGCCCGCAGGGCACGCTGTACGGCAAGAACTCGACCGGCGGCGCGATCAAGATCGTCACGCGCGAGCCTGGCGACACGACCGAGGGCAACGTCGAAGTCACCGCCGGCCGCTACGGCCTGTTCGAGACCAAGGCCTACGCCGCGATGCCGCTCAACGAGCACTGGGGCCTCAGCGCCGCGCTGATGAGCACCGGCAACGACGGCTACGTGAAGGACCCGGACACCGGCAAGCGCTACAACCAGAACGACACCGAGGCGATGCGCGTGAAGCTGGTCGGCCGGCCGACCGATACGTTCAAGGCGGTGTTCTCGCTCGACTACACGCACCAGGACAATCCGCTGACCCTCGGCAATCCCGAGGCACCGCTGATCCAGACCAACCTGCCGACCGGCACGCGCGTGCTGCTCGAGCCGCGCAGCGGCGAGTACGACTTCCGCACGCGCACCTCGCTCGGTCCCGACGACGGCCAGAAGCTGATCCACAAGGGCGCGGCCGCCAACCTCACCTGGAACGTCTCCGATGCCTGGTCGCTGAAAAGCATCACCGCGTATCGGCAGCTGGTGTCCAAGGCCTATATCGACATCGACGCCTCGCAGTATTCGCTCGGCGACGTCTACGTCGGCATCGACCAGAACCAGTTCAGCCAGGAGCTGCAGGCGCAGTTCGACAACGGCGGTCCGCTGCAGGCGACCTACGGCCTGTACTTCCTGCGCGAGCACGTGCCGTCCGAGCAGTACGCCTGGGCCGACGATCTGTACACGGTCGCGACGCTGCCGGTCACGTTCCTGCGCACGATCGGCGACGACCTCACCACGCGCAGCTATGCCGCCTACGGCCAGGTCAACTGGGAGTTCGCACCGTCCTGGACGCTCGGCGCGGGCCTGCGCTACACGCGCGAACGCAAGGAGTACGACCGCACGACCTCCACGTACTGGGGCCCGCTGCTGGCCGCACTCGACGGCACGGTCGCGTTCGACGCGAACAAGAGCTGGGATGCCTGGACGCCGTCGCTGAGCCTGACCAAGGCATTCTCCGATCGCGTGATGGGCTACGTCTCGGCCAATCGCGGCTTCAAGTCCGGCGGCTTCAACGGCCGCGCCAATGCGGCGGCCGAGGCGGCGAGGCCCGAGTTCGATCCGGAATTCGTGTGGACCTACGAGGCCGGCCTCAAGACCGCCTCGGCCGATGGTCGCCTGATCGGCAACCTCAGCGTGTTCCACAGCGAGTACAAGAACTTCCAGGCCCGCGTCAGCGGCGAGGAGGTCGGCAGTTTCCCCGTGCTCAACGCGGCCAAGCTCAAGATGGACGGCGTCGAGTTCGAGGGCATCGCGCTGGTCGGCGACGGCACGCGCCTGTCGGCGCAGATCGGCTGGATGGACGCGCGCTACGCCTCGTTCGACGACCCGCGCGTGACCGCCAACCCGATCTACGCGAACCTGCACGACCACGTGCCGTTCTCGCCGGACTGGACCGCGCGTGTCGCGGCCAGCCACAGCTTCATGCTCGGCGACGCCGGCAGACTGAGCATCGGCGGCGACTATTCGTTCCGGTCCGAGGCCTGGCTCAGCGTCGACAACCGCGACGTGCTGCGGCAGAGCAGCTTCGGCCTGGCCGGCCTGTTCGGCATCTGGGATTCGCCGAGCCTGAAGTGGCAGCTGCGCGGCGGCGTGCGCAATCTGACCGACAAGGTCTACAAGACCGACGCGCAGGAGTTCTCGAGCGTCGGCAACATCCAGACCGCGTACTACGGCATGCCGCGCAACTACTATGTGACCGCCCGCTACAGCTTCTGAGTGAGCCCTGCGCGGCGCGACCCGCCGCGTATCGATCCATCCGGAGGAAGACCCGATGTCCGTGCTCTCGCCGCGCCGCTGTGCAGGCCCGCTGGCCGCCCTGCTGACCAGCCTCGCGCTCGGCGCCTGCGCCAAGGAACCGGGCGCGGCACTGCCGCGCATCGCGCTGGCCGGCGATCGCGTCATGGTCGCCGGCCTGTCGTCGGGCGCCTACATGGCCACGCAGGCGCATCTGGCGCTGTCCGATCGCATCCACGGCGCGGCCCTGGTCGCCGGCGGGCCGTACGGCTGCGCCGGCGGCAAGCTCGAGACCGCGCTCGGCACCTGCATGAAAGGCGAGCCCGCGCCCGACGTCGCGGCGCTGATCGAGCAGGCGACGAAGCGCGCGGCCAGCGGCGCGATCCCGGATCTGGCCCAGCTCGCCGGCGATCGCGTCTTCCTGCTGCGCGGCCGCCGCGACGCCACGGTCGCCGAGCCGGTCGCGCGCGCGGCCGCCGCGTTCTACGAGGGCCTGCGCGAGGCGGTGCCGGCACTGGCGTCGCTGACGGTGACCTGGGACGGCGATCGCGATTTTCCGCATCTGCTGCCGACTGCCGACGGCAGCGCGCCGTGCGAGTCGGCCGCACCGTATCTGGGCAACTGCGGCTACGACGCGGCCGGCGCGATCTTCGCGGCGCTGTACGGCGCGCCGCCGCGCGCGGCCTCGACCGCCGACGGCACGCTGGTCGCGTTCGACCAGCGTCCGTTCGCGCCGGCCGGCAAGGCGACCGAGCTGGCCGATCAGGGCCGCCTCTACCTGCCCAAGGCCTGCGCCGAGGGCGCGAGCTGCGGCGTGCTGATCGCGCTGCACGGCTGCCAGCAGAACGTGGAGACGGTCGGCGAGGCCTTTGTGCGCGATGCCGGCTTCAACCGCTGGGCAGACGTCTACGGCGTCGCCGTGCTGTACCCTCAGACGCACGCCAGTCTGGCGCCGCTGAATCCGAAAGCATGCTGGGACTGGTGGGGCTATACGGGTGCCGATTACGACACGCGCGGCGGCGCGCAGATCGGCTGGCTCGCCAACGTGCTCGATGCGCTGAAGCGCTGATCGCGGCGGCGCGGGCCGGCGGCCGCGGCGCCGGGGCGAGGCGATGCTGAGCCTGCTGGTCGTCGCCGCCAGCCTGGTCTGGCTCGGCCTGCTGTTCGCCGCGGCGGTCTGGGGCGAGCGCCATCCGGACGGCCTCGCGCGGCGCTGGTCGTACGTCTACGCGTTGTCGCTGGCCGCGTACTGCACCTCGTGGACGTTCTACGGCACGGTCACGCAGGCCGCGCGCTCGGGCTGGTGGCTGCCGCCGACCTTCGTCGGCACGATCCTGCTCTACGTGTTCGGCTTCGGCCTGCTGCAGCGTCTGGTGCGCCTGGTCCAGGACACGCACAGCACCTCGATCGCCGATCTGGTCGCCGCGCGGCTCGGCAAGGATTCGCGGCTGGCCGCGGCGATCACGCTGGTCGCGATCCTCGGCATCGTTCCGTACATCGCGCTGCAGCTCAAGGCGGTCGCGATGAGCTTCAACCTGCTCACGCGCGCCAGCGCGCTCGAGGCGCCGCCATGGCACGACAGCGCGCTCTACGTCGCGCTGGTGCTGGCATTGTTCGCGATGCTGTTCGGCACGCGCAGCGTCAGCACGGCCGAGCACAATCGCGGACTGGTACTGGCGATCGCGCTCGAATCGCTGCTCAAGCTCGGCGCGATGCTCGCGATCGGCGCCTGGGTGCTGCTCGGCTACGGCTGGCCGGCCGCGCCGCCCGATGCGCCGACCAGCGCGAGCGGCTTTCCGGGTCTGATCGTGCTCGGCATCCTGGCGCTGTTCACGCTGCCGCACCTCTATCACGTCGGCGTCGCCGAATGCCGCGACGTGCGCCATCTGCGCACCGCGCGCTGGCTGTTTCCGCTGTACATGGGCCTGATCGCGCTGCCATTGCTGCCGCTGGCGCGCGCCGGCGACCTGCGCCTGGGCGCGCTGGACGTGCCGTCGGACCTGTACGTGCTCGCGCTGCCGCTGGCCGACGGCAACGGCGCGCTCGCATTGCTCGCGTTCCTCGGCGGCCTCAGCGCGGCGACCGGCATGGTCGTGGTCGCGACGCTCGCGCTCAGCCTGATGATCGGCAATCACTGGCTCACGCCGCTGCTGGTGCGCGGTGCCTGGCGGCAGAACGTCGGCGACCTGCGCGGCAGCGTGCTGCGGCAGCGCCGTGTGGTGATCCTGATCGTGGTCCTGCTGGCCTGGGTCTACAGCCGCGAGACCAGCGGCAGCGAGGCGCTGGCCGACATCGGCGCGCTGTCGTTCTCGGGTCTGGGCACGCTGGCGCCGGCCGTGTTGTTCGCGATGCTGCGGCCGCAGACGCCGCCGCGCGCGGTGCTGTCCGGACTGGCCGCCGGCGTCGCGGTCTGGACCTGGTGCCTGCTGGTGCCGACACTGACCGCGCCGGCCTGGCTCGATTCGGGTCCGTTCGGCCTGACCTGGCTCGCGCCCGATCATCTGCTCGGGCTCTCGGGCTGGAGCCGCCTCAGCCGCGCGGTCGTGCTGAGCCTGCTCGTCGAGACCGCGGTGACGCTGCTGCTGGCGGTGCGCGCGACGCGTCCGCGTCCGGTCGAGACCGCCGAGCTCGACGTCGCGACGCTGCGCGATCTGGGCGGGCGCTTCCTGCCGCCCGAGCGCGTCGACCATCTGATCGGGCAATCGCACCTGGGCATCGCCGACAGTGGTCAGATCGAGCGCGTCGAGCGCGAGCTGGCGACCGTGTTCGGCGCGGCCTCGGCGCGGCTGCTGCTCGACGCCGCGCGCCGCGAGCACGGCCGCGATCTGGACACCGTCGCGACGATCGTCGGCGAAGCCTCGCAGGCGCTGCGCTTCAATCAGCGTCTGCTCGAGGCGGCGCTCGAGAACATGACCCAGGGCATCAGCGTGGTCGATCGCGATCTCCATCTGGTCGCCTGGAACGCGCGCTACGCGCAGCTGTTCGGCTTTCCGCCGGCGCTGCTGCAGGTCGGCCGGCCGATCGGCGATCTGGCCGCGCACGCACTGCGTTCGGAAGGCCACGACGAGGCGAAGATCGCGCGCATGGTCGCGCGCCGCCTGCAGCACATGCGCGCCGGCACGCCGCTGCTGTCCGAGCGGCGCTTTCCGGACGGCAGCCTGATCGAGATCCGCGGCAATCCGATGCCGGGCGGCGGCTTCGTCGCGACGTTCACCGACGTCACCGCGTTCCGCCAGGCCGAGGCCGGACTCAAGCAGGTGGCCGAGCATCTGGAACTGCGCGTCGCCGAGCGCACCGCGGCGCTGGCGCGCGCCAGCGCCGCCGCCGAGCAGGCCAATCAGGCCAAGACGCGCCTGCTCGCCGCGGTCAGCCACGATCTGGCTCAGCCGCTCAATGCGGCGCATCTGTTCGTGCACGCGCTCGCGCAGCGGCCGATGCATCCGGAATACCGCGAATCGCTCGCGCACGTCGACGGCGCGCTCGGCTCGGCCGAGGAACTGCTGGCCGGTCTGCTCGACGTCTCGCGCCTGGACGCGGGCGGCCTCGTGCCTCTGCGGCAGTCGTTCCGCGCCGACACGCTGCTGCGCGGACTGGCCGCCGAGTTCGGCGTGCTCGCGCGGCAGAAGGGCCTGATGCTGCGCTACGTGGCCTCGTCGGTCTGGCTCGACAGCGATCCGCAGCTGCTGCGGCGCGTCCTGCAGAACTTCCTCGCCAACGCGGTGCGCTACACGCAGCGCGGGCGCATCGTGATCGGCGTGCGCCGCGGCGGCCGCGTCGCGCGGATCGAGGTCTGGGACAGCGGGCCGGGCATCGCCGCGGCCGACCGCGCGCTGATCTTCGAGGAATTCCGCCGTCTCGGTCACGACGGTCAGGGCCTGGGCCTGGGCCTCTCGATCGCCGATCGCATCACGCGCCTGCTCGGCCACGACTTGAGCCTGCGTTCGTGGCCGGATCGCGGCAGCGTGTTCGGGGTCGAGGTGCCGATCGGACGGCCGCACCAGCAGACCGCCGCGCAGACGCCGGCGCCACGCGTCGAGGCACCGGCTGCGCGTGTGCTGGTCGTCGACAACGATGCGGCGGTGCGCCGCGCGATGGCCGACCTGCTCGACGGCTGGGGCTGCCAGGTGCGCATCGCGGCCGATGCGGCGCAGGCGCGCCGGGCCTGGGCCGACGGCTGGCCGGATCTGCTGGTCGTCGACTTCCATCTCGACGGCGGCGCGACCGGTCTGGCTCTGCGCGACGGCCTGCCCGAGGCCGCGCGCACGCGGCCGTGCATCGTCGTCACCGCCGATCACGGCGAGGCCGTGCGCAGCGCCGTCGCGGCGGCGAGCTGTCACCTGCTCTACAAACCGCTCAAGCCGCTCGCGCTGAAGTCGCTGATGGCGCGTCTGCTGCCCCAGGGCTGACCGCGCGCGATCGCGGCCCGTTCGTCGTCGTCATCGTCGTCGGCGCATTCATCGCGGCCGCTTCAGGCCGGTCACGCGACGGGTGATGCGTCGCCCGGCGTCTCGCCGGCGCCGATCCGCAGCGTGCTCAGCAGCACGCCGGCCTGGGTGCGGTTGCGCACGCCGAGCTTCTCGAAGATCGCGGTGACGTGCGCCTTGACGGTACGTTCCTGGATCGACAGCGCATCGGCGATCTGCTTGTTGAGCCGGCCTTCGGCGACCAGGGTCAGCACCCGGAACTGCTGCGGACTCAAGGTGTGGAGCCGTGCCGCCAGCGTGCCGTCGTCGGCCGTGACCGCGCCGGCCGCGACCGCGGCGCGGTGCTCCGGCGGAATCCAGGTCCGGCAGTCGAGAATCGCGCGCAACGCGGTCTGCAGGTCCTCCAGCGCCGTGCGCTTGGCGATGAAGCCGGCAGCGCCGTAGGCCAGCGCGCGCCGGATCGTGTCCGGGTCGTCGTGCGCCGAGACCATCGCGACGGCGACGCTCGGATACTCCGCACGCAGCGCGGCCAGGCCCATCAGGCCTTGATTGCCGGGCATGTGCAGGTCGAGCAGGACCAGGTCGGTGTCGGGCTGTTCGAGCAGAAGCGCGCGCGCCGCGTCGAGATCGGCGGCCTCGGCGATCCGCGCCGAGGCGTCGAGCCCGGCAACCGCCTGGCGCAGCGCGAGCCGGAACAGCGGATGGTCGTCGGCGATCAGCACCTTGAGCATCGGACACGCGGCGCGGCGAGGGGGCGATCGGCGAGCATACCGCGCCGGCCTGCGACTTTCGTACGATGGCCGCGTCCGCTGCGGCGCGTATCGTGGACCGATGTTCCGATTCCGCGCCGTTCTTCCCGTCGTCGTGTCGCTGCTCGCCGGCTGCACGACGCCGGCC
>VFQU01000986.1_pt1 | contig 19275 bp, 18 predicted proteins | sample 3512311 | NCBI WGS metagenome assembly VFQU01 (sample SAMN10412377, study PRJNA504923) | tailings metagenome | isolation source: Relicate 3 Philex TSF3 active mining site | place: Philippines: Tuba, Benguet | collected 2017-08-29
GGAGGTCGAGCCGGCGCCCCGGCACGATCCAACTGTTTGACCTCGACCCGGACCCCGGCCTGCTCTGCAGGCCGGGGTTTTTCGGTTTTCGGGGTCAGACCTCCCGATATCTCCCCGAAAAGGGGGGGTATTCCGGAAGTGGGCGCGAGTTTCGGTTCTTAGAGTGGTCAGCACTCCACCCGGACGCAGCCACCCCATGAACTGGAACCAAGAGCACGAACTCCCCCTCCACCTCGATGATCCCCAGACCCTGCTGTTCTGGTCAGCCGACGAGCTGATCCCGCTGGCGATGTTCCTGATCGTTGCGATCCTGACGAACAAGCTCTTCATCTGCATGGCGGCCGGCATCCTCGGCGTCTACTGGTACCGCCGCTTCAAGCAGACCCAGCCCGAAGGTTTCCTGCTCCACCTCGCCTACTGGTATGGCTTCGTGCCAGGCAAGGCACGTTCGCTCATTTCTCCGTACATCCGTCAGGTCCTGCCGCTGTGAAGCTCGGCACACAGCGCAAGACCTTCGAGCAGGCGCTCAGGGAAAACAGCCTGACCCGGTGGATCGTCGCGGGCCAAGTGCTGGTGGTCCTCGTCATGGCCTTCGGCTGGGCCTCGACCGACCAGCGCGTGGTGCTGGTGCCTCCCACGCTGTCGACGAAGGCTGAGGTGTCCGCGAACTGGGCCAGCCAGTCCCTGCAGATCGCTTGGGGCCAGTTCCTCGCGACCAACTTCGGGAACATCAGTCCGCGCAACGCCGACGTGGTGCTGGAAACGGTGGGCAGCCATCTGTCGCCCTCGGTCTATCGCAGCGTCGTCGATCGGCTCGCCGAGCAGATCAAGGTGTTGAAGGACGAGCAGCTGACGATCGCATTCGATCCCATGAACTCGCGCTGGGACGAAAACCGCCAGTCCGTCCTGATCACCGGCGAGCATCGAATCCGTGGCCTGCGTGGCGCCGAGCGCCGCGAGGTGAAGACCTACGAGATGCGCTTCGTGGTCTCGAACTACCGGGTGCTCCTCGATCACCTCGATGTCCATGACGGGGCGACGCCGCCCCCGCCCCAGAAAGCCCAAGGCTGATTGCCCATGCAACTGAAACTTCTCGCTCTGGCCGCGGCCGGCGCGCTGCTAGCGGCCGCCCCGCTCACCGTGATCGCCGACACCCAGATTCCCGGCCTGCCGGTGAAGACGGTCGGCGATTCGATCGAACTGGAATTGCCGGCTGAACCCTCCAGCTCCACGTCGGCGGCCGACGCGCCTGCGCCCGAAAGCAAGGAGGCCGAGGCTCTTGCCGCCCAGATCAATGGTCTGCGCCAGAGCCTTCCAGCTGCCGCAACGGACGCAGAAATGGGGCGTGGACTCACGCCGCCGCCTTCATCGATCAGCGTGCGCCCAGGCGTGGTTGAGGTCATCCCGATCGGTCTGCAGCGGTTGAACCGCATCCGCACACCGTTCGCCAACCCCGACGTGAAGACCGTCAGCGAGACGGCCATGATCGAGGTCGAGGGCTCGGTCATCTACGTGTCAACGGACACCCGTGATCCGATCTCGATGTTCATCACCGAGCGAGGCCAGCCGGACCTGGCCCTGTCGCTGCAGCTGGTGCCTGCGCGCATCCCTCAGATCGAAACCTCGCTTGAGATGCCCGGTGTGTCGCTCTCCGCGGTGCGCGGCGAACCGCGAGTCGCCTCGGATTGGGAGCTTGATCAGCCGTATGTGGAGACGCTGTCCGAGCTCATGGCCACCTTGGCACGCCAGGAGGTCCCGGCTGGCTACGGCATGAAGGAGTTCAGCGCAGCCGATGGGCTGCACCTGCCTGCCTGTGCGTTCCCGCCGGGCGTGGTCGTTCGCCCCGCGCAGATCCTGACGGGATCGAACCTGATCGCCGTCATCGCCGAGGTCCGCAACGAGGGCCCCATGCAGGTGGTGCTCGATGAGAGCGCGTGTGGATCGGCAGGCGTCCTCGCTGTCGCGGCCTATCCCAGCCTGACCTTGGAGCGCGGCCAGTCCACCGAGCTCTACATCGCGCGTGAACTGCCGCAGCAGGGACCGACGCTTCCGCGTCGTCCGGTGGTCGCTGGAGGTGCCCGATGAGCACCGCGGCAGCCACGTCCAACACGAACTGGTGGCAGCGCCTGCCGCCCAAGCAGAAGCAGATCATCACCATCGCGGGCTCGCTCGTCGGGCTCCTGGTTGTCGTGCTGCCGTTCCTCGACAGCGGTCCGACCATCCAGACCACACCGTCAGCGCCGCGGGCGGTCGCCGACATTCTGCCGACCGGGGCTTCGCGCGAGCTGGGCCTTGCGGGGCTTGCCGCCGAGGTGGATGCACTGAAGCGCGACCTCGCGGAGCGCGATGCCAAGCTGGCTGCGCTGCAGGGCCAGATCGAGGAGAACAAGACCGCCGGCCCGGCGCCGCAGGATTCCGGCGCCCCGATGTCCGATGAAGCTCGCGAGTTGTCCGAGGAAATGCTCGCGCGCTTGGCGCTGCTCGAATCCCGCGTGGGAGGAGGGCAGGGCGGCGCCGTCGCACCGCCAGCGCCGCAGCAGGCTCCGCGCGCCCCCGGCATGCAGCCGCCAGGTGTGCCGCCGCAGCAGCCGGGCCAGCCACAAGCGGATGCGCAGCCATTGATCCGTGTGCCGGCACTGCGCTCGATCACAGCCGTGCCCGAGGAAGCGGCAACCGCAGAGCAGACCGATGCCGAGGACACCCGCGTTGCCTACTTGCCGTCGGGCAGCATCATCCAGGGCGTGATGCTGACGGGCCTCGATGCCCCCACTGGCCGCGGCTCGCGCCAGGACCCGGTCCCCGTGCTGGTCCGCATCAAGCACGACGCGATCCTGCCGAACCGGTTCCGCGCCGATATCAAGGAGTGCTTCATGTTGTTGGCAGGCATGGGTGACCTCTCCAGCGAGCGAGCCTACCTGCGCGGCGAGAGCTTCTCCTGCGTCCGCGAGGACGGCGGCGTGGTCGACGTCCCGCTCAACGTCTATGCAGTGGGCGAGGACGGCAAGGCCGGCCTGCGCGGGACGCTGGTCTCGAAGCAGGGTCAGGCCATCGGCAAGGCGATGCTCGCCGGTATCGCACAGAGCACGAGCCAGGCCTTCTCGCGCGGCGGCATCGGAACCGGCAACACCGGTTCGGTCGACCTCAACAACGCCGCTGAGAGCGGCCTCTATGGCGGCGCCGGCTCAGCCCTCGATCGCGTCGCGCAGTTCTACATCGATCTGGCCGAACAGATCTTCCCTGTCATCGAAGTCAGCGCGGGGCGCGATGTCTCGCTCGTCCTCGTGAAGGGCGCCGAGATACGGATGGTCCGTAGCTGATCGGACTTCCCGATATCCCCCCGAAATCGGCTGCATTCCGAACAACTGGTGCGAAACGCGCCCCCTAAGCTGACGTCATCAGGAGGTCACTCATGTCCATGAACCGCTCGCTGTTCCTTGCCGTCGTTGGGGCGCTCACGCTCCTCCAGGTGGGCTGCGGCACCACCAGCAAGTTCACCTGCGGCGCGCCGCAGGGGATTCCCTGTCTCTCCGTGCAGGAGGTCTATGAACGCACGGAGTTCTCCAGTTCTATCACTGCCGACAGCCAGCCGCCGGCTGCTTCCATGCCCGCTGCGTCTCTGAGCTACACCTCACCAGACACCGTCCGGCCAGCACCGGTCGTCATCGAGGAGGGCTCGCTGATGATCGCCCCGACGGACAGCTCGCCCGCCCCTGTGTCCGACGCCCTGCTGACCGGTGCCCGAGTGATTCGCGTCTGGGTAGCGCCGTGGGAAGACCGCCGCGGCGACCTGCACATGAGTGGCTACGTCTTAAGCGAGGTCCAGGGCCGCCGCTGGCGCGTGGGCAACACCCCGCCGGCAAGCCGTCCGGTTCTCCGCCTCCTCGAATCCGCCTCGAATCCTCCGAATCCCTCGAGCCCCGATCCCGCGCCCGCCGGCGCTGGCTCCTGACATTACCCGCTGCACCTACCCACCCGCACCAAAGGAGATTTGTCATGAAGCGTAATCTCGCCCTGCTGTCCCTGATCCCGCTGCTGCTGATCGGCCCGGACGCCCTCGCGATCAGCTCCACCACGCCGGATGGCGTGACCGTCGTCAATGCCGATGGCCCCTTCCAGCAGCTGCTGGGCCTCGTGGTTGGTCTCGCCACGGGTGCGCTTGGTAAGGCGCTGGCCATCATTGCGTTCATCGTCGGCCTCGTCATGGGCGTCGCGCGCCAGTCGATCATGGGCTTCCTGATCGGCGCCGCCTTCGCGGTCATCCTGGCCTTCGGCCCCGCGATGCTGATCAGCATCTTCTCCGCGACCTTGCCGGCTGCAGCTCCTGCGGCCGTGGTTGCCCCCGCCGTGTTTCCGGTCGGCTGAGCCACAAACCACACTCGCAGGAGCGAACCCATGAAGACCACGACCCAGACTTTGGCTACCCACGTTGCAGATCACGGCGGCGATCAGCGCGACGCGCTGATCACCGTCGCCCCCGGTGTGTGCGGATTCGGCTTTGTTGTCGAAGAGATGTTCAAGGATGGCGAACTTCTCAAGCGGCTCAGCGAGAAACTTATCCCGGCGAAACCGTTTGGAGCCAAGTGGCTCGTCCACGACTTGCCGAAAGCCGAAGTCGATCGCCTCATCGCCCGGGGGAGCGTGAAGGGACCCATCACCCCCGGTGAGCCCAATCGTCCCTTCCTGCTCATGGTCATGCTGAAGGACAGCGCCGACGCTGCGACTGAGCGGCTCGTTCGTGCTGCCCGCGACTCGACTGCCGAGCTGCTGACCTCGTTGGGACTCGGTCATGAGCCTTTGACCAGCGACGGCTGCCGCCAGCTTGACCAGGCCTATCTTGACGAGTTCCGCGCGGTCGATGGATTCGATCAGCCGTACTGGCTGGGCAGCCAAGTCAGCGTGGGCGAGGAGCGAGTCCATGCGGGATAGAACCGAAACCTTGGCGGGGGTTTTCGGGGTCGTCCAGAGTTACGACGATGACGAAGGGCTCTTCGTCATCGCGCCGGGGGAGTTCGGATTCGGGGTGATCGCAGATCCCCTGACCGGGATGGACGAGAGCACGGCCGAGAAGATGAACCAGCTGCTCACGCTCCCGTTCCCAGCGGGCGCGATGATGCAGTTCACCCTGTTCTCGGGTCCCGACATCGAGCAGTACCTCACGCGCTTCGAGGTCGTTCGTGGCGGCACGTCGGACCCGGTCTTGCGGCAGATGATGCAGGAGCGGGTGAACTTCCTGCGCCAGGGCGTTGACGATCCAATCGACAACGTCTCTGGCGTCAGGTTGCACGACATTCGGGTGGTCATCACGGTCAAGCTGCCAGCCGGCAGGTTCGACGCCTTCGATCCGACCAAGGCAAAGCCGGCACAGGAGCTCCGACAGTCCGTCCTGCAGACGCTGAAGACCATCGGCTTCCGGTACGAGGTGCTCACCCGCGAGCGCTACCTGCGGTTCATGCAGGTGGTGCTCAACCAGGGTCCTGACGCAAGCTGGCGCCACACGGTGGCCACAAGGGTCTCGGAGGATCAGCTGCTGTGCGAGCAGATCCTCGATCCCGACAACGCGATCAGCGTCGACAGTACCGGCCTGTGGCTGGGCAAGCAGACGCGCGTCAAGGTGCTGAGCCCAAAGCAGTACCCGCAGTCGGTCGGCATCAACACGGCACTGCGCTACATCGGCGACTTCCTCCAGGGCCAGCGCGGCATCCGCGAGCCCGTCCTGATCACGATGAATGTGATCTTCGAGGATGTCGCCAACGAGCGGAACAAGCGGGAGGTCCAGCAGGCCTGGGCCACCCGCAACGCCGAGGGGCCCTTGGCACGTTTCGTCGCCAAGTATGGCAAGACCAAGAAGAGCCTCGATATCGCGATGCGTGCGCTCGACAACGGGGATCGACTGGTCAAGGCCTACATCGGCATTGCGCTGTTCTGCCGCAACGAGGAAGACAGCGTTCGCGCTGTCGCCAACGCAAAGTCGTACTGGCGTGAGTTCCGCTGGCAGATGCTGGAGGACCGCTATTTCGTCCTGCCGCTGTTCTGCCAGCTGCTTCCGTTCGCGGGGGATACCGACATCCAGCCGATCCTCGGTCGCTACAAGACCTTCCCGAGCAGTTCGGTGGTCGCGCTCGTGCCGGTGCTGGGCCCGTGGCGCGGGACCTCCACGCCTCTCGTAACGCCGTTCTCGCGGGATGGCCAGGTCATGGCGGTCTCGCCCTTCGACTCGGAGACCAACTACAACTTCTGCGTGTCCGCCGAGTCGGGCGCCGGTAAATCGTTCTTCGTGAACGAGCTGGTGTGCTCGATGCGCGCGACCGGCGGTGCCGTCCGGATCATCGACGTCGGCAATAGCTACCGCAACCTCTGCGAGATCCTCGATGGTCAATACATCGAGTTCGATCCGGATCGGGAGATCTGCCTCAATCCCTTCGACAGCATCACGCGGATCGACGAGGAGATGGCGGAGCTGACCGTGCTCTTGGAGATCATGGCCGCGCCCAAGGACGGGCTGACCGACTACAGCCGCGCAGCGCTCGAAGGCATCGTCCGCCAGGAGTACGCGGCGAATGGTCCTGCGTCCACCATCGATGGCGTCCGCGATCGTTGCCTCGCCTCCGAAGACCCGCGCGTGCGCGACCTTGCGGTGCAGCTGGGCGCCTTCTGCACGGGCGGCCAGTACGGCCGCTACTTCAACGGGCGTTCGACGCTCGACATGAGCAATCCCTTCATCGTGCTTGAGCTTGAGCACCTGAAGCAGCAGAAGCATCTGCAGCGCATCGTGCTGCTGATGCTGATGCTCAAGATCAGTCAGCAGATGTTCCGCGGCAGCATCGGCCAGCAGAAGATGCTGGTGATCGATGAGGCGTGGGACCTCCTGGGCTCGGACGAGACCCGCGACTTCATCGTCGCCTTCTACCGCCGTGTCCGTAAAGCCAACGGTGCCGTGGGCACGATTACCCAGTCGATCAGCGACTTCTACCGCAACACCGGCGCGCAGGCGATCATCGAAAACTCGGCCAACCAGTACCTGCTGAAGCAGGCCGGTGAGTCGTTGAACATGATCCAGCAGGAGAAGCGGCTGGACCTCGGCGAGTTCGGCTACAAGCTGCTGCGCTCCGTGCACACGATCAAGGGCGAGTACTCCGAGATCATGTTCCGGACCAACTACGGCACGGGCATTGGCCGGTTGGTCGTGGCGCCCTACACGCAGCTCGCCTACTCCACGCATCCCGACGACCGGGCTGCGATCAAGGCCTATCGTGACCGGAACGTGCCGCTGCACGAGGCGATTCTGCGTGTGCTGGATGACCGGTCCAAGCGCTTCCGGAGCGCGGCATGAGCAGTTCCAGCGGGTTGCTTACGATCATCGGCTCCGCCGTGCTGGTCGCGGCGGGTCTCTTGGCTGGGAAGTTCTACGTCGACCGCGAGCTGGCAAAGCGTCCGCCGGTCGTGGTCATCGACGAGATGGCCCTGGTGCGCGCCATTGGCGGCGCGCGGGCGAATCCCTCCGAGCTTGAGGCGCTCTACCGTCGCATCGATGCGTCCTCCAGTGAGCTGGCGAACGCCGGCTACCTCGTGATCCGCCGCAATGCGCTCCACTCCGCGCCCATAAGCGCCGAGGTGCAGCCATGAGTGTACGCGTGCTGGCGCGCGTCACCCCGTGGCAGCGGCGGTTCCTCGCCTTCGCCCTCGTGTCCAGCGTGGGGCTCGCCGCGGTGGGCTCGCATGTCTCCTCCAACTACCGGATTGCCTTCGACCAGCAGGCCGTGCGCTGCCTGCCGTGGTGGTCCTATCTCGTCGCCCTCAACGTCGAGCCTGAGCGCAACGGGCTGCTCGCCTTCGAGTCGGGCTCCTCGCAGCCGATGTTCCCGCCGGGCACCCTGCTGGTGAAGCGCCTGATCGGTGTGCCGGGGGACAGCATCGAAATCCAAGGCGGCGAAGTCAGGCTGAACGGCACGCCGATCGCCGCGCTGTCGCAGGAGGTGCTCGGGAGCCTCCGCCGCTCCGTCGATGAGTACGACGCGCGCTACCAGCTGGGCGAGGGCGAGTATTTCGTCCTCGGTGACGCGCCGGTCAGCTATGACTCGCGTTACTGGGGGCCTGTGCGCAAGACCGACGTCGTCGGACGTGCGCGGGGTGTTCTGTGATGCGGAGGGGGATGGGCGGCCTGTTGGCCGCGCTGCTCGCCTGTGGCGCGGTGGCGGCCGACGATGTGATCGACGTGCAGCGTTCGATCCGCGTGCTGGAAAACCCAGCTTCCGAGCTCAATGAGCAGGACTTCCGGCTCATCGATCAGGCGAAAGCCGTGGGTGAGGGAGCGCCCGCCGATCCCATCTTGCGGGACATCGCGCAGGGAGGGCGGATGGCGCTTGAGGGTGCCCTCGAAGAGCAGCTCGCGATGAGTCCGGCCCCCGGCCCTGCACAGGACGGAGAGCCCAACCCCTCGATCCTCGTGTTCGTGTCGGCTTCTATGGGTACGGGCGCCCTGCAGGATGTGCTGGCCGAGCTGCGGACCGAGCGCGATGCTGTGGCACTCATCCGCGGCGGCCGCGATGGCCAGTCCCTGGGTGATGTGCTGCGGGCGTTGCGCGATCTCATTGGTGAGGTGACCGAAGGCGGGGTGGCGCCGCGCCTGGCACTCGACCCCAATCCCTTCCGGACCTACAAGATAGAGGCAGTCCCGACCCTTGTCTGGGTCGATGCGACCGGGAAAGAGATAGCCCGCGCGCAGGGCATTGCCAACGTCGCCTGGTTCAAGAACGAGGTGGTCAACAAGGGCCGGCGCGGCGATCTCGGTAGCTACGGCTCGGCCGTCGCGGTCGTCGAACGCGACATGGCGGAGATGATCTCCGAGCGCCTCGCCCAGATCGATCTCACCGAGCAGGCCGAGGCTGCCCGCCAGCGATTCTGGGACAACCTTGACTACCTGGAGCTGCCGCAGGCTGAGCGCGCCCGCGTGCGCCTGCTGGATCCAACCTTCGAGGTGACCCAAACCGTAGCCACCCCCGATGGGACCGTGCTTGCCCAGGCCGGTGATCGGATCAACCCCTTGGAGCGTGTGCCGTTCCCTGACGTCGTGCTGGTGTTCGATGCCACGCGTGAAGCGCACCTCGCGTTCGTCCGAGAGCAGATCGCACTGCACCGGGACCGACCGATCACGCTGATCAGCAGCGTCTTCGCACGCGAGGGGGGATGGGATTGGCTAATGCGTACCTCGGACGCAGTCGGTCGGCCTGTCCACCTGCTTCAGGAAGACGTGCGCTCTCGTTTCGCCATCGAGCGGGTGCCGACGGTGATCACCGCCGAGGGGCTGCGCTTCCGTGTCGAGGAGTTCGTGCCTCAGGCCCAAGCCAGCGCTGCGGCTGTCGCGCCGGAGGAGGCCCCGAATGCCCGATAGGGATAACCGCGGCCACCTCCATTTGGTGTGCCGTGCAGGCGAGCGCGTGCGGATAGGTGACGACGTGGATGTCCAGATCCTTGCGATCGAGGGGCGCTCGACGCGCTTGGTCGTCGTGGCGCCGCGCGAGGTGCCCATCCAGCGCGCCCCCATGCAAGAGAGCGAACGATGATCTCGATAGACCGCATCCGCGATGTGCTCCTCGGCCTGGCCTTGGCGCTCTTCTCAGTGCACCTTTCCGCTCAGGACACCGGCGAGATTGCCGGCATCGCGTGCCCTGACGCTGGCCTATTCTCCCAAGGTGGGCTCGTCTCGAAGGTGTGCACGACCTGCTACTTCCCTATCTACATCGGCGACTCCCTGCCGATCGGCGGCAACACGCAGCGCAAGCCGGATGACGATCCCTCAAGCGGCACCTGCATCTGCCCTGGGCGGATCTTCGGCTACCCGACGCCGGGGGTGAAGCTCGGGATGTGGCAACCCACCCACATGATCGAGGTGGTGCGCCAGCCCTACTGTTCCCCCGCGCTGGGATCGCGCATCTCGGGCTCGTCCTCGAGCTCGACCTTCGCCATCGCGAAGCAGGGAGGTAACGGGGTCACTTCGCCCGACCACGAGCAGCACACCTCGTCCTACTACAACTTCCATTACTGGAAGTTTCCCCTTTCGGTGTTGACTGACATGGTCACCGATGCCGTCTGCGTTGCCGAGTCCGGCGGCGGCGACATGGATCTCGCGTACGTCTCTGAGATCGATCCGACGTGGAACAGCGACACGCTCGCGATGTATACACATCCCGAGGCGGTCCTCTTCAGCAATCCCATCGCGATCGCAAGCTGCATGGCTGACGCCGCCGCTTCGACGATCTACAAGCCGATCCCGATGATGTTCTGGTGCCACGGCGCGCACGGACACGCGTATCCATTCACCGGCAACAACAACGTCTCCGATCCTGCCAACTCGACTTCCAGTGCCGCCTCTCGTGCGCTGGCGGCCTTGCACCGGCGCGGGATCGCGAAGCAGACCTACGGGACGATGGCCGTCTGTCGTGACCATCCGAATCCCACGCTGCCGCGCCAGCAATATCGGCTGCAAACGATGTTCCCGATCCCTGAGTTACCCAACAACCACTGGCTCGGAGCCCACCCGGCGAGCTGGGCGGGCGGGCAGTTCAACCTCCCCGGCGTGGGCGAGGACTTCCTCTACCTAGTCTGGAGTTGGCAGACGTGCTGCATGAATTTCTGAGGCGCCCGGTGATCCTGTTCCTCGCATCTGCGCTGCTGCCAGCTGCGGCGATGGCGCAGAGCCCGACATCTACCGAGGCGAAGACCGAGCCCAAGTCCAACCAGACCATGCTGGCCGCGGGCCGCGATGGGGCGGCCTTGGGTGAGACCCTGCGTTCGCGAGCGCCCCGGCCGACCTACGACGAGGACGAGGGGGTGATCGTCATCCCCGGCGTTGACCGCATCCAGCTGGAGCAGCTGACGGGCGCTTCGGAGGCGGATGCTGCGGCAGAGCGTCAGCGCCTGCAGTCGCTCAACGGGGCGTCGGCCGCAGATCTCGACGCGGCCGGAACGCAGGCGATTCGGGCGCTGGAGCGGGACCCCAGTCTCGCCGGCGACGCGCACCGATTGATGCGCTCGCAGGGAGAAGAGGGCTACTCGACCATCGACCAGGACCCCGCACTTCAGGAGTCGCGCGAGATCCTCTCCACTTTGCGGACCGTGGGCGATGCCGCGGCCGACGAGGGCGACATTGCCAAGTCGGCGCTTTCGTCCTATTCCGACTGCGGTGTCGATGTCACTGTGCGTCCGGGTAGCACTGCGAGCGCAGGCGAGGTCTCCTACGAGGTCTGCGAGTTCCTGCGTGAGCGGCCGGCCGTGACGCGGGAGCGCATCGTCGAAGTCGAGCAGCACACACTCGCGATGGACCCCTATTGGAACCCGTTGGTCGTCCGCGATATCACGGTGCCTGTCACCCTGCCTGTCCCGGAGGACGCACTTTCGTTCGAGTTCGTCCATAGCTGGTCCGGCACCGTCGCCAACGTCGAGGTGCTGCAGGCGCCCACGCGCGAGAACGCCTACCAGGCGCGCTTCCGAGTCGTCTACAACGCCGACGTCTGCCCTGGTGTGCCGCCGGACGAGCCGTGTGCCGCCCGCACGCAGAACGTGTCGATTCGATTCACGGGCTCCTACACGACCTTGGACGAGGAGCTGGTCTGTTCGGAGGAGGATTGCCTGCTCGACTCCGACGGCTTTGCGACCGCCGAATGGCGCTGCCTGGATGAGTCGCCGCGCACCATCGGGGGCATGCTGATCGATGCGAGCTTTCCGGGACTTGAACCTCTGTATCCGGGATCGATTGGGTTGTGCTGGCGAGCCGAGGCGCGGTACCGCCACCACTATGCGGCCGGGCAGATCTGCTGGGACAGCCCGACGGGCCGCCAGTGCTTCGATCAGCAGCAGCCGGCGTCGGGCACGAACACCTGTCCGCGAATCGCGCAGCTCACGGCCGCTGGCAACGTCTCCTGCGCGCCGATCCGTCGGCGTTGCGCTGAAGGTGGCGCTGGCCACAACGAGTTCTGCTACGTCGAGAGCGTTGAGCACCGCTGCGCTACACGGGTTCGCTTTGAGAACATCCGCATCGAGACCGAGAACCGCTGCTCGACCACCATGTCGTGCATGGGTGCCGAATGCGCGCCCAGGCTGCAGCAGGAGATCGAGCGCGCCGGAAACGTCGACACTACTTCCTACGGCCGCCAACAGGCCTATGGCCTGCTCGTGCACCACATCCTCAATGACTACACCCCGAAGCCGAACCAAACACCGCCCGCGCTGATCTTCGACGGTAGGCCGCGGGAATGCCGCAAGGCGCTGGGAGGCGCCACCGACTGCTGCATCGCCGAGGTCCCCGGCGCCCAGGCTCTGTGGTTCGAGCTCTACACGCGCGCCCAGCGCCGGCAGCACGCGCTGACGGCCAGCGCCATGGCGCCGGCGATGCCGGGTGCTGCGGTCTCGCTCGCGGACGGATTCGTGAGCTCGGACGTGCTCAACAAGCCGTTCGTGAGTGACAGGGAAACCATCGCCGGCGGCCCGAATGTTGATCTCAGTGGCAGCCCTGGCGGCATGTCGATCCCTGACATCCTCCCCGAGTTCTTGCGGCTCGCGAAGGAGAGCCTCCAGCTGTCGGGTGGCGCGCACTGTTCGGCGAACGAATTCGACCTAGCAGCCCTGCGCTCGATCGGCGCCTGCTCACTCGTGGGCACCCGTTGCGTAGGTCTCGGCTGCCTCGACAAGCGCGACGTCTACTGCTGCATGAACAGCCCGGTTTCGAAGAACGCGCGCGAAATCATGGGGGCGGACAACTTCGGCCGCGCAACGGCTCCGGCCTGTGATGGGGTGACGCTGGAGGAGGTGCGCAGTGCAGACTGGACCGGCGGCAATCTCGACGACCTCGTGGCGCGCCTCAGCCGCGTCGGGCTTCTACCTCGCCCCGGTGAGCTGGTTCAGCAGACCTCGCAGGAGAGGATCACCGGCGGCGGGTCGACGCTGGCCAGCCTCACGCCATCGCGCAGAGCGGTGGGGCAGCGTTCGGCGGATGCCTTAGACAGCTTCGATGATCGCGAAGTCGTGGCGGCCCTTCAGCGCGAGGCGCGCTCTCAAGTCCCCGGAGCCGCGGCCGAGGTCGATCATGCGGGCGTGCTGGAATGGAGCCCGGGGTTTGTCGCTGTGCGCGGCGAGCGCCCCGGCGTGCTGGCGGTTCGCCGACAGGGCAGCCTAGGGCGTGTCAGCGTGTCGTGGGCAACGCGGGCGCTGACCGCCGTTGAGGGGGTGGACTTCGCCCCTCAGTCGGGCACGCTCAGCTGGGAGCCGGGCGACACGGAGGCCAAGCCGATCCGCATCGCCGCGCTGCGGACAGCACGGCCCGGCACGGCCGACCGGCCCCGCGAGTTCGAGGTGGTGCTCTCCTCGCCAACGAATGGGGCCCTGCTGGGTGGCCTCCGGAATGCGATCGTCCGGATCGCGCCGGGCGATAGTGCGTCCGGCCCAACGGTGCCCGATCCCTCACAGTGGCTGCGTGTCACGGCCGCAAAGAGGCTCATTGGTCCGACCGTCTCCCCTGTCGCCGGCGACAGGCTTGCGCTCGAATGGGAGATCACCGTCACCAACCGGGGTGGCTATGAGCTTCGCGGCGTGCAAGTTCAGGACTTCGTGCCGGGAGGCATGGTGCTGACCTGGCCGCCTACGCCCCTTTGCCTTTGGCAGGTGGGTGGAGACTCCATCGGCGTCTGCCACGTGGACCGGATTCCCCCGTTCGGGTCGATCACCGTGCGGGTGATCACCACGGCACCGTCCTACGCTCTACCAGGCCTCTCCGTCACGAACCTCTGCCAGATCGTGGGCCGCTTCGTGGATCCAGACGGCAACGAACGGGGGCGCATCAACGTGACGCCAGAACAATGCCGAGCGTCGGGCGTGTATGCCGCGGCGGGCGCTGGCGGCACCGCCTCATGCGGGCCGGCCAACGCCTTCCGTGCCGGCATTCCCGTCCAATTCTCGGGATTCGGCCTCGATCTCTTCGCCTCCGCCAATGAGAACAACTGGTATTCGCCGCTGCCTCGGGCAGCTGGCCGGGTCGACGTGCAGGAGTTCACGGTGCCGACCGGGTCGGCGCGGACGGTCGACCTACTGCTTCAGCGCACTCTGGATGATGGCCTCTTGGGCGAAACCGGCGGTCCTGTGACCGTTCGCATCTCACGGTGTCCTGGCGATCTGCGGCAGCCCAGTGGCGCCAACGAGCCGGCCGAGCAGGCAGCCTGCTACTTCCGCGGCCAACTGAACCCGGGCTGGACTGGTCCCTTCACCTCGCTGGGGCTGCGGCTGGCGTCGGACCCCGTTGAGGGGCAATGCCATCTGGAGCCGGGACGGTCCTACTTCCTCAACATGCTCCCGGTCGCCCACTCCGGCGTACTGCCCGCCACGCCCTCCGCGTTGAGCTGCAGTGCCAGCGCGTCGAGCGCGAACTGCATGGTGAGCTGGGCGTGGCGAGCCCGATCGCCGTGACGATCGGGCCCAGCGCCCCAGGACTCAGAACTCACCGGCGCTGATCGGCCGCTCCTGCAGATTCCCGTTGGTTTGAGGGATCAACTCGACTGTCCACTGCTCGCCGCGCTGGAGCAGCGGGAAGGTGTCGTCTGCCTTGCTATAGCTGGTGTTGCGCCCAAACAGGAGTTGCTCGCCGTACCAGTTGTCGCCGCTGGCCATCGTGATCAGGTAGGTGCCGAGCGGCAGCCGGAACGTGTGTTGGTCGCCGCCGCGGATGAATCCGCGCGTGACCTCCGCGCCACCGACGTTCCTGATCTTGACAAGGGTATGCCCGCCGCCGGCGCGCGTCTTGATGATGATGGCGGTGGACGTGGAGCTGGTCGAAGTGTCGAAGGCGCCGGTTGCAGGCAGGGGGAGCGGGGGCGGCTCCGGGGCTGCGGCGCGCGGGCTGCTCGTGGCTGTCGGCGATCGCGTTGTGTCGGTTCCCCTGCGCGCCTGATCGTTCTCATTGACCAGGTACAGCAGACCGCCAAGAAAGATGATCAGGCCCACCACGGAGGCTGCCCTGAAAAGCCAGAGAATCTTCGCGAAGATTCCCGATGGTTTCGTCGGCGCGATGTGGACCGTCTTCTGCTTGCGCTGGGTCTCGGCCGACCTTGCGGCACCTGCCGAGCCGGCGGCGTTGGATCGCTGCGCGCGTGCCTGCGCCACGGTAAATGATGCCTCGTGCTGTCGGGCGAACTCTGTCGAGCCCAGATCGAGGTGCCCCCGAAGCGCTGCGATGTGGCTCACGGCCGCATGGACACGGTCATACTGGCTACGCCGGTTCGCCTTCAGCAGGATCGCAAGGGCGCTTGCCACCGCCGGCCCCCGGCCGCGGTCGGTATTGAGGAACATCTGCTCGATCTGCGTCGAGCTGAGGCTGGGGTCAATGCGAAGATCCGAGTAGAGGTCTCTCATCGGGTCAGGAATCCGTAGGCCGCGTTGATGCGCTGGAAGGTCCGGGTCGCATGGGCGACGGCGTCCTCGTCCAGGCCTTGGAACCGATCTGGGTGATGGATCTTGGCAAGTCGCCGGTAGGCGGCCTTTATGTCCTCGGCGCTCGGGTTGCCGACCAAGCCCAGCGTTGCCAGGGCCTCGACTCGGGCGGAGTCAGCCGTAGAGTCAGCGCGCTGGCCCGAATGGGTGTTCCTCGCTTCCTCCGCGCCCTCTCTTGAGGACGAACGCTGCGATTCCTGCTGCTCCTGTGCCCGACGTGCTGCCTCAAGGCGGTCCCAGTAGGCGGGATCCGAGAGGTCCGCAGGCGCCGTCCAATCGATCCCTGTTTCCTCACGGAACAGACGAGGGAGTTCCGATGCCATCGAGAGCAAGTCGGCGAGAAAGGCGATGGCATGGCGCTCGCCGATGCTGACGCGCCCATCAGCAGCCACGGTCTCGCAGACAAGCCGGATTAGGGGTTCACGAGATTGCGGCGCGAGCGTGTCGCGAACGAAGGCAAAGACCGAGCAAATGTCGTGGAAGCCGCCGGGCTTCATGCCTTGCCGGACGTAGTGGACGATCCGGTCGATCGGCATTCCATCGGGCCTGTCGGGCAGGCGCGCTAGAATCGTCTCACGCTCGTCCTCACTGAAATCGTGGTCAATATGTCCCACCCACACGGCCGCCAGCCGAACGCAGTCGACGATTCGACTGCTGCTGGCGTTCAACTCCGCAAGCAAACTCATGCGTTCCCCTTGAATTCCCCGGGGCGATGCTAGTGCGAGGTTTGAGCAAGCCGCAACCCGCCGTTTTCTTGGCAACTTAAACGGAAAAGCCCGCCGGCGCGTAAGCGTCCGACGGGCTTTGTGCCTTCAACTGGCCTCCATTTCAAAACGAGAAACAGGCGGACGGACAGTAGCTCTTGCGGCCATCCAGGCCGCGAAGTCCTCGTGGTAGGGCACGAGCGCATCGCGCCGCTCCCAATACACGCGCTCGCCGTCCGGGAAGGCCCAGCGCACGGGTACGGTGGTGCCCGACGCGGCTTCTCCGAGGCGGGCGAGGTGTGCATCCACCGCCGCCTGCGTGGGGGCCGCTCCTAGCGCGGCCGTGCCATCCCATGCCGCCTGATCGCGGACATCGAGGACGGTGCCGCGCCAGGGGGCGCCCCAGGTGTCGGGGTGATTGCCTGTGCAGGGCCATCGGCGTGCACCGACCAGAGTGCCGGGGCCGATCACAGCAGACCTCCGCGCTGGGCGAGTTCCACTGCGATCTGCGCCTCGCGGGCGTGGACGTAGGCGTCATCGATCCGGTCGAGCGAGACGATCAGGCCCAGCTCGTCAGCGTCCTCGAGCTGGAGCGTCGTCTGGCCCGCCTTGTCTTCCATCACCAGCCGGATCAGGCGGGGTTTCGCCTCGCCCTCAAGGCGGGCATAGCGCGCCGATCCACTGAGGATCAGGTCGCGCGCAGCACCGCGTCGCAGCGCGGCGTCGATGCGGCGGCCGAAGAACGCCACCCGCGTGGCGCGCTCCTGTGGCGAAAGCGTGTTCAGCTTCCTGGGCTCGCCCAAAAGGTCGCCGAAAGCGGGGCTCTCGGTGTGCAGCGTGTTGAATGCGTCCATGGGATCTCCTGCCGTTGGACGCGGAGACCCCCTGGCGGGGAGATCCCCGCGAGGGTGCAGGCACGTGGCCTGTGTGTGCCCCAATTTCTGGGTGGGCGACCCGAGCAGCCGAAGCTGCGTGAAGCGGAGAGGCTTTTTCGATCCGCCGGCGGCCAGCGCCTCGAAAAAGCCCCCACGTGACACGTGGGGGCTGGAACCCTGAACTCAGGGGGTGATCAACCGCAGGCGCCTACGCTGCCGCAGGCCTCGCAGTGTTCGCAGCCGTCGCGCTTGACCACAGTGCGGGTGCCTCCGCACTCGCCACAGTCCTTGTGGCCGCGCCCGGCAGGCGCTGCCTGCTGCGCAATCGGGAGCGACGCCGCCTCGATCATGAACAGGCCGGCCTGTCGCACCGGTTCCAGTGCGTCGTTGAGCATGCCGATCGCCTGGTAGCGGGCCAGCAGGACGTGGGCGATGTAGGCCACCGTGCTGCTGTACCACTGCCGCTTGTCGGCCACGCCCGGGATCGGGGCCATGAACTCGCCCTTCGCCTCGGGGAAGTTCCGCAGTCCCTTCAGCTTCATCGCGATCCAGGCGGGGTCGCTGATCCGCATGTCGATCGACAGCAGCTTGAGCAGCCCGTCGAGCTCGCGCGGGTAGGTGCCCGATGCCCAGATCGAGAAGGGGAAGCGTGATCCGTCTTCCATGACGGCTTCCTTCACCATCAGGACGAAGTCGTCGCCGGTGGCGGGGTTGGCGATGTCCACGTACCAGGCCAGCGATCCCTGCTCGGCCTTCGGCTCCTTGCGGCTGGCCATGGCCAGCAACATCGGAGACTCGACGTTCCAGGTGTCCTCGCTCAGGTAGCCGAGCGTCGTGGCCCGATACTCGACCAGGTGGGCCAGTGCAGCGGCCGCGGACCCGGCGCGCTTCGGCGTCGCTGCCGGCGGCATCTTCAGCATCAGCGACGCGCCCTCGCACTTCTGCAGGGCGTGCAGCTTCTCCGCCAGCCAGCGCGGGTCCTTGGTCCGCATGTCCGCCGACAACACCTTGGCGATGGCGGACAGCACGCGCGGCACCTCGGCGCCCTGGGCCCACACCTCGAACGGATGGTTCGTGCCGTTTTCGTAGTGGGGCACCGTGACGGCGAAGCGCGCTTCCGGGGTATCGACGCGGAAGGTCCAGCTGGGCGAACCGTCCGGAGCCTCCGGGCGGTGCGGCCAGCGCAGCGAGCCTTCGGTGAGACCGGCCGCGGGCTTCAGGACCAGACGACGGTCAGGATCATCGGTGCGCTCTGCCGCCTTCGCCGCGTTGGGGTCGATCAGCACGGACCCGCGCACGCCGCTTGGACGATAGGTGGCGCACGACTTCAGGCCCAGCTCGTAGGCGCGCCGGTAGACATCGCCGAAGGCCTCGAAGCTCATCGACTCCGGACAGTTCACCGTCTTGGAGATCGAGGCATCGATGTAGGGCACGATCGCCGCCATGACCCGGAGGTGATCCTCGACCGACAGGTCCTGCGCGGTCACCCAGTGCTCGGGCAGCGCTTCCACGTCACCGCCCATCTCGCGGAACAGCCGGTAGGCGTGGTCCTCGACGTCGACGATGCGTTCGGAGTTGTCCGGCTGGCGGACGCGGCGCTGGTAGCTGAGCGAGAAGGCCGGCTCCAGTCCATTGGAGGCGTTGTCGCCGAACGTGAGTGCCATCGTGCCGGTCGGTGCGATCGACAGCAGATGGCTGTTGCGGATGCCGTAGCGACGGATGTCTTCGCGGATCTCCTCAGGCAGCCGACGTGCGAACCCGCTCTGCAGGTACTTCTCGGGATCCAGCAGCGGGAAGGGGCCCTTCTCCTTGGCCAGTTCGATGCTGGCCTCATAGGCCGCATTGCGCAGCAGCTTCGCCACCGACTCCGTGAAGCGAACCGACTCGTCAGAGCCGTAGCGGATGCCCAGCATGAACATCGCGCTGCCAAGCCCGAAGAAGCCGAGCCCGATCCGACGCTTGTTCATCGCCTCCTGCTGCTGCTCCGGCAGCGGCCAGGCAGTGACGTCGAGGACGTTGTCCAGGGCGCGCACGGCCGGGGGCACGGTTTCCACGAACGCGACGTAGTCGAAGCTCGCCTCGGCCGTGAATGGCTCACGCACGAAACGCGTGAGGTTGATGCTGCCAATGTCGCAGCAGCCGTAGGGGGGCAGCACCTGCTCGGCGCAGGGGTTGGTGGCGTCCAGCGATTCGCAGTACCAGAGGTTGTTCTCCTGTGACACGCG
>VFQU01000987.1_pt1 | contig 19162 bp, 17 predicted proteins | sample 3512311 | NCBI WGS metagenome assembly VFQU01 (sample SAMN10412377, study PRJNA504923) | tailings metagenome | isolation source: Relicate 3 Philex TSF3 active mining site | place: Philippines: Tuba, Benguet | collected 2017-08-29
AGGAAAAATCGCAAACAATTACTGAATTTTCCGAAGTCATTTCCAGCATATCCGAAAAAACCAGCTTACTTGCATTAAATGCTGCCATCGAAGCGGCAAGAGCGGGAGAATCAGGAAGAGGATTCGCAGTCGTTGCGGAAGAAATTTCCAAATTGGCTTCTCAAGCGGCAGAATCGGTCTCGCAGATCAACCATCTTTCCGCAGGTGCTCTCGAATCCATCGATAGAGGGGGCGCTCAAGTTCAGAAATTAATTTCAGTATTAAGAGAGATCACTCAGGAAGTTTCGGTGATTTTCGAAAAGGCGAAAAACATCATTCCTATGATCCAAGATCAAAAATCCAAAACGAATCAGATCTATTCTGAGATCGAAGAAATTTCCGCTTTAGTCCAAGCAATACAACAATCTACGGAAGAACAGAAAAGAGCTACGGATGAATTGGCGAATATGACTGTGAACATCTCGAACGGTTCTCAGATTTTGTCCGATCAAGCGGCGATGATGACTGAAAATTCAAATCGCATGACAGGCATTAGCTCGAAGCTGGGGAATGTTCTCCAGAAGTTCAAACTTTAGAAGAAGGAGAAATCTTTCCAAGCGACTGCGATTTGCCCGAAAGAGACCAACTTTCGGAACTTGGAAAGATTGTGACTGGTCGGTTTTGCAACGAATGCTGTTAGGCTTTTATTGCCCAGCCACCTCGCGGGTCAAAATTCCTTTGTTGTAACAACTACTATCCAAATGGACCACCTCCTTTGCTTATACCTTAGCTAACCTTTTCTAGTACTCTGAGAAATCCATGTCAAGAAAACATTTGGCAAATTGGGAAAAATAAACAAAACTAGTGAATTGATGGGTAAGGAAAAAGAAACAAACAGAATTCCAACGGAAGAAAAAAAACAGTCTATACCGACTTGCTCCTTTACGGTTGGAATTCAAGATCTCAATAAACATTATTTTAAAGTCAGACTGCAAATGGAGACGGATGCGGAAGAAACTGTTTTAGCACTTCCCGCTTGGACTCCCGGCTCTTATATGATTCGGGACTACTCCACTCATCTACATAAATTTATTTCCTATAACCCGCTCACTCAAGAGGAAGTCAAATCGGAACAAATCGATCTGAACCGATGGAAAATCAAAAACAATAAACAGGCATTTGTTGCCGAATATATTATTTATGCTTTCGAGGATTATTCCGTTCGAACCAATTATTTGGACTCCGAATTCGGTTTTATCAATCCTTCTGCACTATTTTTGTATCCGGAAGGAAATCTGCAAGCTCCCATTTCCGTTCGATTTGAAACGGAAAATACTTTCGCAAATACATTCACTTCTTTGAGAAAAGAAGGTCCCCATCATTATCTGGCGGAAGATTTCGACGAATTGTACGATTCCCCGTTTCATTTGACAAACCAAACATCGATTCGATTCCGCTCCGATCAATGCGAACATGAACTTTTGATCGAAGGTAATGTCCCCTATTCTTTTAAGGAAAAACTCGCTTCCGATCTGCAGAAGATCACTTCCAAACAAATCGAATGGATGGAATCCTGCCCAAATTCTTATTATCTTTTTGTATTGAATTTGAGCCAACCCGCCTACGGCGGGTTGGAACACAAAGCGTCCAGCATCAACTTTTTCAGTCCCGATCAGATTCATGAAGATGAAGATTACAAAAGACTTTTGGAACTTTTATCACACGAATATTTTCATCTTTGGAATGTAAAAAGAATCCGTCCTGTCGCACTCGGCCCCTTCGACTATCAATCTCCCAACCTAACAAAAGAACTATGGATTGCGGAAGGAGTGACCAGTTTTTACGATATCCATTTCTTATATCTTGCGGGTTTTCTCACAAAAGAAGAATACCTCTCCCGCATTCAGAACGACGTATTGTCCTTGGATGATACGAATGCGGAAGATTGGATGAGTTTGGAAGAATCTTCCTTTACCGCTTGGACTAAATATTACAAAAGAAACGGGAACAGCCACAATATCAATGTGTCTTATTATACGAAAGGAGCCGCTTTGGTTTTGTGTATGGTGATCTTCCTTCTCAAGGAAACGAACGGAACCAAATCCTTCCGAGACATCATGCTTCTATTGTACAAAAGATATTATCTGGAGAAACAAAGAGGGTTCACAAAACAAGAGTTCTTCGATACTGCAAAAGAAGCCACAGGGGTCGATTTAAAAAAGGAATTCGACGGCCTTTTAACGACCGCAAAACGAATCCCTATAGAAGAATATCTGAAATGGATCGGGCTGCAAAAGATAGAATCGGAATGGGTGGCGGATCTAAGATTCAAAACCAAAGATAAAAACGGAAATCTGTTCGTCCAAAAAATCTCCCACAAAGACGATGGAGCCGTCCCCGATCTCCAATTGGAGGATGAAATCGTAGCGATCAACGGGAAGAGAATGAATTCCTCCCTTCTCCAAAAGCTGGAAAAACAACTTCAGCCTAAGGAAAAAATCCATGTTTTGTTGTCCAGATACGGCAGGATGAAAGAAATTATTTTGGAAGTTGCAGGAGCTTATAAGAACAGAAAATTGGGATATATAGAAATCATCCCTCAGGAAGTAAAAGAAATCCAAAATCAATTTTTCAAAAAAGACTGAAAGAAAATGGCAAGTATATTCAATTACATACTCACTCCCAATTCGAAAGAAGAGATCGTTTGCGATAAACCATTGCCTACTTCGAAGCAGGGGAAACAATGGATTCATATAACGGCCGAAAACGAAGAGCAACTTACTTTTTTACTTCAAAAACACAATGTGCATCCGTTGACCATCGAAGACATACTGAATCCCAACGGAAGGATCAAATTGGAAAAGTTTCCCAATTATATATTCTTCACTTTCAAAGGATACCAATTCGATAAAAACCAATTACTCTCCCGCAATTTTAATTTCATCCTCACTACAAATCAGATTATTTCCATCACCTTGGATTACAGGGAAACCATTGCGGATCTCATCGAACAATGGAAAATACATAACAAACTTCTTGCCAGAGGATACGAATTCATCGTTCATAAAATTCTGGACGTAGAGACCGATCACACCCTAGCCATTGCACAAAAACTGGAAGAACGAATCGAACATTTCGAGAATCAAATCTTCAATCATGCGAATCGCTTAGATATAACGAATGTTTATAACCTAAGAGGTTATCTCCAAAATATGAAAAAAGGGATCAATCAGAATAAAGAGGTTTTGGAGGATGTGGAAAAAATCAAAAGTTCCTTTTTCAGCGACGATGCGGATGCTTTTTTTCGAGACGTTCGAGACCATTCCATTCGCATCTTGGAACTTGTAGACAGCAATATCGAATCGATCTCTTCCGCACTAGAAGCTCACGTTGCCTTATCCAGCAGAAAAACAAATGAAATCATGAAGATACTCACAATTATGACGGCTATTATGCTGCCAATGTCCTTGATTGCAGGTATATTCGGGATGAATTTCAAACATATCCCCACTCTGGATTGGGAATATGGGTATCATTTCACATTAGGAGTCATGTTCGCCACAGGAGTGATCATGATGTTGTATTTCAGATTGAAAAGATGGTTTTAACGCTGAACACTAATTAGTGTTTAATGGAATCGCAAAGAGTCTGCTTTTGGGATGGCCCCTGCTCCGCCAAAAGACAGACTTAGTTAAATCTTCGAATGAATTGTATTTCTGATCTCTAGCAATCTAGGGACAAGATTCTCTGCGATCGGATCTTCTCCCCGAATCCATCTGTTCAAAGAATCTTTGAGTCGCTTGTTTTTGAACTCGAACTCGGGAGCATCGGGAAAAGAAAGTATCGAGTCATCCGCCAAAGGTTTATTAGGAAATTTGTGGAACGCGAAATCGGGAATCATCTTTTCTAAAACTTCCAGAGTAAAAATAGGATAATTGGCTTGGATCCATTCCACGGTAGGAACGGTTCCTTTGATAAAGAAAGCCTCTTCCAATGCCTGTACGAGCACCCTTTTATTTTGGATTTTTTTATCTTTTTCTATCTTTTCCTCTTTCTCTTTGATTTTTTTACGAATCGCATTTTCTTTTCTTTTTTCGTATAAGAACTGTCGATCCATTTGAGAATAAACAAGGATCGATTTTGCCTTCGCATAACCGCTATTTACCAGAGGAGTGATCCCTAAAAAGTAGAAAAGTTTATAAAACCAAGGGATATATTTGAAATAAACTGCTTGTAGGTTCCTACCGTAAAGTTTCAGAAACTCTTCGTCTTTGAATACGGATTTAATTTCTGATTCATTCGCTTCGACGATTGCTTTTAAATAAAGAATGTGTTCGGTGGTAAATCTATAATTCTCATAGATCAAAGAATTGATTTCCTTGATGCTGGAAACCAGTTTCAAAGTGAAAATCGCCATCTTTGCATCCGCATCATGCCACTCAGCAGAAAGCACTTTTGGATTTTTACGAAGTTGGTCGATGATCACCATATCGTTTTTGCTGTCTTTTTCCAGGTTGATCCTAAGAAGTCTGGAGTCGAAGTCGAACGAACTTTCCAACATCGTCAAATAAACACGCAGAAGTTTATCTAATTCCACCTTCTTATCAGATTCGTAAGTTTTAAAAGCGACATCACATAACTTACGTATTACTTTTACGATACGATAATAACCTTTTTCCTTCAGAATGGGTTCGTATGCGAGATAGATATCCATTCTTTTTCGGATGAGCTCGATTTCGTTTATATCGGAAGAAGACAAAGTTTCCTTTATTTCAAGGTTCATCTCTTCGATCCGATCTCTCAATCCCATATCGAAAGACTTAGCCAAAGGTTCGATTTTTGCTACGAACAATTCGTATGCGATGTTAAGGAAATTCTGAGCCTGATTGTCAAGTAACGAATAGATTCCAATATGGGGAATCACTACCAATTTGACTTCGGAGTCTAACTCTTCTATGATGAGTTCTTTGCCTTTGCGAAGCATGGTTAAAGACGGAGGATAAGGAAACGATTTAGGATCGAGTAAGGAATCGATTTCGTCCCCTTCCGTAAAATTTTCCATAAAATGAGGGTCGGATATCTTAAGAAGGATCGATCTCCACGCTTCATCATTTAATGTTCGTTTGTCTGTTGCGAATTTTTTGACCGCATCGGAAGACCTCTTCAAAAGTCTATGGAATGCATCTTCCATCGTAGGGATGCCTTCCGGTACGGAGACAACGAAAGGGATGAAATCCAACTGGCTCGTAGTTAGGTTGTATCTGATCTCGAAGAGTTGGGTGGCGATTCCGTAATCGATGATCTGCCAAAGATGCTCCAAGGCGACTTCCATGGAAATTTTTAATTTCTCGAACGCACTTTCCGTAGGCTGAAACAATCCTCCGTGTTCGAAATTCTCCCTGGTACTGTGGGCTTCGACCGCCTTCATGATGGACAAAGCTTCCTTTTGCAGGATGATTCCGGAGGCGCGTCCGATCATCTCCTTAGTCGTAATTGTGAGAAAGGCATCTTTAGGAGGATGTAATCTCATAAATGTTTAGATTGCAGTGAGACCGCCGTCCACGGTCCAATTCGCACCAGTGATGTATCCTGATTCTTTCTGCATCAGAAAGTTCACAACTCTGGAAATTTCGGAAGGTTCCGCGATCCGACGAACGGGTGTTTTAGAGATGATTTGCTGTTTGTGTCCGCTCACTTGATCTTCTTGGATGCCCATGGAAGTATCCACATATCCGGGACTTACGCAATTGGCGGTAATTCCATATTCACCCCATTCGTCCGCTACGGATTTCACAAACCCAACTAATGCATGTTTTGAGGAAGAATAAGCTACCGATAAGGACGAACCGACTACGGAAAGAGAAGAAGCGATGGATACGATCCTTCCGAATCCGCTTTCCTTGAACTTAGGAAGTAGAAGTTTTGATAAAAGATACATAGCATCGACGTTGATCCTGAAAATGGACTGCCATTCTTCTAAAGAAACATCGGTGATTTTATGATATGGCCCGCCGTAACCGGCGCAATGGACGAATCCGTAGATCTCGCCGCTTTGTCTAGCCTCTGAAATGATTTTAGTAAGAGATCTTTCTAATACAAACAAAGGTTCGGCGAGATCGATCTCACGATAGGTCTCCTGAAGCACGGGGGTCTCCGGTCTGACTTTATCCAAGTTCCAAACGGAAAAACCGGAAAGAACGAGAGATCTTACGATTTCTCTTCCGATCCCTCCACTACCACCTGTTAGGATTACAATCGATTCGGGGACTTCCACTTACAAAACCCCCTTTTTAGGAGTGATGTATACTTCATCCAGATAAACAGAGTCGGGTAGATCGGAAAGTTCGGCTAAAAAACGAGAGGCATCTTCCAGTGTCACCATATCGGATTTGGAGAATTCAGGACGATCGTCCCAGATAGGAGTAGCGATAGCACCTAAATATGCATTGATGACTTTGACTCCCCAAAGTTTCCATTCTTCCCTAAGGGATTTGGCAAGCCCGGATACTGCATGTTTGGAAGCACAATATGCAGTAGAATTGGGAAAGCCGAATTTAGCTGCGGTAGAAGACAAAAACACGACCGAAGAAGAACTCATTTGTTTCAATCCGTCACTCATGATTTGTAAAACTCTCATAGAAGAGAATAGATTCAAACTAAAATGTTTCTGAATTTCAAGAAGATTTAGTTCTTCCAAGGGGGAAAAAAGTCCGTCACCTTGCGCAAAATATACGATGATTTGCGTATGCTCCCAGCCGGGATTTTGTTTCCATTCGGAACATTGCGTTTCCCACGATTTTCGAAACGATTCAATTTCATCCTCCAAAGTCAGATCAAATCGATGATTGGTTCCCGATTGCCAGTTTGAAATAGAGCCTTTTCCGGATCTAGAGAACCCATAAACATCGACTACCGCAACGGAGGAATCTTTCGGATCTATATGCTTTCGTTGTTGGAATTCCAGTAAAAGTCCCTCACCTAGCCCGGAACCGGCTCCGAAAATAAAAATCTTACGATGTTTCATTTGGATCTGGTCATAACTTGAAATAAGAATGAAACCGCTTCCAAGTGACGGTTGGCATCTTGGATTGAATTTCCCCAAACCGTAGGGCCATGTTCTTCTACCAATACAAAAGGAAGAGGATAGTCAGGATGTGTTTCAAAGAATCGCTCGATAGATTCCGCAATTTGTTTCACATTCCCGAAATTATAAAAAACAGCCATTTGTAAATTGGGTCTTTCCTCCCAAATTCCAAATGCTTTAATGATTTCGATGGGAGGGATAGGAACCAGTTTGAATCTTTCTGTTTGAGTGGTATGAAAAGACAGTAAGTTGGAATCTAATGTATGTACGTGCAGTGCTGCATTTGCTTTCTTTTGAAATCGGTAGATACTCGCATGAATGGAAGTTTCCGCAGATGCTTTGTTTCCTTGGGAGGATTCAAGCAATTCTAAGCCAGAGATGGAAGTTCTGACAAAATCATCTTCAGTCAAATGCCCTTTGTGTTTTCCGGATGCAGTGATCCAGAAAGAATTTTCTAAATTTGATTTTACGGAAAGATTTCCGGCAGTAGCAAACATCCACTGCCGGTCATAATAAATTTTCGAAAGTCGAACTAACTCTCGAATCGATGACTGATCCTTCTCATCCAATCCTATTTATTGACTCTCTCTACGTAAGTCAGATCTCGCAAGTCGATCTTTACAAAGTCGCCTTGTTTGATAAAGATAGGAACATTCACTTCTCCGCCTGTCTCAACAGTGACTCTTTTCAATGCAAGACCTGTTGTGTCTCCTTTGAGACCGTCTTCCGCATAAGTAACTTCTAAAACTGCGAAGTTAGGAGGAGTTACTCCGATCGGTCTTTCTTCATAGAAGGATACTTCTACTTGAGTTTCCTCTTTCATAAACGGAAGGATGTCTTCCACATAATCTTTGGAGACAGGGATTTGTTCGTAATCGTTTACATCCATGAAGATGATTTGATCCCCGTCTGAGTAACAGAATTGCATTTTTCTTTTTTCAAGATCTACGCTTTCCAATTTCTCTGCCGCTTTGAAGGTGCGTTCAATGGAAGAATCTCTGATGATGTTTTTTAATTTCGTGCGGATGAAGGCGGAACCTTTTCCTGGGTTGACGAACTCGGATTTGACTACGGAATAAAGCTCATTTTCGATCTTGAGGATCATTCCTTTTTTAACTTCGGTGATGCCTAATGTCATAATTTCAATGCTCGTAAACAAAATCCGAGGGACTTGCCTAAGTGTCAACCGAAGTATGGTCATTAGCGCATGAGTTGGGACGATTGGAAATGGCAGTTGCAGAATCGAATTACGGAACTTGCCACAGTTCAGAAATCGATTGAGTTAACCCCGGAAGAAGAAGCTAGTTTTACAGCGGCCCAGGATCGATTTTCCTTTTCAGTCACCCCGTATTATTTTCAATTGATCGATCCTAAGAATCCTTTTTGCCCGATTCGTAAACAAGTGATTCCGCGAGCGGGGGAATTGATACAACAGCCGAACGAAAAAGAAGACCCGCTCGCAGAACAAAAATTTATGCCAGTGAAAGGAGTCACACATAGATATCCTGATCGGGCGATTTGGTATATCTCTCATGTGTGCGCCGTCTATTGTAGATTCTGTACAAGAAAAAGAAAAGTATCCAGCCCGGAAGAGACTCCTAATCGTAAGGAATGGGAAGAGGCATTAAATTATTTCAAGACCCATAAGGAAATAAAAGAAGTCATTTTATCCGGTGGAGATCCATTCACACTCTCGGATGCAAACATCGATTATCTTTTAGGAAAGCTCAAATCCATCGAGCATATCAATCATGTCAGGATTCACACAAGGCATCCGGTCACTCTACCAATGCGGATTACGGAATCTCTCTGCGAAATTTTAGGAAAATACTTTCCGATGTATTTAGTTACACACTTTAATCATCCGAAGGAGCTGACGGAAGAGGCTCGATTAGCGGTGGAACGACTTGTCAAAATAGGTCACGTATCCGTTCACAATCAAACAGTTCTTTTACGAGGAGTGAACGACGATTTAAATGTTCTCTCCGAACTCAATTACAAATTGATAAAATTCGGGATCAAACCTTATTACCTGCATCAATGTGATGAAGTTTTCGGTAGTTCCGAATTCGTAGTTCCCATTGAAGAAGGGATTCGACTGATGTTTGCTCTACGAGGGAGACATTCAGGACTAACTATCCCCAATTATGTAAAAGACCTAACAGGAGGAGGAGGCAAAGTTTTATTGAGCCCGGACTACCTATTAGAAAAAAAAGGAACAAGTTATATATTTCAAAACTACAATGGAGATAGATATGAAGTCAGACATTGATTGGGCTTGCGCTGCAAAAAAAGCTGCATTAATTTACAAAATCCTGATATTCTTATTTCTTTTATTTCCTTATAACTGTAGCTCTACGGGAGACTCTAAGAGTAAACTCAAGAGTTCAGAAGAAACATCTACTCAAATTGCCCCGACTAAACAAATTCCAGAGGAACCAAAAAAGCTTCGAATTACATACGACGCAGTCTGGTCACCCAAAGATCCATTTGTCATCATCGAGTCAGGAAATTTACATGAAAGCGGAGTCACGTATCTGATTAGATACACTGAAAAAACAGGAATCAATCAAAGCATTCAAAATTCAGAAGATCCGCTTTGGGTTAGAATCTCATCAACGAACCAAGACAACCAAAGAGTATTCCCTTATCTTCAAAATACGAGCACCGGAGAAGTAAAAATAACTTATTTCCAATGGAAAGGACGCCGAAGCGCCGTACAAACAAAAATCTTGCCCAAAGGCAATGTGTATTGCCGCTGGGAAGGAATCTATAATGGATTTCTACTAGTCGTAGAAACTGAATTCTTACTCAAAGAAGGCGATGGAGAGAATTCTATCCCACCAGCAATGCATAAGCATGTAACCCAGAACTTGGAGCTATTTTAGGATGAATTTGCATCCTGAGATACGATAAAACGGACGTTAGGACTCGGCCGGGATACGAATTCTTGGTTGAAGGTGAGTCTTTTGATTGTTGTAGTACCTCTTACAATACCAAACTCGCGCACCATATCCAACCAACCCATGTCCCGCCATCGCAACATCATGGCTAAAAAATGACTTCTTGAAACTCCCAAAGCCCCTGCAAGAAAATCCATTTCCACCAAAGTCTTATTCTCAACCCGACAACTAATCTTTCTCAAAGAAAATCCTGGCCTTACTTTCTGATACGATTTAGCTAACTTCATTCTCTTAGCAGGAATGCAACCATGATATAGAAAATAAGCGCATTCTTCCAATAAATTACGCAAAATAGTAGTACCGGAAATACGCTGATTTTCTTCTTTCCAATCAAATTCGTCCGACACTAAAAAGGATGTGATTGTAATCTCAGCCTTTAAAGGTGAATACATTTCATATTTCGACTCAGCCGGAAATTCCTCAGAAATTCGCTTACGAATGTATTCATAATTCTTAAATTCACTGGCATCAATTATTTCCATACAAATCTATTTAGGTAAATAAAAAGGTAGTTTATCCCCATCCAGACTGGAATTTTTCTCATTCCGAAGGAGAATTGAACCCAAAAAAAAGATTGGTCAAATCCAGCTGACCCGTGAAACTTAGAATAGTTTCCCCAAACAAATCGATATGTGGTTAAAATTAGGTGAGTCAGAAGTAATCAACTTGGATTACATTGCATCAATCAAAAAAAATGCCTCCCAACCTACGATCGAAATCATCTACCAAGACCTCAATAACGTAAAATCACTACCTTTCCCCGGCCAAGAGGAACGGGATCGCGCCTTCAAAGCCATCCTAGAAAACCTTTCCCGAATGAAATTATTTTTTGAATGAGCCGCAGCAACCGCATGATAGAATACGAAGCCTTAAATCCATCTCTCTACGCTCAGGTTTTAGATGATTTAGAATTAGTGAATTCTCATAAGCCCTTTCAAGTCCTTTTTTACGGATCGAGAGAGCGGGGAGATTTCAACGAAGACTCCGATTTAAATTTTTATCTGCTCGCTCACTCTACCGATCAAATGAAAGCAAGCTTCGTTGATTCCATTGCAAAGGCTCTCAGCAAACTGGAAGTAGTTGCTCCTGTCAATATGATCGCTGGTGATTCGGATTCTCTCAAGCACAGATTCAAAATCCACGAACCAGGATCGATCCAACTTCTAGAAAATGCTTCCGTTTTTTTCGGAGAAGGAATTTGGGAAGATCTGCAAACCGAATGGAAACGATTTCGTAACCAAATAATTTCCAAAAAAGATCTTTCTCATTATCTGGATAAAAGAATTCGGTTCTTCAAACAACAAACATCCAAATCAATCAAAGATGAAATCTCCCAATTAGAAAGAATCTGTACGTTAACATTGCATATATGGGCTATCAAAAATATAGACGATCTTTCTTTGCCTGAGCTATTGATGATGGACATCCCAAGCCAGATCTATCCCCTTTTCACTCAGCTCTATTCTTCTGAAATCGATGAAACGGTCTTGGAACTTTTACTGGTACAAGCTCAGTTGCAAAAACTAAAGAAAGATGCTCGTTGGAAAAGAGAAATCAACCGGGAAGAAATCCACGAACTCAAATATAAATTGATTTCCCTTAGAAAAGATGAAGAGTTTCTACTCAATCTTTGGGCTTAAAGAATAAATAAGAAAACTCTTCGTATCCTTCTTTTTCCAAATCCGACTTAGAGATGAACTTCAAAGCGGCTGAATTAATACAATACCGCAGCCCTGTAGGCTGCGGCCCGTCCGAAAATACATGGCCCAAATGAGAATCCCCGACTAAACTTCTGACTTCTTCCCTAACCATTCCATAAGAACGATCCGTCCGAACCACAATATATTGTTTGTTCGCAGCAATCGGCCTTGAAAAACTCGGCCAGCCCGTACCTGAATCGAATTTATCCTTAGAACTAAACAAAGGTTCGCCGGTCACTCGATCCACATAAATCCCTTCCCTATGATGATCCCAATATTCGTTATCGAAAGCAGGCTCTGTTCCTTCCTCTTGGGTCACTTGGAACTGCAACGTAGTCAATTTTTTTCGTATCTCCTGCAAAGAAGGCTTTTGATAAGAAACGTTTTTTTCTTTTCCCCAAACTGATTCGATGAACTGATCTCTACCTGAACCTGATCGATAACGCTTGTATTGTGAAGGATCTTTTTTATAAAAATCCTGATGGTAATCTTCCGCTGGATAAAACTCGCTTAAAGGAAGAATCTCCGTAACTATCTTCTTCTTAAATTTTTTCGATTTTTCCAATTCTGCCTTAGAGGCCTCGGCGATCTTTCTTTGTTCTGCCGAATGATAAAAAATCCCCGTCCTATACTGACTGCCCCTATCCACGAACTGGCCATCCGGATCGGTAGGATCAATATTCCTCCAAAAAATAAAAACCAATCGGTCGTAAGAGATTTGTTTAGGGTCGAAATGGACTTGTATCGCTTCCGTATGACCGGTGAATCCGCTGGATACCTCTTCATAACTGGGATTTTTCTCTTTGCCTCCCGTATAACCGGAAACGACACTCACCACCCCCGGTAAATTTTCAAAGGGAGGCTCCATACACCAAAAACACCCTCCTGCGAATGTGGCTGTTTCGGTCTTTCCCACGGCAATGATTCCGCAAGAGAGTCCAAAAGACAGAATAAGGAACAAAATTGCGAGAAACGAGCGGGCTTTGGTCTTCTGAGGAGGTAAATATTCCATTTCTCATTAGACATCCGGCCGCTTCTTTTTTGGTTTTTTCCCTTTCTTTTAAAAGGCCTTTTTTTATCGTATCCTATTTCCATGACTACAAACCACACCGAGCCAGGAAACGATTTCCAATCTTTTGGATTCCGTCCGGAGCTCCTTTCGGGGATTGCTGAAGCTGGCTTTCAGACTCCAAGTCCCATCCAAAGGCAAGCAATGCCTCTCGTCCTAGAAGGAAAAGACCTTATCGCACAAGCACAGACAGGCACGGGAAAAACTGCTGCCTATGGACTCCCCTGCCTCAATCGCATCGAAATCAAAGAGGGGATGCAAGTTCTAGTATTGACTCCTACCAGAGAGTTAGCCTTGCAAGTATCAGATGAACTCTACCGATTAGGTAAAAATCTCGGAATCAAAACAACAACCATCTACGGTGGAGCCTCCTACTCCAAACAGATCTCCCAAGTGACAAAAGGTGCACAAGTTGCAGTAGCCACTCCAGGCAGACTCCTTGATCTACTCAAAGGAAAAGAACTTAAAAATTTCAAACCGACCATGGTCGTCCTGGATGAAGCAGATGAAATGTTGGATATGGGATTTTTAGAAGATATCGAATCCATATTCGGATTTCTACCGGAAGAAAGACAAACCCTTCTCTTTTCTGCAACTATGCCGGATGCGATCAAAAAACTGGCGAGTCGCTATTTAGATCATCCTGCTCACGTAAAAATTGCAGCAACGGAAAAATCTTCCAAAAACATCGAACAGGTTTATTACGTAATCGACGAACAAGAAAGAGACAACGCCGTAGTACGAGTATTAGATTACGAAAATCCTTTCAAAGCGATCATCTTCACCAAAACAAAAAAAGAAGCGGACGATTTAAAAACGAATCTAGGATTTAAAGGTTATGCGGTGGAAGCCCTTCACGGGGATTTGAGCCAAAAACAAAGAGAATCCGTTCTAAAAAGTCTTCATGACGGAAGGATTAAAATCTTAGTCGCTACAGATGTGGCAGCAAGAGGATTGGATGTGAAAGATCTTTCCTTAGTGATCAACTTCCATCTTCCTTTCGACAGCGAAAGTTACACTCATAGAATCGGAAGAACAGGTCGTGCGGGAAAATCCGGGAAAGCAGTAACTTTTGTTACTACAAGAGAATCCAGAGCCCTCCTTCGTTTGAAAGGAACTTCAGGAACGGAACTTACTTTTGCCGCTCTTCCTACGAAAAAAGAAGTTCAGGCAAGAAGACATCAAGATTTTCTTACAAAAATTTTAGAAACGGAAATCCACGCGGATGCGGAAGCTTTATTCCAAACACTTTGTGAAAAAGAAGGTAAGGAAGCCGTTTCTTTAAAGATACTTTCTCAAATCTTGGATAAAGTAAAAATCAGCGGACCTGAAAAGATAGGAAAACATCCTTCTGAATGGAACGAAACCCCTCCTCCTAGCAAAAAAAGAGGAAGCGGTGGCGGAGACAGAAGAAGAGGAGGAGGAAAATCCAATAGTTCCAATTCTTCTTCCTCATCCTCCTACAGAGGAGAAGGAAGAAGAGAATCCTCTTCCGGATCAGGCCGCAGCGGCAAAGATGGCGGATCCGGCTCTAAAGGCGGAACAAAACCTCATCGTTTTCGAAACAAATAGTGGCTCACAAGCCACTCTTCCCCGTTTCGATACGCCCATAATTCTGCACAGGCGAGAAAGAAAACTTTCCAATACACAAACCATTTGGTTTTCTCTTTCTCGCCGTAAGTATCTTTCAAAATCTCCAATACCTTATCTTTATGTTTCAAAAGATTCTCGTACCAAGCTTCACTCGTACGAGCATAATGTGTCCCGTTGACGATCCAGTGATTCTCGATTAGAAAGTCTTTTTGGAAATATAAAAACAAATCGTCGGAAGGCATCTGTCCTCCCGTGAAAAAATATTTCGCCATCCAGTCCGTATCATCCACCACTTCGAAAGGATATGCGAATTTTTTATGAGTGAATATGTGTACGAAAAATTTTCCATCCTCTTTCAAAAACTTCGCAAGCTTCTCGAATAACTTCTCGTAGTTTTTCATATGCTCCAGCATCTCCACGGAAATGATGCGGTCGAATTTTTCCCGGATGGTAAACTCATTCATATCCTGAGTGAGGATTGTTATGTTTTTCAGACCTCTTTCTTTAGCTCTGGCTTCGATAAATAGCTTTTGAGTTTTGGAATTGGAAACTCCAGTCACTTTACATTTGGGAAATTTTTCGGCCACATACAAGGAAATGGATCCCCATCCGCACCCTAAATCCAAAACCGTCATTCCATCCTGCAGCTCTGCTCTCTCCAAACTCAATCGCAACATTGCCTCTTCTGACTCGGCAAAGTTCGTCTGATCCCCCAGTGGCCAATAACCGGAAGAATACTTCATTCTCGGTCCCATCACATAAGTGAAAAATTCACTGGGGACCTCATAATGCTGCTCATTAGCAGCCTTCGTATGAACGGCGATTGGAGACTGTTTTAGCTCGTTCACATAATCAATCTTATGTGCAAGTTGAAGTTCTTCGTTTTCTTTTGTCTCTTGCTTCAATCGCAGATCCAATAACTGTCTGATGCGGATTCGAATGAGCCAATCGGGGAATATATCTTTCTCCAAAAGAGAGTTCAAAGAAAAAGAACTTTCTCCCGATCCACGAAACCAAGGGAAAAATGCGTTCGTCTTTTTTTGATATTCCCGAAAAGAATCTCCTTTTGACAAAAGAGAAGATCTTTCCGCAAAAGGAACTCCGGAAACAAACCGAAGTAATACGAACATAAATAAAGGAGTGATCATAGAAACCCATCCTAAGGAAGCAAGTCCGAAGAACCCCAAAGGAAGAATACCTATCCCCAGCCAAATCACCCATTCGAAAAAATAGTTCGGGTGGCGGGTGTATTTCCAAAGGCCAACTTCACATACCTTTCCTCGCTGGCTCGGATCCGACAAAAAGGAATGAAGTTGTTTGTCCGCAATAGTCTCTCCTGCCAAACCGACCAGAAATAAAATCCATCCTGCAAACAAGGAAATAGGAATCTCTGAATCTAAGGAAAGTTCCCCGGCCGAAGCCACCCAAGCAGGAAAAGAAAGAAAAAGCGCTAAAAAACCCTGGAGTAAAAAAACGTTGGTAAAGAACTTTCTATGCACATTGTTTCCGTAGCTCTTACGAAAGTTTGCATATCTTTTGTCCTCCGGATGGCCGGTTCGAATGCGAGTCAAATAGAGAAACCCGGAAAGGCGAATGGCCCAAATCCAAATGGGAATCAAAACGGCAAGCTTAGCAAACAGGTTTCCCTTCCCATACCAAGAGAAGATTGTGGAAATTCCCGCAATCACGAGTCCCCATCCCACATCAATCACTGCGTAATTATTCCTGGATTTTCCCCAGAACCAAACCAATGTCATAAACGAAAATACAAATAAAATAACCGTTAGATACGAACTTTCAGGGATGTGCAAAGGAACCTCTTTTCCGACTTAGACGCAATGAATCAGTTTTTAAAATCGTGGTATAGCTTTTTATGTAGAATTTTCTCCAAAAGGCCGGGAGCTAAATTTCTCATCCATTTTACAAACCTTCCGGATCTATCAAAAGTCACAAGCCTTGCCTCCCGATCCATTGCCGTTTTCATAAGCAGCAACGCCACTTCTTCAGGAGTTTTGAGTTTCGCCTTCGCCTGTCCCTCATCCAATATTTGTCCACTTGCATCTAATCCTGATTTACGAAGGGCTGTTTCCGTATAAGGTACGCATACAAGAGAAGATCCCACTCCCTCTTCTCTCAGTTCGATCCGCATCGCCTCCAAAGCTGCGTGCAGTGCGGATTTGGAAGATGAATAAGCGGCCCTACCTGGAATTCCGTACAATGCAGAAACTGTGGAAGTAGTCACTACTCTTCCTTTCTTTTTCTTCAATTGAGGAAGTAAACCTTGGATGAGTTGGATGGGTCCGAAAAAATTAGTAGCGAATGTTTTCCTGTATACTTCCATCGATAATTCATCGAAGCGGCCGTGAGCAGTGATCCCCGCATTATTAAAAAGCACATCGATCCCTTCCGTTTCTCTATGAAGAATTTCTAATGCATCGGAAACGGAACATGAATCCTGCAAATCCACTGCAATAGGTATAATTTTACATTCCTTATGTTTGGAAGAAGGTTCTTCTATTTCGTTTGCTCTTCTTGCCAAAACAAATACCGTACAAACAAACCTACTTGTTTCTTTTAAAAGAGCTTCCCCTATCCCGCTGGAAGCACCGGTGATCACAACCACCTTATCGTTCCAAAAATCTTTCATAATAGATCCCTCCTGACTAGAAACTCTCTCGACAAAGTATCATCGATATAAAATCTTTTGACCAGTTTATTATACCCGGGATCAAAACAATGGCAATTAGAAATAGAGTTTGGGAAATCAAAGATAGTTTCGGTTTGGAAAACTTAAAACAAAACGAACGAACCGTTCCCGAAATGATCGGGGACAATGAAGTTCTTGTTCGCCTAACAGCGACTTCTCTTAATTATCGGGATTATCTTATGGTCATCGGGAAGTACAATCCCAGACAAAAGCTGCCTTTGGTTCCCTGCTCCGATGGAGCAGGGATTGTGGAGTCTGTCGGTAAAAATGTTCAAAAATGGAGAAAGGGAGACAGAGTCCTCCCTATATTCGCACAAGGATGGATGGACGGAAGCCCCGATCTGGAATCTTTAAGAACTACCCTAGGAGGGCCAAATGACGGTTGTTTATCGGAATACGGAGTTTTTGCGGAATCAGGTCTTGTCAAAACTCCTGACCATCTAACAGATGCACAAGCTGCGACTTTGGGCTGTGCAGGACTCACCGCATACAATGCAGTCGTACGCTTCGGAGGGATCGAGCCGGGAAGTTCCGTTTTATGTTTAGGAACCGGAGGAGTTTCGTTATTTGCTCTTCAATTTGCCAAAACAATGGGGGCCAAAGTGATTATTACCTCCTCAAGCGAGGAGAAATTAGAAAGAGCGAAACAATTAGGTGCGGATGAAACGATCAATTATTCAACAAAATCCAATTGGGAAAGAGAGGTAAGAAAATATACGGATAAAAAAGGAGCCGACCTCATCGTAGAGGTGGGAGGAGCTGGAACACTTTCCAAATCCATGATGTGCGTGCGTCCTTACGGAACCATCGCACTGATCGGTGTTTTGGCAGGAGGAGAATCGAATCTTTCCCTTTATCCCATACTGATGCAGGGAGTGAAAGTGCAAGGAGTCATCGTAGGAAGCAAAAACGATTTCGAAAAGATGAACCAAGCGATTTCACATAACAAAATCATTCCGGTTGTAGACCGCAGTTTCTCATGGGAAGAAGTGCCTCAGGCATTCGAATACCTGCAAAGCGGAAAACATTTCGGAAAAGTCGCGATCCAATGGACTTAGCCTTTCATTGGAAATTCAATCGTAAAACAAACTTCCAATCGGTTTTCATCCGTTATGTTTGTCTTCACTAGATTCATATAAACCTCCCCTTTCATATCTTCGACTAACTTTTTAACAATGGGGAGGCCGAGACCTAAACCGAATTCTTCCATTTCATACCCTTCTTCCACTGCTTTAATCAGCCGAAAGAAAGGCTGGAAAAGAATTTCCTCTTCGGAATGCAGAAAATTCAAATGTTCCACTTCCGGATATGAGGAAGGATTGATGAACTTCACCGCAATTTTCCCTTGGACAGGAATGAAAAGAACGATAATATCCTGAAACGAAGGAGTGTATTTCATCGCATTGATGAAGATTTCTCGTACCACCGTTCGCATGGCTTCTTTGTGAATCTCTAAGGAAAAGGATTTTGTAGAAGGAATCGAAGAATGAATGATCTTCTGATTTTTAATCTGAAGCATCGCACTCAATTCTTCCGTCGCTGAGACCACCATATCATAAAGTTCTTGCAGACTCACAGTCTCCAAAGAAGCAATTGAATCTTCCAAAATTCTTTGTGCCTTGGCAAGAGTGGAAACCAACTTCTTTGTGGAATGATAAGACTCTTTCAATAAATTCAAATGGGAAAGTGAAATGACCACTTTTTCTTCCTGAACATCCGCACGACGCAGTAAGGAATTGATCGTGGAGATCAAAGCACCTAACCCTGAACCCTGCATCAAAGAAGTGTTCAAATTAGGAAGGGCTCGATCCATCCATAAACTTTGTTTCGTCTTCGATTTGATTTCTTCTCTCCAATCGAAAATTTCTCTAATTTCACGAAACAACTGCTCTTCGTATCGAATGACATTGTTCTGAGTTTGTGTTTGGACGATCGGCTTACAAGTAATCTCTTTCCTTTTACATACGGTAAGAACCGCCCATCGTTCCCCTTTCTCCTTATTTTCGAAGGGAAAAAATTTCAAATGAAAGGTTTGGTTTTTAATCTGAATCTCTCTTTCGTATGTTT
>VFQU01000989.1_pt1 | contig 19124 bp, 21 predicted proteins | sample 3512311 | NCBI WGS metagenome assembly VFQU01 (sample SAMN10412377, study PRJNA504923) | tailings metagenome | isolation source: Relicate 3 Philex TSF3 active mining site | place: Philippines: Tuba, Benguet | collected 2017-08-29
GTTTTGCGAGTAATCTGCCTTGGGGGAAATAGAACGACCTTCAAAAATCGCCTTCAGCAACTGAGCGCGGAGTGATTTGCAGGCGATGGAAGAGTGCATTAAAAACGGAAATAGTAGGCGGGGAAATAGCTCGATCATCATCGATGACCGAAGCCTTCGCATCCGGGTTCGCAACGACGGCAACAAGGATGGCCAAAGCATCGTCGACATCTCCTTCTTGGTGGATTGGCTTGGGCCAGAAATGGCCACCTCGATGGCGGAGAGTCTGCTCCTGACAGCTCGACGGTACGTTGCTCCAACGCCCATCTACAACGCGCGTTTCGTGCTGCAGCGATGGAGATCAATCGGCGAGCAAGAGGGATGGGCGCCGCCATCGCCTACCTCCGATCCGGTGAGTCTCTTGCGCCAGTTGAATGCTCTGCGCCGGACGCTTTTCGTGAGAGAGGCTGGGCAGGGCCTTTCATTGCGGACGACGGCTAACAAGTGGAGGGGCTTTCTCTATGTGATCGAGGAGGCGGTGCGGCACCGGGCGTTGCCATTGATTTCGACTGATGCCCCCAGTGTCAGGACTCCGCCGAGCAAGACAGCAGGCTTGTCTGGGCAGGACGGCATCGGTGGACAAGTAGACGCGCGGCTGTTACCCAAGTCCTTCAATCGCGAGTCGGATGCCTTTCACGAAGATCTGCTCGAACCGTTGTCGATCATCCATTCGGACGCTGACTACCTCAACGAATACCAATCCCGCCTCGAACGCGCGCTGAACTCGATTCGGATGTGCGCGCTGCGGGACTTCGAGAACCTTGAGGCTGCCCGCGTTGAAGGCAAGGCGCTTATCGCCGCGACTGACTACACCGTCCTGGCGCAATCCTTCGTTCGGCACGGTGGAACACGGCGCCCTACAAAGTACATCGACCCATCCAATGGCTATCACTTCTTCGATGAACTGGGCGGGCATCCAAACCTGCTGGGCAACCTGTTGTGCATCGCTGAAGTCGAGATGTATGGGGTACCCAAACCCTATGACAGGACTGTTTCTGTTGATGGGAAATTGCGGACGGAAACGGTGCATAACGGCAAGTTCCACTGGAAATTTCTGGAGTGGTTCGGCAAGGGCCGTTTGCTTCCATACCTGGGAGTGATGACTAGCTATGCCGCCGTGTCCTGCGTGATCCTGCTCATGCTTGAGCATCCAAGGCTAAATGTGCTGTCCCTTCTTCGTGCCAAGCTTGAAGACGATGAGGGCAACAACATTCTGTTGTCAGAAGCCGAAGTTGACGGGAGACCTGCCCTGCGATTGACTGTGGACAAGCCGAGGGCTGGCGCCGAGAAGTCGGTGTTGCTAACCCCGCTGGCACAACGCGTTATGGAACGTGTTCTCGAGTGGACGGCCCCAGTCCGGAAGCAGATGGTTGCGGATGGGCGCGTTGATGACGCGCGCAAGCTGTGGGTCGGGATGCACTCCATCGACTACCGATTTATCGTGATGTCGGAAAAGAGTTTTGGGAACAGTCTGCGGTCGAATCCTCGGTTCCGTTCAACCGGCAAGAAGGCCAACAAGAATCGGGCCACGCCGTTTATCGAGCGGCATGTCGAATTGGCTCCTTGGGCCCAACGCCTCACATATAAGGCCCTAAGGGTTAGCGGGGGCGTGCTCGAGTACCTTCGTTCCGGCGGCGATCTTGTCGCCACCGCGCGGGCGTTCGGCCACAAGAACGTGAGCACGACCATCGGTCACTACGTCCCCGAAGCGCTCCGTCTGGCCGTGTACGAGCGCCAAGTGCGCAGGCACCAGAACTTGCTGATCGCTGCGGCCGTTCCTGATGAGTCAACTGCGAGCGAAGCGTGCGACTTCCAGTCGGTCGAGCAACTTCACCGATTCCTTGAAGGTGTGTTTGCAGGTGGCGCCAGGCCTGGAGGACTTGCCGACAAGATCGCCTGGTTCGTGCGCGGTGGGCTGAGTGAGGCGAGTGCATCGGCCGCGGGGGAGACGCCCATCCCCGACCGACAATTGATCCTATGTCGTGATGCATCTGCGCTCGCAGTCGCATTCCGCTATCGCGAGCATCTCAGAAGCGCATCGAATGCGGCACTGGACCAGCCGGACCCAGGCACCAAGGTGGCGCCCAGGCTGTGGTGCGACTTTGTCGATGTGCTCCGTGCGCCACTCCCAGACTCCATGCATGAACTTAGGGAACTGGTCGCAGAGGCGGAGCTGGCCTCAAGGCGGCTAAAGGTCTCGTTCCCCACGGTTGCCCGGTCGTGATGGGCGCCCTTCCGGCCACGCTTGAGGACTTCCTTGATGCATCGAGCCGTAGCTTTGACAGGCTGTACCGACCATCCTGGCTGCTCAGTGAGGTAGCCGAGCCGTCCTGGCAAATTAGGTTTGGCGAGAGCATCCGGCAGGTCGACGGCTTGGTCAAAGGTGCCGCTCGAATCCGATGGTCCCTGAAGTTGCCTGATGGTCGACTGACTGATCCTTCGCATGGCCTGTTGCTCGAGCACGCGAAGCTTTTGTTTATCGCGGCGTTCGATGGCGCGACGAATAGCTCTAAGACACTGGCGGCGGCGACCAGTTATCACCGCCACCTACTTTGGTTGGTGGAGTATTGGGTGACCCATGGCCCGGGCCTCCACTTGCAACGCGGCCTGCTTGGCCTAGGCGTGGACGCGATAGAGGCTTTCCTTTCCATCTATGGCATGTCCGGCGTAGCGGGAATCAGCCGGGCGTGCGAGCGATGGGATGAGTGGATCTTTGGCCTCGTGAAGCGAGAGGCACCGCGGCTGGAAGCTGCGATACGCGCAATGACACCGCGGGAGCGCGAACGTTTCCGAATAGGTCTGGTCTCGGAGCAGGGACGACCAACGCCGGCCCTTGACTCTCGGCCGCACGCGGCCCGCGAAGCGCAGCAAGCTTTGGCGCGCGTGCTGCTGCACCAAATGAACGCCTACGACGAGCGGGGTGTGATCAAAGCGCGTTTCGTGGAGGAGGCGATCGGCATCGATGCGCCGCGCGTCGGCCGGATCTCTTCTCTTGTAGTTCACCTCCAAAGCTATGAAACCTGCCTCGACTACGACTTCCGCTCTTTCCCGAGATATGGAGTCCGAACGATGCCTCTCCTCGGGCGCTTGAGCCTGGAAGAAAAAGCCGCGAAACCATTGAAGATCAATGGTTTGCTCAATTGGGTGCGCCAAGCCAGCCAGACGCTCACGCTGATCCCCTCGCTCGCGAGCGACACATTCGCGAATCCTTCAGAAATTGGCGAGCGTCTGGCGCGCTTCCACATGCGACGGGAGGGCCGGACCAGGTCGATTCCTACGCCGGTAGCGTTGCGGCTCACGGGCTTTTGCATCGACTGGATGCAGAACATAGAGCCGCAACTGAGGGGACTGGTCGACCAAGTCCTTGCGCTCTTGCCCCGGGATGCCGTCGCGAAGCCTGGTGACTTGCAGGCTTCGCTCGACAGCGTGCAGGTTCCTCCTGCTTTGCAACGATTTGGGGTCAGGGTGTTCTGGGGGCGATCCCTATGGGAGGACAGGTATGCGCTGGATGCCCCGCCAGCCGGCCGGCAGGTTCCAGAGTTGGCGGTTACAGATCTGCTGAATATCCACGTCGGGGTTTGCTTCGTCCTCGTCGCCATGCTGGCTTGCTGCCGCAGGTCAGAGGTCTTGATGCTTTCCAAAGACTCTGTCCAGCACCGGGGGGAACGTGCCTACGTCCGTGTCCTCCTGAGGAAAACCGGGGCTGATGAGGCTCGACTGTCTGTCCTCAAGCCAGTGCCGAAGATCGTTACCCGTTGTTTAGAGTCGCTCTCATCGATGGCAAAAATCCTTGATCGGTTCCGTCCAACCCGTGATGGCCATGTTGCCAGCTTGCTGTTCACGAAATTCAACCGCAATGGGCTGTCCGAGGCCGCTCCCAACATCTACAGCCATCTCGACCTCCTCAGTGAGGTGGCGCAATTGCGGACTAGTGACGACAGGATCTGGCATGTCAGGCCACACGAGTTACGTAGGTTCTTCGCGCTGAGCTTTTTCCATGAGAGCGGACGGGAAAACTCCCTGCCTGCGCTTTCGTGGTTCATGGGGCATCGCGAGATTCACATGACGTGGCGTTATGTCCGCGAAGAATTATCCGGCGTTGAGCTATCGGAAGCGGAAGCCGCGTTGGCAGCAGCAGCCGTCTATTCTGATGATGAAGCGGCTTCGGTGCGGAGGTTGAGGAGCATGTTGCTGCAGCACTTTGGCGTCGACGAACTAAGGGTCTTGTCAGAGGAAGTCGTGCAGGAGTACCTGGAGATGCTCCATGAAACCGGCACCTTCACCGCTTCGCCTGTGCAGATCCGGAGCGCTTCGGGGGTGAGGTTCACCGTGCTCATAACGATCAATGGGCGCTGAGCATGGGCCGACTGCAGAAAGGCGTAGTCGCCCCAGGGATCGCCGCGCGGAGCGATCGAGCCAAAGAGAGCATTGCCGCACGCCTGAAGGTCCTCGATGAGTTGCGGCGCGATGGCAGCAAGCGTGGCGAGGGGGTGTTGGAATTCTTTGAGACGATCGATGCCTTGGCGGCGTGGACCGATGCGGGCCGCGGTATCACGCCCGTCAGTCCCAAGACCATGCGCAAGCACATCGAGCACATGTATGAAGGCGGTTACGCGGCCTTCATGACAGCGGTGGAGCAGTTGCGGTCACCGAGCACCACTTCAATTCCCTACCCATCGGTGGAAGGGGAGGTGCGTCGCCGGATTCAGCGAGAGGCAGCCGCTGTCCTTGAGATGACCAACCGGTACCTGGACCTGATGAAGCGCATGCGAGGGCTGGCTGACACCAATCCCGCGGCGATGGCCCAGCTGAAGCATCACCTGCAGGTGTTTGGGGACGAACCATCCCACCTCACTCGGGTTAAGTAGGCGGCATGCGCAAGCTCTGGATCGAGGCGCCGGCGGACTTCGCCCTCGCCGTGCATGGTGAGCGGGCAGGCGGTGGCAAATGGCCGGCGCCGTCGATGCGCGTCTTGTTTTGGCCCAGCGGGAAGGTTTGCTGGCAGGCCAACATGTACCTTGTTGAGTTGCGCAAGCGCAATTTGACGACTAGCACGGTCAACACGTACTGCAGCGAGCTATCCAGGCTGCTGCGCTTTCTGCATGGCGCCGGCCTGCGAATCGAGCAGATGCACGACGAGCACCTGGTTGCCTTTGCGGACTACCTGGTAAAGCCGCCTGTCGGCAGAGCGATTACCGCAAACCACGCGAATCGGCTGGTGCTGCGCGCCGTTGGCTTCCTCTCGTGGCTGCAGCAGCGACTGCCGTCAATCCGGCTGGTGGGCGCCGACGGGGAAGGTGCCCAGATCTCTTTGACAATCCGGCGCGGCCGCAGCCAGGATCGAGGCAGTCGGGTGCACCACCCCGCGCTTGTTGCGCGTAATGTCCGACGTGAGGTTAGGCCGATCACGGCCGAAGCCATGCGCAGCTTGCAGAAGGCCTGTCGTGCCGCTGCGAGGACCGAGTTCGTCATTGCTCGCAACGGGGCAATGTTGGCGATGCTTTCGGACTCTGGCGTGCGCCGGGAGGAGCTTGTTTGGATCCGCTCCGTTGACATCCAGCAGGCCCTCGACCGAGGCGGGCGGTTGGATGTGAGGACGGCCAAGCGCCGTGGTAACCCGACGCGACAGGTTCCGGTGCCGCTAGAGACGCTGAAGCTGGTTCGCACATTCCTCGACGTCCATCGCCGCCTCCAGGTGCGGCGTCTGGCTAAGCGTGATGGGTCGTTTGTTGACGCGGGCTGGGCGTTCTGCACCCGTGGCGGCGGCCAACTGGCTCCCTCCAGTGTGACCCAGATCGTCGCTGACCTGCGCGTTGCGGCAAATCTGGAGCAACGCGCGAGCCCGCACATGTTCAGGCACCGCTGGATCACATTCCAACTTCGGCAGATGCTCGGCGCGCTGCAAGACATGAACTCGCATGGTGTCCAAATGCTGACAACAGTCCTGAGCCGTCTGGCCAGCATCACTGGGCATGCGTCTCTCGACAGCCTTTGGACCTATGTCGATTGGACATTCGACGAGGCATGGGCTGCTGGGGCGCCACCTGGACAAGGCCACGTTGGCGACGATCGTGATCGGCAGAAGCTTCTCTTTGACCTTATGTCGGAGGTCTTCCTGGCTCTTCCTGACCATCCAGGCCTTGACGGTCTGCGTGCTAGGGTTGCCAAGTTCCGGGACCGGATAGAAATTGGAGCTCCGTTGCCGGATCCAAAGTCAGAAACTGTGGCCGCGCACTCCCTGCGCCGCAAGCAATGGCTGTAGCTCGGCGCAAGCTTGGCGGAGGCGGGTGCCCCTAGGCAAGCGTACTGTCGCACGGGATGGAGATAGGCTCGATGACTGACTGCTTGACCCCGGCCGAGCGCTCTCAGCGGATGTCCCGGATCCGTGGAAGGGACACCAAGCCAGAGATGCACCTGCGACGCCTGTTGCAGGCTCGCTGATCCATTTGGAGACTTCCGATGACATCCTTCAGAAAGCGCCGTACCAGGATCCGCCTCATCCATCAGAAGACACTTCGCCGGCGTTGCGGACGTGGCCTCGAAGATCAGATGTGGGACCAGATGCCTGCTGTCGGACGGGAGTTCGGCAGCCCGGATTTCGATCAGCTGATGGAGGAAGACCACCAGCTTGGGCGGGGTGTGTTCGACCCTGCAGTTCGCCAGGCGTTCGGAGAAGGCAGCAAGCGGGCTGATGGCGTCGAAGCTTCAGATGGTCTCCCTCTGCAGTCCAAGATGCCCGTCTGACACCGCGTTGATCTGCACCTCCGGTCAGATCAACGAACGACGCGCACTGACGCACACGCGCAGGACTGGAGTGATTCTGCGAACCCATTGGCCGTCAGGACACAGTAGGCGCGCCCCAGAGGGCCGTGAGGCCAGGTTTACGACAGGTGAAGTTGGGCTGAGAGCGAAGGTTCGCGAGCTGAACCTGGTCTCTCCCTGCGCAGCGTTTTTCCTAGGCATTTCGTCCGAGATCTGCCACTCTGACGACTTCCGGTAAAGACGGCGCATTGTGTCGCGAGGGCAGATCGCCGTTGGTCTGCCGACTCCAGATGGACGGGCCAGATCACCCGCTGAAGGACGCTCGGAATTGCCCTCATGGCGGCTGACCAACTCTGGCAAAATCGAAGGACAACTTCATCATGGAACAACAGGCGTGGCAGGTAAGCCGAGAACCGGGGAAACGGTACCGAACCACTCTGCAGCGGAGGCGCGAGATGCGGCCTCCCTTGTGTTGCGCGAAGTGCCTGTTGCACGCATCCGTCCCGAGGATGGCTTGGATCGTAAGCGGGACCGTGAAGGGCACCGTGAACTTCAACGGTCTATCGAGCAGTTTGGTGTCCTGACACCCATAACCGTTCGGCCGGCGCCTGACCGCTCCGGGGATTTTCTGCTGATCAAGGGGCAGGGACGGACGCTCGCGTGTCGCCTGCTTGGCATCGAGACCATTCCTGCCGTTGTGGTGGATGAGCACTACGCTGAGACCGAAAAAGTCCAGCAGTTCCTGGTTGAGAACGTCGCCAGGCTCAAGATGAGTCCGATTGATCGAGCGCTGTTGATCCAAAGGGCTCGTGAGCTAGGCGAGGAGACGGCCGATATTGCAAAGCGTTTCGGTGTCGCGCCAGCCACCGTACGGAGGCTGCTGACCCAGCTCGATGGCGCGAGTAGCGCGGAAGTCGCGAGCCTTAAGGCAGGCGCTGTGAATCTGGGCACGCACGCCGTTGTGGCTAGGTACGTCTTGCCACAGGAACGGATGGACGCCCTTGAGGCGGTCGCGCGTAGCGGCGTCAAGACCAAGGAACTGGACGCACTCTTTTTGGCACTTGGCTGGAATGCCCTTGAGGGCCTGGGTGCGGGGCAAAGGAAACAACGCCTCAAATTGCTCGAATGGGCCCTTTCAGTGCTCGCTCAACTCCCGGCTGGGTCTATTCGCGAACGACTTATGCAGCTGGCGCTGCGGCTACCTCTTGACTTCAGGGGCGAAAAGTCGGAACGCGTCAAAACAGTCCAATGCAAATAATTAATGTCAATCCTGACGATCTCAGGCTTAGCCCCGAGCTCAATCGGTCGGGCAGTGCGAAGTCGTTCGAAGATCGGCTCCGATCCTCTATAGACGAAATCGGTTTGGCAGAGCCAGTGAAGGTTGCTCGTCAGCCTGATGGCAGCTATCTTCTAATCGACGGTAACCTAAGAATCAGAGCAATTAAGGCGATTCGAGAAAAGAATCGCGAGCGGTTCGTTACCGTGCCGGCCTACGTATTGGATTACGAAAAGCGCTTCGAAATCCGATACCAGTCGGACATCTACCAAGATCTACTGCCGAGCCAACTCGCCACTTTGGTAGAGCACCTTCATAATTCGGAAAGCGTACTGAAGGTGGATATTGCGCGGTACATTGGCGTCTCGCCTGCTACCCTTCGGAATTACACTGGCTTGTGGCGTTTGCTCGAGCGTGGTGGCCTTTTCGCTTATGTTGTGCGGCTCATGGATGTGGGAATCTTTCCTGCTTCCAACCCGTACGCTTGGTTGCGGCTTACTGAGGATGGTCTGAGAAAAGTTTTTGTTGAGCAATTCAGCAAAGATCAAGACATCGAGAGTTGGGTTGAAAACGTCATTGGGGCTTCACGCTTGGGCACTTCCATGCAGCGCTATCCTCTCAAATACGTCGAGAAGGTTACTGCAGCGCTGCCAGCGAAATATTATCGCCATGGTGAGGAAGTGCGAGCTACTAAGCGTGATCTGGGTCTTCGCAGAGCTACATCTTTGCCTGACTTAAAGTCGGCTGCGCTCAGCGAAGCGCGCGTTCATTTAGCGAGAATTTCCAGCGGTTCGAAAGAGGCTGTTTTGCGTTCTGCCGCTGCGTCGCTTCGGGAATATTTGAAGTGAAGACGGAAAGTTGGCTGGACGACGCATTTTTTGATACTCCCGAACGTGGGTCAGTCGATGGGGGAACCACGTCATCAGGAGATCTTTGGCATGCGGTGAGTCCTCGCTGGGGGCATGCCATGCACTCGATGTGCTCATATTTTGGTATGTTTCCGCCAAAAGTGGCGCACTATTTCATCCAGCGCTACTCTAAACCAGGTGACTTGGTGCTGGATCCATTTAGCGGCAGAGGCACTACGGCGCTGCAGGCCCGCGTGACTGGCCGGCGGACCGTATGCAACGACCTCAACCCCTTGGCATATGTTTTGTCGCGGGCCAAGGTTGATCCGCCTTCTTGGGAATCCGTTCTGTCGTTTATCGACAGGCTTGAATCAGCCTTCAAGCTGTCAAATTTTGCCATCGCCGATGTCTCGGATGACATCCGCATGCTCTATCACGAGAATACGCTCCGACAGCTTTGCTTTATTCGTGAGGGCTTGCTTCAGAGGGAGATTACTGCTTGGTGTCGCGAAGAGTACATGATCGCGGGGGCGCTCGCAGGAATTATGCATGGAGCTTGGCGCCGTGACGACACTTCCCAGTATCTCAGCATAAGTATGCCAAACACTTTCAGCATGTCTCCCGACTATGTTGAAAAGTTTATTCGAGAGAATGGGCTGAAGAAGATTGATCAGGACGTCTTTGATCTTCTAAGGAACAAAGTCGCGCGGCTGTATGTGGATGCCGTGGCTGGACTTCCCGGCGTTGCATATCACTGCGACGCGTCGGAGCTCCTTTCGGGAGACTCAATGGAGGAAGGCTCCGTAGATCTGATTGTGACGTCCCCGCCGTATCTCCAGGTCGTTAACTATGGAACCTCGAACTGGATACGTCTTTGGCTGCTCGGCATTGATGGCGTAGGCCGTGAGCGCGGTGCAGGACGAAAGTTGTTGAACGACGCTCTGGATCACCGGCATACTTACAAATCTTATTGTGACTTTATGCTGAGAACGCTCGTCGGAATGCAGCGTGTCTTGAAGAAGGATGGGGTCGCGATAGTGGTTATCGGAGATGTCAAGGATCCCGTGAAGGATCAACCTCTTTCTCTGGCCGAGAGAATGTGGGATGACATCAAGAAAGACACATCCCTGCGATTGATTGAGGTTGTTGAAGACAACTTGCCCATCCAGAATAAGGTGAGTCGGATATGGGGTGATACGAAGGGCCAGGCGACGAGTCGGGACGTTGCTTTGGTGCTCGCCCATTCCGACGGTAGTCCTGACCTGGGCCAGCCCGACGTGGATTGGGAAGAGCCTTATAAGGACGGCGGGCCAGATGCCGCACATGAGAGATTAAAGCGTCACCGTGTTGCTGCTTAGGTTTTCTTAATATCGCCGGGCAGCTTTGTTAGAGGCAGGGAGAGTAAGAAATGTCAATTGCGCCAGACTTGGGTGCGGAAACGGACTTTGAAGCTGATTTGACCATCGGCAAAAGCGCGATAGATGCGTATAGTCGCATGAGCTATACCATGTGGTTTGCGCTCGCTGAGTTTTTGGATAACTCAACGCAGTCAAGAATTAATCACAGGTCTATCGAAGCTGTTTTCGATACCGAAGGTACGACGCTTACGGTCGACATCTTGCATGACAAACTGAATCGTACACTTACGGTAAGTGATAATTCGATCGGTATGGATAGGGCAACGCTGCTGGCGTCCCTAAACATTGCCAGTCCTACTAAGGACAGCAAAGGTCGATCCAAGTATGGGATGGGCATGAAAACTGCCGCCTGCTGGATCGGTCGGAAGTGGAAGATCATCACTACTGAATACGGTAGTGGTAAGGAGTACACGGCTGAGGTTGATGTTGATGCTGTCGCGCACCGCGGAGCAAAGGTGCCGATCACCGTGCGGGATGTGCCGACATCCGATCATGGCACCAAGATCGTCATCAGTGATCTGCGTCGCAAGATTCAAAAGCGGACAGAGGAAGTCATCCGTGCATACCTGGGCGCCATGTATATGTTTGACCTTCGGCCGGATGAGGCTGGAAAGGTTGCGCTAAAGCTGACGTACAACGGCGAAGAAGTGCCGCCTCCCGACGATCTGGTCTGGGATACAGACGCAGCTGGATCGCCGATGCGTCAGGAGATTAAGGAAACTGAGATCGGCGGAAAGAAGGTAAGCGGTTGGTTCGGCGTGCTCAAAAAGGGTGGGCGGAAGTACGGCGGCTTCTCGCTATATCAGAATAAGCGCCAAATACAAGGTTACCCCGAGGGTTGGAAACCTAAAGCGATATTTGGTGGCGTAGATGACGAAGGCGCAAATAACCTGGTCGCACAACGATTGACAGGTGTGCTTCTGCTCGACGATTTCGAAGTCTCGCACGCCAAGGACAAGGTTCTGTTCGAAGGTGATGAAGAAGAAGAACTCGAAAAGCTGCTGCTTGACCTGACGGCGGAATATCGGGAATATGCAAAAAATCGCCGCGGAGGCAAGGAAGGCACCACCAAGTGGTCAAAGGATAAGCTGCGCGATCTGGTGAATGGGATGAAGTCGGAATTCATCGCCAATGAGATGAAGGACGCCTTGAACTCTTCGGCATTGCCACCGGCTGCTGTTCTCGAAGCCAGCCATCAAAAGCAGGTTGCTTCCTTAACCCCGGAAGATGAGCTGGACAGATTTGAGATCCTTCCTGACCTGCACCTCGTCATCTCCGAGAAGGAGAGCAGTGAGTATGAGCCCTACGTAATTTTCTCGCCGGGAGCCGACGGCACGACTCTGCATATCATCATCAATCTGTTGCATCCATACTATGAGATGCTTGATGCCGACGCGGCGATCGAAGAGTGCGTGCATCAATACGTTTTCGATGCAGTTGCTGAGTTCAAGGTTGGCAAGCTGCAGGGTAAGCTGAATCCAAACGCGGTACGCTCCCTCAAGGATCAGCTGCTCCGCGCTCGCGTTGCTGGGATCGAAAACCGTGAGGCCGACGAGCGAGAGAAAGCCGCTCGCGATCTTGCAGAGCGAGACACCCAGGCTGGCGAGTAAGGCGTCGTGCCTAAGCTGCAGCCCAGGGCATGGCAGATTGAGGCCCTTGCCGAATGGACACAAGCCGGAAATAGGGGCATCGTCAGCGTCGTAACTGGCGGTGGAAAGACGGTCTTTGCCCTGTCTTGTATTGATCGCTTAAAGCCCGAGTGTTCCCTCATAGTAGTTCCCACCACGGCATTGCTCGAACAATGGTGGGAGGAGGCAGCCAGTTACTTTGACCTTGACCTCGACGAAGTAAACATAATTTCAGGGCGCGGCAAGCTTCGCTCTGGAACCATTAACATCGCCGTGCTGAATACGGCTGTGAAGCTAGTCGGGAGGCCTAGCGAGGTCCGGCCTTTTTTGATCGTGGATGAGTGCCACAAGGCGGCCTCCGAAACGTTTAGGGCGATTCTTGATCTGCCTAAATGTGCCTCGCTCGGGTTGAGTGCAACACCAGAGCGTCAATATGATGACGGGTTAAACCAAGTTCTCATACCTGCACTTGGCCCGATCATTTTCGAGTACGACTACCGTGCTGCACTTCGAGATGGGGTGATTGTCCCGTTCGAATTGAGGAATCTCGTCTTTGAGATGGAGCCCGAACGCCAGGTCGAGTACGACAAGCTAACAAAGAGCATCGCTACTTCCATCAGCCGGCACGGCGCTGAATCTGAGCAGACCGTTGCGCTCTATTTGAAGCGTGCGAGAGTGCTCAACCTCAGCCTTAACAGAATCAGGATTGCGCTCAAGCTCATCGCGTCAAATCGGGGCAAGAGAACTCTAGTGTTCCATGAAGACGTCGAAGCTTGCGAGTTGATTCATTCAATACTTACTGACAACGGGGTCAAGGCCGGCATATACCACTCCCGGATGACGGCCAAGGCGAGAGTTGCGATCTTGGCTAGCTTTAGGCAGGGTCAACTGGAAGTGCTTGTGACATGCCGAGCGTTAGACGAAGGGTTCAATGTGCCCGAAACCGAGCTAGGCATCATTGCGGCGAGCACAGCTACTAGCCGCCAGAGGATTCAGCGGCTCGGCCGTGTAGTCCGCCCGGCAAAGGGAAAAGGGGCTGCCGTAGTTTACACATTGGCGGCGACTGGCCCAGAGGTGCAAAGATTAAAGGACGAAGAGGCGCGGCTTGAAGGTGTAGCCACGGTGACTTGGAGTCGCGAATGAAGCTGTTTGTGGCCGGTGAGGGACCTTCTGAGAGTGTTTATTCTCAAGTAGATCCTACGACCTTTTCGGAAATCCAATTTGAGGCGGAAGTACACAAGGCTTTTAATTGCCTAATGCCAAGTTACTGGTGTCGGGTCTTTTCCGGTGCTTTTGTCCATGAGGGGGATTGTCGTCGCGCCGATTTAGTAATGGTCCGACGTGACTTTGCGCACTGGTACGTAGTGGAAGTGGAAATTGCGGGGCATTCGTTAGATGGGCACGTTTTGCCTCAACTTCGATGCTTTCGTTTCGGCGAGCCCGCCCCTTCATGCCTCGCCAGCTTAATGTCGGCGTTTCCGGAGTTCGAGGGGCACCAGGCTAGAGCCCTTTTGGAGCACGTACCTAGATCTACTCTTGCAGTGACCAACTTGCATGATCCGACCTGGAAGACGGCACTACGAGCCCTCGACACGGATATGCTAACTGTTTCGGTCTATCGCGATAGCCGCGGGCAAATTGCGTACGAACTCGAGGGCAAGCTTAGCGTTCGTAGGGAGAGCCTTGGGTTCGCAAGATTTTCAGCGGTGCACAATTCCATAAGAATGGCAAAAGGAATTAGATTGCCTGCCGGCCTCTTGCAGGTTGAGGACCATTTCGGCAACATTGGCGAGTGGACCGTGGTTGAAGACGCAGAAGCCCTTTGGCTTACCAAAAATCGTGGGCCCGCGCTGCTACCCCACGATGCTCTCGTCCAGATATTGCGGAGCATCGACGGGCGCATTCAGTTGCGCTCGTCCTTGGGTGTATAGGGCATGCATACACGCCAGGCGAGGTGATTTATAAATTGACGACCGCAATGATCCCATTGCTGATCGACAACTTATCGATCTAATCGAACACGCTATTGAGAATCCGGGCAAGCCGCTTGCCCGCCTTGGCCAGTTGTCGCTGTACGACGGTGATAGCTGAGGCGTCGTATGCCTCTGTGACTGTCAATGAGGTATTTTCTGCGGCGCAAGCGAAGCCCTCAAATCCGTAGGCCGTGGTTCTAGCGAGACCGTTCGCCTCGATGGCCCAGTCGCTGATGCGGATAGGGTCACTTTCGGGAAGTGGTCCTAGATCTTCAGCCCATCTGGAGGCCGCCTCGCGTTCGCTTAGTCCTTTGGCAGCTGCCTTGACTAGGTTGGTGTCCCAGTAGGCGTGCAGCGAACACTGCGACCGGCGGCTGGCTCCAAACTTGGCGCACATCCGGTTTGAGACGGTCACTCGGTTACCGCCACGATCTCCGTTGTCCGCCGCGTGTAGTGGCTGATGAATGTCCCCGACAAGATGTACCAGTACCTCCATTGCATTGAGGGCTTCGTCTGGCTTGCCAGCGCTCAGTACGTCTCTCGCCCATTCGATGCGGCTGTTTACGCAGTTCCCGTCATGGCAGGCGGGCAGCGCTTCGCCGCATAGCGGCATAGCCACAAAGTGCCAGCGCTGCATAGCACGGCCCTCCCGGGAGCGGCGCGCCTGGTCCATTCGGTTGGCTACTGCAGCTAGCGATGCGGTGCCCGTCAGGCGGTGGACTGCAAGTCGAGCATTCGGCGTTAGCTCAGCATCGGCAACGTAGCCCACGATCCGATGTCCTTCGGCCCCCCAGCACCAGCTGGACTTACAGACCAAGACGCCGGCAGCAACGATCGCGAATTGCACGATGCTTCGCATCGGATGGAAGGCTGACATGGCAAATGAACATCAAGAGCCGCTGCCTGGGCCGCACGTGTGAGCTGGCGGACTCCGGGGGGCGACAGAGTCTCGCACTTCTACCGCCGATGTGCCCCGCCGGCTGGTGCAATCTGTCAACGGCTTGCTGCCCTTAGACCTGGATCAGTCCACAAAATGGTGGTCTGAATTGGGCCGGCGTGGACGGGAGTCGGTCCGCCCTCATGCCGTCGGCCTCTAGCGTCGATCAGGACTACCTGTTCAGCGATCTGCGAACGCCTTATGCAAATTTCGGCAATCGCCACACAGCTCCAACGACCGGCCGGCGAATCGTACGCGGGCGAAAGGCAGCTGATCGAGCGTATGGCGCCACTTTCCGACGTGCGAACCAGGTGAGCCAGATCGATGTCCCAAGCGATACACAAGGTTCGGCACGCGGCGCCATCTTCGACGCCTGTTTCGGCGGCGTCGAGCGAGACAAGGAACCATGGCGCGTGCAAACCGATCTCGAAGAGACGCCAGTGCTGTATCGCAGGTTCGTCGAATGTATGCGACAGGTCGAAGCGGTCCTGCCTACGGGAAATGAACATGCTGCCTGTCGCCCGGCGGGCGCTTGCCGCGGCGAATCAGTTGAGAGGCGCACATTGTTCCGGCGTAGCAGCCAGATTCAGTTTCCGAATACGCCGGTGCCTGGGATACGGTGTGAGATTGGCAAGAAGGCACCATGGCCAAATCCCTACATAGCCGACAAAACAAGATCCTTCTGAAGATGCTGCGTGAGCTTCGTGAATCGCGAGGCTTGCGGCAATCCGATCTGGCCCGCTTGCTCGGGCGAAGTCAGGCTACCGTGAGCAACGTCGAGCGGGGGGAGCGACGCTTGGATGTGATTGAACTGCGCGAATGGGTTGAAGTGCTCAACGTCAAGTTCGTTGACTTCACAAGCCGGCTTGACGCTGCGCTCGCTACGCATCCGATATCCCTGCCGCGCTTGGTGAAGTCGACGCCTTGACTGCCCCGTGCTGGCTACATCCTCAGTGTCGCGCCAACGCACCGCCACGAAGGACCACGCCGAGGTAGTGGCCAAGTACTACTCGATGCTCAGGGTTGTGGGCTAGCCAGAATGCTGATTGCGGTATAACGCAATCGCACAGGCAAATACAAGGCTACCCCATGAGATTCGGCGATGGCAAAACAGAGGCGCTGAATCTGCGTGTCTCCCCGTCGTTCAAGACGGCGCTCAAGTCGCTGGCGGAGGACGAGAACCGAAGCATGGTCAACATGCTGGAAGTCCTGGTGATGGATCGGCTTGCGCAAAGCAAGTCCACGACGTCGGCCACGCCAGAGAAGCCAGTACGTCGCGACTCACGGAGACAGGCATGAGCGAGAGCGTCGAGAACGCGCCAGTCATCGAGGTGATCGCTGAACTTCGGTGGCGTCCTTCTGCGGTGCCGGCGAGCCTGATGGATGTGCCTGGTCCGAAGATGATTCCGCAGCCTGTTGCTGCAAGCACGCACGCCTTCTTTGGGCGGCTTTCGGACCGCGTGGGCGGCTTGGGCTACTCGACGATCACTCGGCTGATACCGGAGCCATTTCCGATGCTGATGCATCAACCTGTGCTCCGTTTCGACGCGCCAGATGACGGCAGGCCGAAATCCCTTTACCAAGTCGGCCCCGGCCTTTTTTCCGCCAACGCTGTCCCGCCGTACGACTCGTGGTCGTCGTCCTTCTCCAAGACCGTCTCCAACGGCATCCAGGCTCTGCTTGACACACGAGACCCTGCCGAACGCGACGCGGCGTTCGAGGGAGTCACGCTGCGCTATCTCGACGCATTCGGCCCCAGCTTGACCGAAGGTCGTGACAGCTTGGCATTTGCTCGCGAGATCTTGGGTATCGCAGTTGACCTGCCCCCTGCGCTAACGCAGCATCTCCAGCAAGGCGCCGCGTGGAAACCGTTTTTGCAGTTTCACCTCCCCGTAGGGGTTGGCAGAGTGTTGGCCGTCGCGATCGGCGACGGGTTCGCGAACGATCATCCAGCCGTCTTGATGGACTGGTCCCTCATCTGCTCTGCCTCTGTCAAGCCTGATCTAGGAGAAGTGATGAGCGTTTTCAATAACGCGCACGACCTGATCTACAAGTCTTGGAAAGAGATGATGAAGCCAATCTCCCACTTGATGCCGAAGAAGGCTTGGCAATGATCACGATCAGCCGTATCGACACCCCTTTGCGCGCATTTTGCGGTTCGGCCCGCAGTGCGCCGGAAGCGCAGCTCGCGCGCGCGGCACGCGCGATGACAAACTCGTTCGTTGGCCTGTCCCAAGCGGAGTTCGTCTCTGACGTGGGCCCTCGCGAGACAGGGCAGCTGATGGAATGGTCTGAAGTACAACATCACAACAGGGCCTGGTTGCGGCGCGTCCTCGATCCCAACATCAGCGGAACCTCGGCGGAACTGACGAAGACGACGAGGGCCGTGTTTGAGGTGCTCGCGCGCTACGGAGCCCGCGCCATCAACTTGGCGGGCTTCGGCGACCGAGTGAACGGGATGCACTTGGCCATGGTCCTACGCGCGACCGCTGATGAACTTGAAGGGACCGAGGCCTGGGAGAACGCTCTCGTGGTTGCTCGTAGCTCGCTCGAGCGCGCGGGAATCGATCCCAGCATCGCACTGTACGGACTGAGCCAGTCGGAGTAACTCTGCATGCCATATAGGGCAGCGACGGAGGTCAACCTTGCAGCGGACGATGTGGCCATCATGCTTGGCCCCGGTGTGCTTGGCTCGCACTTGGGCGTGGCGTTCCGATTGGAAGACGGCACGCCCAAATTGATGCATCTTGGATTCCACAAGTTCTTCAAGGTTGAGCCTTACCCAACAATCCCGCGCCTGTGGTCAGCAGCCGTCGTGCCACTGCCTCCTGAGCTCGGCGTCCAGGTGCTGTCGTTGTTGAGGATCTACGCCGAGAAGTTTCTAAAGACTGGCGAGCCGAGGCCCAACTACGGCATCGCTTTGAAGTTGACGGAGGGCTCCATCCACGCCGACGGCGAGTACGTCCCCAGGGAAGGCTCGGACGGGCATACTTGTTCGACCTTCATAGCTGAAGCGTTTCGCGCTGCCCGGGTCCCGCTCGTAAAGCTCGCGACATGGGTGGAGAGCGAAGAAAACAAGGCCTGGGGTGAGGCGGTCGTTTGCATGCTGAACGTGTACGCGAAGTCCAAGCGAGGGACGGGAACCAAGGCCGCGGCGCAGGCGAAGGTCGTAGCGAAAAACAATCACGGGTTTCGCCTTTTGCCCGAAGAAGTGGCCGCTGCAGGCCAACTCCCGATTAGCCAGCTTCCTGCTAAGCAGGATGCTCTGTCTGGCCCGGCTGAACTTGCACTTGCAGAGATGCAGGCCGTCTGCGACCCGACCGACCTGGCGGAGTACAAGCACTGCGCTGAAAGCTACTTCAGGAAGTTGGAAGCCTTGCGCCAGCAAAAGCTGGATGCGCAGGCCCCGGAAGCAGGAGCCGCCGCCGCGGCGTGACGACGCGCAAGTGCTCCCACAGATGTGTGGCCTAACGCGCGCTCCGAAGGGTGTCTTGGGGCAGCATTGAAAACGAGCGGGCCCAACCCGCCAATTGAGTCGATTTTCGCATAGTTCGATATCGACTTGACCATGGCGCAAGCCATGGTCAAACCCTCACCGCTGGATCCGAAGCAGACATTCTTGAACTTGCTGCGAGAGTGCCGGGAAGCCTCCAAACTTAGCCAGGGTGAGCTGGCTGATCGACTGGGCTGGCGTCAATCCGACGTGAGCAAAGTTGAGCGCGGTGTCCGACGCCTGGATGTTCTGGAGCTACGGTCATGGTTGATCGGCTTAGAACAACCATTTGGCAGCTTCGTCGCTGAGTTGGACGAGCGGCTTGCTGCGACAGCTAAGCTGGGGTCCAGCTGGGCCAGTAAGGGCGTCCCCAGAAAGCTGAATACTGGGCGGTAGCAAGCTTCTCCAAGGAAGCTTCTGATCTAGCAACTGGCTGAGCTTTGCGTGTCCGGCGAGTCTGCGTCAAGCTGAAATGATCAGTTGCTGCGCATGCGAACCGCGCGGGATGCTATTGCGGAGACGACTCGCTGGTGAGAAGGGAAGGGGGCCGGGCGCTGCGCGCCCGGCTTGCTGTGGACAACTCTAGGAGTTGCCCACAGTTTCCATTTGGCCTTGAAGGTGTTGCGCCCTGTCTATGGTCCAGGGGGCGTTGCCTAGACCTGCAACTTCGCCCCGAGCGATCCATGATGTGTCGGCCGTGGGGTGGTTGAGACGCTTCTTTTGACCTGCAACGACGTTCCCTCACAAAAG
>VFQU01000990.1_pt1 | contig 19087 bp, 14 predicted proteins | sample 3512311 | NCBI WGS metagenome assembly VFQU01 (sample SAMN10412377, study PRJNA504923) | tailings metagenome | isolation source: Relicate 3 Philex TSF3 active mining site | place: Philippines: Tuba, Benguet | collected 2017-08-29
CGCGCGACAAGCTGTCGTACCGCAATTTTCCGGTCGCCGCGCAGAACCGCCTGCGCCACTACCCGTGGCCCGGCAATCTGCGCGAGCTGCGCAATCTCGTGCAGCGCCTGCTGATCCTCGGCAGCTCGCCCGACGTGACGCTCGAGGAGGTCGACCAGGCGCTCGGCAGCCAGGCTGCGGCGCCGGCCGCCGACGCGGCGAAGGGCGAGCGCGGCGATTTCGCGGTCGACTTCTCGCTGCCGCTGCGCGAGGCGCGCGAGCAGTTCGAGCGCGCCTATCTGCTGCATCAGCTGGCCGCCGCCGGCGGCAGCGTCGGCCGGCTCGCCAAGGCGGTCGGCATGGAACGCACGCATCTGTACCGCAAGCTGAAGGATCTGGGCGTCGACGCCAAGGCGTCCTCGCGCGACGAGCCGGCCTGATCCGGTCACGGCGACGCGCGCGCATCGTCATCGCGCTGCGATATCGTCGCTGAATCCTCGCGCCGCGGTGCGGAACGCCGCGGCGCGGCGCGAGTCTCATGCGCGCTGCGAATCCTCTCCCATCCCCAGGAGTCTCCCCATGTCCCTTTCCGGAAAAGTCGCCTACGTCACCGGCGCCGCCAGCGGTCTCGGCAAGCGCATCGCCGAGGTCTACGCGGCCAACGGTGCGGCCGTCGCGATCGCCGATCTCAACCTCGAGGGCGCGCAGGCTGCCGCCGCCGAGCTCGTCGCCGCCGGCGGCAAGGCGATCGGCGTCAAGGTCGACGTCACCAGCGAGGCCGACGTCGAAGCCAGCGTCGCCGAGACGATCAAGACCTTCGGCAAGGTCGACATCCTCGTTTCCAACGCCGGCATCCAGATCGTCAAGCCGGTCCAGGATTTCACGTACGAGGAATGGCGGCGGATGATCGCGATCCACCTCGACGGCGCGTTCCTCACCACGCGTGCCTGCCTCAAGGACATGTACGCGCGCGGCGAGGGCGGCGCGATCATCTACATGGGGTCGGCGCATTCTAAGACCGCCTCCAAGCTCAAGGCGCCGTACGTCGCCGCCAAGCATGCGCTGCTCGGCCTGGCGCGCACCGTCGCCAAGGAGGGCGGTCCGGCCGGCATCCGCGCCAACGTGATCTGCCCGGGCTTCGTGCGCACGCCGCTGGTCGAGAAGCAGATTCCCGAGCAGGCCAAGGAGCTCGGCATCAGCGAGGAGGAGGTCATCAAGAAGATCATGCTGGCCGAGACCGTCGACGGCGAATTCACGACGGTCGACGACGTCGCCGCGGTCGCGCTGTTCCTGGCCGGCTTCCGGACCAATGCGCTGACCGGCCAGAGCCTGCTGGTCAGCCACGGCTGGGTCATGGAATGAGCGCGGCGCGCCCGCGCCGCCGCGCCGCGAAGTCCGCGCCGCGCCGCGGGACTTCGCCGGCCGAGATCGCGGCCGGCTCGTACGAGAAGGTCGCGCTGGTCCTGCAGGGCGGCGGCGCGCTCGGCGCGTATCAGGCCGGCGTCTACGAGGCGCTCGAGGAAGCCGGCCTGCGTCCGGACTGGTTCGCCGGCGTCTCGATCGGCGCAATCAACGCAGCGATCCTGGCCGGCAATGCGCCTGAGCTGCGCGTCGAGCGGCTGCGCACGTTCTGGGACACGATCAGCCTGCCGGCCGGTCCGTTCGGGGCCTCGCTGCCGTGGATCAATCAGCTGATCGAGTCGGTTCCGTTCGGCGGCCCGGCCGGCGCCGGTATCCCGTTCGGCGCCGCGCTGGAGGAGGCACGCCTGGCCTGGCTCGGCGCGACCAGCGCGGTCGGCGCCCTGCTGCAGGGTCAGCAGGGTTTCTTCCAGTCGCGTGCGCTGTCGCCGTTCCTGTTCCGCGACGGCAGCGCCGCCGCGACCAGCTTCTACGACGTGGGCCCGTTGCGGCAGACGCTGGAGCGGCTGGTCGACTTCGACCGCATCAACGACGGTGCGTCGCGGCTCAGCGTCGGCGCGGTCAACGTGCGCACCGGCAACGTCGTCTATTTCGACTCGCGCGAACGGCCGCTCGGGCCCGAGCACGTCATCGCGTCCGGCGCCCTGCCGCCGGCGTTCCCGGCGGTCGAGATCGACGGCGAGCACTACTGGGACGGCGGCGTGGTCTCCAATACGCCGCTGCAGTACGTGCTGTCGGACGCGCCGCGGGCCGATACGCTGGCGCTGCAGGTGGATCTGTGGAGCGCCCGCGGCGAGCTGCCGAACTCGATCCTCGACGTGCTCGAGCGGCAGAAGGACATCCAGTATTCCAGCCGCACGCGTCTGGGCACCGACACGATGGAGCGGCTGCAGAAGCTGCGCTCGGCGCTGCGCGAGCTGATCGAGCGCGCCGGCGCCGATGCGGTGCCGCCCGCGCTGCTCGGCCATCTGCAGCCGTGGATCTGCGATCGGGTCTACAACGTCATCCACCTGATCTATCGCAGCAAGCCGCACGAGGAGCCTTACAAGGACTACGCGTTCGGCCCGGTCGCGATGCGCGATCACTGGCAGAGCGGCCTGGACGACATGCGCCGCACGCTGGCCCACATCGAGTACTTCGATCCGCCGTCGCGCGAGCAGACCGTGGTGACCCACGACGTCCACCGCGACGAGTTCGCGCCGGGGCCGACGCGATGATCGAGCGGCTGCGCGCGCAGATCGGCGGTCCGCGCGACGGCGCGCTGCTGCGCTACTCGCTCGGCAACGCGCTGCTGGCCGCCGGCGACGCCGCCGCGGCGGCCGAGGCGCTGCGCGCGGCGGTCGTTTTCGATCCGGCCTACTCGGCGGCGTGGAAGCTGCTCGGCCGCGCACTGGAAGCCTGTGCCGATCTCGACGGCGCGCGCGACGCCTGGCGACACGGCATCGAGGTCGCCGCGGCGCACGGCGACGTGCAGGCCGGCAAGGAGATGGCGGTGTTCCTGCGCCGGCTCGAGCGGCGCCCGGATTAGCACGCGGCCGGGGCCGCGTCGCGCTCAGACGCGCGGTGCGTGGCGGCCGACGCGTGCCAGCAGCAGCACCGGGATCAGCCCGGCCGCGACGATGATCAGCGCGGCGATCGCGCCTTCCTCATAGGTGCCGCGCGCGGCTTCGGCGTACAGGCGCGTCGACAGCGTCTCCAGGTTCAGCGGCCGCAGCAGCAGCGTGGCCGGCAGTTCCTTCATGCAGTCGACGAAGACCAGCAGCGCCGCGGCCGCGACGGCCGGGCGGATCAGCGGCAGGTGGATGCGCCGCAGGACGCCGCCGCTGCGCTCGCCGAGCGTGCGCGCGGCCTGATCGAGTGCCGGTGCGACGCGGCCGAGACCGGCCGCGATGCCGCCGCTGGCGACCGCGAGGAAGCGCGCGCTGTACGCATAGACCAGCGCGGCGCCGGAGCCGAGCAGCAGCAGGCCGCCGGCCACGCCGAACCAGCGCTCGCCGGCATCGGCGATCAGGCCGTCGAGCGCACCGAGCGGAAACAGCAGGCCGATCGCCAGCACCGTGCCCGGCAGCGCATAGCCGAGTCCGGCGATGCGCTCGGCCGTGCGCGACCAGGCGCCCGGCGCGACGCGTGCGGCATAGGCGACGACGAGGCCGAGCAGCACGGTCGCGACGGTCGCGATGCCCGACAGCGCGACGGTGTCGAGCGCGGTGCGCAGCAGGCCCGAAGGAAAGCCGGCGAAGCGCACGCGTTCGATCGTCTCGACGACCAGGTAGGCGGTCGGCGCGACGAAACCGATCAGCACCGGCACGACGCCGAGCGCGAATGCGCCGAGGCCGGCGGTGCCGTGCAGACGCTGCGGCGTCATCCGCCGCGCGCGCTGCGCCGAGGCCGCATAGCGCTGCCGGCGGCGCCCGCCGTGCTCGAGCGCGAGCAGCGCGGCGACCACGACCAGCATCGCCAATGCGATCTGTGCGGCGCCGGCCAGGTCGGCGCGATTGACCCAGGTCGAGTAGATCGAGATCGTCAGCGTGCGCGCGCCGAGGAATTCGGACGCGCCGACGTCGTTGATCGTCTCCATCAGCGCCAGGCTGGTGCCGACCGCGATCGCCGGCCGCGCCAGCGGCACCGCGACGCGCACGAAGACGCCGCCGCGGCCGGCGCCGAGCGAGCGCGCCGCCTCGAGCAGGCTGGCCGACTGCATCAGGAACAGCGCACGCGTCGTCAGGTAGACGTACGGATACAGCACGAAGCCGAGCACGAACACGCAGCCGCCGAGCGAGCGGATCTCCGGCAGGCGGAGTGCCTGCGGACCGGCCAGCCCGAACAGCTCGCGCACGAAGGTCTGCACCGGTCCGATCGGATGCAGCAGGTCCATGTACGCGTAGGCGACGATGTAGGTCGGCACCGCCAGCGGCAGCAGTAGCGCCCAGTCGAGCACGCCGCGTCCGCGGAAGTCGTAGGCGGTCACCAGCCAGGCGCTGCCGGTGCCGAGCAGCACGACCAGCGCGCCGACGCCGACCAGCAGCACCGCGGTGTCGAACAGCGTCGGCGGCAGCACGTGCGTGAGCAGGTGCGGCCACAGGCCGGCGTCGCCGCCGAGCGCGGCGGCGAGCAGGGCCAGCACCGGCACCGCGACCAGCGCCGCGATCAGGCCGGTCGCGACGCGCCAGCCGCGCAGGCCGCGTTCGCGTGAAGGCGGGTTCGCTTGCATCGGGCGGCGGCGGCCAGGCTCAGTTGTCGAAGCCGACCTTCTCGGCGAGCAGGCTGGCCGCCTTGCGGTGACGCGCGATTTCGGTCAGCGGCAGCGCGTCGGGCACGAGCGTGCCGAAGCCGGCGATGATCGGGTCGGCGGCGACGTCGGCCCGGACCGGATACTCGAAATCGATCGTCGCGTAGATCTTCTGCGCGGCCTCGGACACCAGGTAGTCGAGCAGCTGGACCGCCGCATCGCGGTTCGGCGCATGCCGCGCGACCGCGGCGCCCGATACGTTGACCTGGGTGCCGCCGCCCTCGAACGTCGGCAGCACGACGCGGATCGCATCGCCCCACTTCTGTTGCTCCGGGCCGCCCTTGCCGCTGCGCATGCGGCCGACGTAGTACGAGTTGGCGATGCCGATGTCGCACAGCGAGCCGAGGATGTCGCGCGCGACCTCGCGGTCGCCGCCGCCCGGCTTGCGCGCTAGATTGGCCTTGACGCCCTTGAGCCAGGTCTCGGCGGCCGTCTCGCCGTGATGGGCGATGTAGGCGGCGATCAGCGCGGTGTTGTACGGATGCAGACCCGAGCGGATGCAGATCCGGCCCTTCCACTGCGGGTCGGCGAGATCTTCGTAGCGAAACGCCGACAGGTCGGTGCGGTCCTTCGACGCGTACAGCACGCGGGCGCGCAGCGACAGCGAGAACCAGCGGCCGTCCGGATCGCGTAGTTGGGCGGGGATCGCGCGCTCGAGCACGGGTGACTTCACCGGCTGCACCAGGTCCTTGTCGACCAGGTCGATCAGATTGCCGATGTCGACGGTCATCAGCACGTCGGCCGGCGAGCGACGGCCTTCGGCGGCGACGCGCTCGGCGAGGCCGTCCTTGACGAAGACCGTGTTGACCTTGACGCCGCTGTGCGTCGTGAACGCGTCGAGCAGCGGCTGGATCAGGCCCGGCTCGCGCGTCGTGTAGAGGTTGACCTCGGCGGCCGAAGCGGCCGAGGCGCCGAAAGCGGCTGCGAGAATCAGAATCAGCCGTGCGCTGCGGCGGCGAGGGATGGAAGTCGTCGTCATGGGCATGCTCGTCATCGTGGGAAGGAGGAGGGCGGGTCCGGATAGAGCAGCACGCGCCCGACCGTCAGCGCCAGCGCGGCGCCCGGCAGGATCGGCGCGTCGGCCACCCGGCGGCGCAGCCGCAGCGGCCGGGTGAGGCCGTCGACTGCGATCTCGAGCTGCTCGCTCTCGCCGAGGAATACGCGTTCGATCACGCGGCCGCGCACCGCGTCGGACGCGTCGCTCGGCGACAGGTCCTGCGGGCGCACGCAGACGCGCACGGCGGCGCCGTCGGCGAAGCTCGGCGCGTCGAAGCGGCCCAGCGGCGTGACGACCGCGCCGTCGCGGCAGGTCGCGGGGATTTCGTTGAGATCGCAGAAGAAGCGCGCCGCGAACAGCGTGGCGGGCGCGCGATAGAGCGCCTCGGGCGTATCACTCTGTTCGACACGGCCCTGGCGCATCAGCACGATGCGATCGGCGATGCGCAGCGCTTCCTCGGGATCGTGGGTCACGATGACCGCCGTGGTACCCGCTTCGCGCAGCACGGCCAGCGTGTCCTCGCGGACCTGGTCGCGCAGGCGGCGGTCCAGGTTCGAGAACGGCTCGTCCATCAGCAGCAGCCGTGGCTGCGGTGCCAGCGCGCGCGCCAGTGCGACGCGCTGCTGTTCGCCGCCCGACAGCGTGTGCGGAAACGCCTCGGCGTGCGTCTGCATGCCGACGCGCGCCAGCGCCGCCAGCGCGGTGGCTCGGCGCGCGGCTGCGCGGCCTTCGCGCAGGCCGAACTGCACGTTGGCCAGTACGCTCAGATGCGGGAACAGCGCGTAGTCCTGGAACACCAGGCCGATGCCGCGGCGCTCCGGCGCGAGGTGGTGCTGCGGGCCGCTGACTTCCTCGCCGTCGAGCAGGACGCGTCCCGCCGTCGGGCTTTCCAGGCCGGCGATCAGGCGCAGCAGCGTGGTCTTGCCGCAGCCCGAATGACCGAGCAGGCAGACCGTCTCGCCGGCCGCGGCCTGCCAGCCGACGCCGTCCAGCGCGACACGCGTGCCGTAGACCTGGCGCAGATCCTGGACCGCCAGCGCGGCGGCATGCCGGTCGCGCCGCGATTCGCGGAGGTCGGAAGCGGCCGCCGGTGGCGGCTCGTCTGCCCGGTTGCTGCGCATGAAAAACCTTGCGGGAGTGACGGGGTCGGGTGCGATGCGCGATGCGCGCCGCTGCCGCAGCTGGCTCGATCGGAGGGAGAGCTGGCGGGCGATGCGCGTCGGGCATCGCGGGCGGCACCGCATCCTACCGCATCGGTGCCGCGCGGGCATGCGCGTCCCGCTCAGTCCTCGTCGCCGGCGGCGGCCGCGTACGGATTGGACCGGCCGTCGGGCTGGATCGAATAGCGCTTGTAGGTCCACTGGTACTGCGTGAACGCGATCCGCGCGCAGTCCTCGACGCCGCGGTTGAGCGCGGCGCAGGCGACGCCGAGGTCGGCATCGGCGATGCCGTCCGGGGCCGGCAGCAGGTGGATGCGGAATCCGGCGCCCTCGGGCAGGCGCTCGGCGAATGCGAACAGCACCGGCGCGCCGGTGTGGCGGGCCAGCCGCGGCAGCAGCACCATCGTCATCGCCGGGATGCCGAAGAACGGCGCGAACTCGCCCTCGCCGCGCTTGGGGCGCTGGTCGGGCAGGATGCCGACCACGCCGCCGGCGTTGAGACGGCGATACAGCGCGCGCACGCCGGCGCCTTCGGCGCGGACCTGTTCCACCTGGAGCGCGCCGCGCGCCTTCAGCAGCAGCGGCTCGAAGTACGGCCGCTGCGGCTGGCGGTAGGCGATCGACAGCGGCATACGCTCGGCCAGCCAGTAGTTCAGCAGTTCCCAGCAGCCCAGGTGCGGTGCCGCGATGATCAGACCGCGCCCGGCCGCCCGCGCCGTCTCCAGATGCTCCAGTCCGCGCACCTCGCGGACCAGGCGCAACGCGCGCTGAGGCGAGCCGGCCCAGACGATCGCGACCTCGGTCATCGACTTGCCGGTCTCGCGCAGCACCGCGCGCGCGACGGCCTGTCTGGTTTCGGCGCCATCTTGCGTTAACAGCAGGGAGAGATTGCGTTCGGTGACCCGGCGCAGCCGTCCGTCGAGCAGCCAGATCAGGCTGCCGCAGGCGCTGCCGAGCCGGTGCAGCGTCCGCAGCGACAGCCGGCCGAACAGCCGCAGGCCGCCGTACAGCAGCGCGAGAAAAGGGGAGAGTCGAGGCGTGGTCATGGTCGAACCCGCGATAGTAGGGACTCGCCACCGAAAAGCCGACCCCTGGCGCGGCCTCCAGGCCGGTGCGCGCGCCGGCGACCCCCGGGCACCGGTGTGCCTTCGGTTGACCGCGCCGAGCCGCGGCGGCGAGGATGCCGCCCCGTCCGATGGAGTTGCCCGTGATCGTCCTGCTCCAGCGCGTCAGCCAGGCCAGCGTCAGCGTCGAGGGCGAGACGATCGGCCGGATCGGCCCCGGGCTGCTGGCCCTGGTCGCGGTGCAGCCGTCCGACGGTCAGGCCCAGACCGAGCGCACGCTCGAGCGGCTGCTCGGCTACCGCGTCTTTTCCGATGCGCAGGGGCGCATGAACCGCTCGCTGCGCGATACGGGCGGCGGCCTGTTGCTGGTCCCGCAATTCACGCTGGCGGCCGATACGCGCAGCGGGTTGCGGCCGAGCTTCACCACGGCGGCGACGCCCGAGCACGGGCGGCACTGGTTCGATCGGCTGGTCGAGGCGGCGCGTGCGGCGCATGCCGACGTGCAGACCGGGCGCTTCGGCGCGCACATGCAGGTCGGGCTGACCAACGACGGCCCGGTCACGTTCTGGCTGGAGACGCGCTGACCGCCGCGGCACGCCAGGCCTGGAAATGGGCCGAGTCGGTCCCATCTGTAGCCGGGCAGGAGCCCCCGATCCCGCCTCCCGATGTGAATTTCCGTTGCGGCACGACGGGCGGGCCCGCCGTTTGGCGTTTATCAGAACGATGTCCCGACGACCGGGCGAGCCGGCATGCGGCCGGGCCGGATCGCCCGCGTCACCCTTGACACCGTTTCTATACTCATTTCCTTTGCCTTTCCGGGATCACCACCTACATGGCCAGCGAGCACAACCAGGAGCAGCAGTCCGAGATCAAGACCCTGATCATCAAGGGTAAGGAGCAGGGCTATCTGACCTATGCCGAGGTCAACGATCACCTGCCGGACGACATCGTCGATCCGGAGCAGATCGAGGACATCATCGGCATGATCAACGACATGGGCATCGAGGTTCACGAGGTTGCCCCGGATGTCGAGCTGCTGCGTCCCGACGCGCCGGCCAGCGCGGACGACGAGACCGCCACCGAGGAGGCCGTCGCCGTGCTCAGCGCGGTCGACGCCGAGGTCGGCCGCACCACCGATCCGGTGCGCATGTACATGCGCGAGATGGGTACGGTCGAACTGCTGACGCGCGAGGGCGAGATCGCGATCGCCAAGCGCATCGAGGAAGGCCTCAACCAGGTGCAGTCGGCCCTGGCCAGCTTCCCGTGGTCGATCCAGCTGCTGGTCGAGGAGTACGACCAGCACGCCGAGGGCAAGAAGCGCCTGTCCGAGGTCATCGCCGGCTTCGCCGACATCGAGGAGCCGAGCGTCGAGGTCGCCGAGACCGAGGTCGCCGCCGGCGAGGATGAGGTCGAGGAGGACGAGGAAGAGGCCGAAGGCGAGGAGGCCGGCCCCGGCGACACCGGTCCGGATCCGGTCGAGGTCGCGCGCCGTTTCGACGAGCTGCGCCAGGGCTACGCGAAGTTCCAGAAGGCGGCCGAAAAGCATGGCCTGGGCGACCGCAAGACGCAGAAGCTGCGCGAGCAGATGGCCGAAGAGTTCCTGCGCCTGAAGCTGCCGGCGGTGATGGTCGAAGCGCTGGTGCGTAAGCTGCGCGACGTCGTCGCCAACATCCGCCACCACGAGCGCGCGGTGATGGACGTGTGCATCAAGCAGGCCAAGATGCCGCGCAAGGACTTCCTGAAGCTGTTCCCGACCAACGAGATCAACCTGGAGTGGGCCGACGAGCTCGCGCGCAAGCGCCAGAAGTGGTCGCCGGCGGTCAAGGCGCATCGCGACGACATCGTCGCCGAACAGCAGAAGCTGGTCGCGATCGAGAAGGGCCTGTTCCTGTCGGTCGCCGACATCAAGGAGATCAACCGCGCGATGTCGATCGGCGAGGCCAAGGCGCGCCGTGCGAAGAAGGAAATGGTCGAGGCCAACCTGCGCCTGGTGATCTCGATCGCCAAGAAGTACACCAACCGCGGCCTACAATTCCTCGATCTGATCCAGGAGGGCAACATCGGCCTGATGAAGGCGGTCGACAAGTTCGAATACCGCCGCGGCTACAAGTTCTCGACCTATGCGACCTGGTGGATTCGCCAGGCGATCACGCGCTCGATCGCCGATCAGGCGCGCACGATCCGCATTCCGGTGCACATGATCGAGACGATCAACAAGCTCAACCGCATCAGCCGGCAGATGCTGCAGGAGATGGGGCGCGAGCCGACGCCGGAAGAGCTGGCGGTCAAGATGGAGATGCCCGAGGACAAGATCCGCAAGGTGCTCAAGATCGCCAAGGAGCCGATCTCGATGGAGACCCCGATCGGCGACGACGAGGACTCGCATCTGGGCGACTTCATCGAGGACACCAGCATCGTCTCGCCGGTCGAGTCCTCGACCAACATCGGCCTGATGGAGACCGTGCGCGACGTGCTGGCCGGCCTGACGCCGCGTGAGGCCAAGGTGCTGCGCATGCGCTTCGGCATCGACATGAACACCGATCACACGCTCGAGGAGGTCGGTAAGCAGTTCGACGTCACGCGCGAGCGGATCCGTCAGATCGAGGCCAAGGCGCTGCGCAAACTGCGCCACCCGAGCCGGTCCGAGCAGCTGCGCTCGTTCCTCGACATCGAGTGAGCACCGCCGGCCGTTGACGAAAAAGCCCGCTTCGGCGGGCTTTTTCTTGCGCGTCGACGACAGCGCCGTTTGGTTCGGCGCCCGTCGCGATCGGCGCCGGCGACCACCGCGGCGGCGGCGTGCCGTGTCGTCGCCTCAGCGGCCGGCCAGCCGCTCGCGCAGATCGAGCAGTTGATCGCCGAGCAGCTGCGCACCGCCGCGATCGACATGGCGCGGCAGTGCGCGTTCGGCCTCGTCGAGCGCATCGCGCGCGGCATCGCGGCGGCCCTCGGCCAGTGCCAGCGCCGCGACCGCGCGTGCCCGTGTCGCCGGCTCGACCAGGCCGCCGCGCGCTCGGCTCATCCAGATCTGCGCTTGGGCGGCGTCGCCGCGGTGCGCGGCCTCGAAGTACGCCAGTTCGATCGCATAGGACTGAAGCAGACCCTGCGGGAGCTCGGCGAAGCGCGCGGCGATCCGGTCCAGCGCGCGCCCCGCACCATCGGTATCGCCGCGGTCGCTGGCGATCACGTAATCGAGGAAATGCAGTCCGGCCGCGCAGAGCGCGTCGCTGCCGTCGTCGACCGCGTGCGCACGCGCCAGCGCGGCGTCATCGAGATCGCGCGGCCGTGTGCCGGACAGGCTCCGCGCCGACAGCGCGGCGAGCACGACGCGCAGCTGCGCCGCCGGACTGCCGCGGCGCAGCTCGCGCCATTGCATGCCGTCGTTGAGAAAGCCGCCGATCCGCATCGGGATCGCGGTGACCGCGAACAGGAAGCTCGACAGCAACGCCGCCGCGCCGGCGTACAGCGCGACACGTCCGCTCGTGGCGGAGAAGGCGCATGCCGCGGCGCCGGCCAGCAGCAGGCTCGCCAACGGTCCGCCGGCGATCAGCGGCCGCAGTTGCGGCGCGACGGGCCGTTCCGCGTCGGGCGCCATCACGGTCAGCCCGCCAAATCCGCCCGAGCGCAGAAACAGGCCCAGACGCCAGCCCTGCGGCTCGTGCGTCAGGCGCAGCGGTCCGACCGTCATCAGCACCAGCCGCATGCCGCCGATCCGGCCGCCGGCCCAATGCCCCGCCTCGTGGACGAGGACGGCGCCCAGCCAGACCGTGAAGGCGCCGGCGATGTCCCACGGCGACAGCAGGTCCGGCACGCGCGGACCGGCATGGCGTGCCGCCAAAACGCCGACCAGCACGCCGAGCGCGCCGCCGGCTGCGGCCAGCGCCAGGCCGCTGACCCAGCGGCGAAATCCGGGCCGTCTCGGTGCGGCGGCATGGTCGGGCGGTGCGGCCTGCGGTGTCGAGGACATGCGGCCAGCATAGTCGCCGCGTCGCGACCTCGCGCATGCCACCCGGCATACTGCAGGCACGTCCCCCGCAGGAGGAGATTCCGATGAAGTCATTCGCCTGGCTGCTGCCGCTCGTGTTCGCGGCGTGCGCGCCCGCTGCCCGAGTTGCCGATCCGCCCGGTCCGCCGGAGCGCACGGTGCTGATGCGCCACCACTGGTCGCTGGACGATGCGCGCGACGCCGGCGGCACCCGCATCGCCGCCTTGTTCGCGCGCCCGCAGCAGCCGCTGCAGCTCGACTTCGACTCGGCGCGGCTGGGGATCGACCATGCCTGCAATCGCATCGGCGGTGCGTACGCGCTCGTCGACGGCCACCTCGTCGTCGAGGAGCTGGTGCAGACGATGATGGCCTGCGCCGATCCGGCGATCGCCGGCCTCGATGCGGCGATCGGCGACCGCCTGCGCGGCCGCTCGGCGCTGACGCTGCAGACGGCCGGCGCTGCACCCGCGCTGACCCTCGTCAACGCACAGGGCGATCGTCTGCGTTTCGTCGGCCGGCCGACCGCTGCGGCGCGCTACGGCAGCACCGGCGAACGGATGTTCTTCGAGGTCGCACCGCGCACGGCCGCCTGCGCCGACTCGACGGCCGGCGTCGGCGCGTGCCTCAACGTGCGCGAGCGCCGTTACGATGCCTCGGGTCTTCTCGTCGGCGAACCGGGCGACTGGCAGATCCTGCGCGAGCCGATCGAAGGCTATGCGCACGAGAACGGCGTGCACACCGTGCTGCGCGTGATGCGCTACCGGATCGCCGATCCGAAGCCCGGCATGCCGGCGACGGCCTACGTGCTCGACGCGATCGTCGAGTCGTCGTCCGATACGCCGTAGCCGCGACGAGGCCGAATGCCGTACGGCGCGCCGCCGCCCGCGAGCTGCCCGCGCCCGCATCGAGCCGGCGCCGCGTTGTCGCGGGCGCGGGCTGCTGCCCACGCCGATTCGGGCTCACCGGCGATCTGCGCCTGTGGACGATGGCGTCGGTGCCGATGTCGTGAGCTTCGGTGCGACAGGCGATCGCTCGCGATCGGTATCGATGGGATCGGCGCGCCTTTGCAGGCGCCGGCCCGCATGCGAGAATCGGCCGCTTCGGGCCGTTAGCTCAGTCGGTTAGAGCAGGGGACTTGGAGGAGCGACCTAAACGCCTCGGCGCAGGGTCGGCTCCGTACGGGTTGCTCGGGGTAGGTGCATCCTGTCCCGCAGTAGAACTTCTCAAATTCGGTGAACGCTACCGCGGCAGCGCCGCCATGCCAACGCCGAGCGAAGCTCCCGCGAGGGAGAACGTGTAGAGACTCGACGGGAAGGCCGAAAGGCAAGACAGAGTCCAGACCACGAACCGGAAACGGGCGGCGAAAGCCGAAGTGGTACGCATAATCCCTTGGTCGTAGGTTCGAGCCCTACACGGCCCACCATCTTGTCGCCCTCGCACAACGCCGGGCGCCGTCCCGGCCGCGCGCCGGGCGGGCAGGCTGGGCTACCATGCCCGGATGGCACGGCGGATCCACCATTTCGGCGTGTGCAGCCTCGACATCGCGGCGCGCGAGCTGTCGCGTGCGGGCGAGCGCCTGAGCGTATCGCCGATTGTGTTCGACTGCATCGCGTACCTGATCGAACATCGCGATCGTGCGGTCGGACGCGACGAGCTGGTCGCTGCGGTCTGGGGCAAGACCGGCGTCTCCGATTCGGTCCTCGGCAAGACGCTGCTGAAGGCGCGCCGCGCCGTCGGCGACAGCGGCGAAGAACAGAACATCCTGCGCACCGTGCCGCGCTTCGGCTTCCACTGGATCGCCGAGGTGCGCATCGAGGAGCGCGCCGAATCGGACCACAGGGTCGAGGTCGCCGCGGCGATACCCGCCGCGCACGACGCGCAGGACTTGATGCTCGCGCCGTCGGCGCCGCGCCGCCGGGTCATGACGGCTGCGGCCCTCATCCTTGCGCTCGGCGCAGGGGTGGCCGCCTTCGTCGCGTGGCGATGGCACGGGGCGGGCATCGAGGGTCGTCGGTCCGATTCGGCAGCGTCCGCGCCGCCATCGGCGCCCGATGCGTCAGGCCGTATCGCGGTGCTTCCGGTTGCGGTGACGGCGGACGCCGCGGAGGTCTGGCTGCGTTTCGGGCTGATGGATCTGGTCGCCCACCATCTGCGCGATGCCGGTGTCGCGGTGGTGCCGAGCGAGAGCGTCGTGCGGCTGATCGATGCCGACAGCACGATCGATCCGGCCGCGCTACGCGCGGCCACCGGTGCCCGTTCGCTGGTCGAGTCGACGCTGCGTCGCCTCGACGGGTCGTGGCTGTTGCGCGTGACGATGGTCGATGCCGGTGGACGGCGGCGTCAGGCGCAGGCGCGCGGCGAAGACCCCATCGCGGTTGCGCGCGATGCGGCCGAACAACTGCTGGCGCTGCTCGGCCGGCCGTCGCGCATCACGCCGGCCGACGTGGTCGACCTGCCGCTGACCGAACTTTCGCAGCGCATCGAGGCCGCCATGCTGGCCGGCGACGTCGCGACCGCCGGCCGTCTGCTGGAGGCGGCCTCGCCCGCGCAGCGCGCCTGGCCCGAGCTGCGTCTTCGCGACGCGCAGATCGACTATCAGGCAGGCCGTACCGAGGCGGCGTACCGGAAGCTGGTCGTACTGCGCGGCGAGATCGACGCTCGATCGCATCCGGTGCTGCGTGCGCGCGTCCTGAGCAAGCTCGGCAGCGCCGCGCGCGTCCTCGGCGATTTCGTGGCGGCGCGTTCGGCCTTCGACGAGGCGATCGCGCTGCTCGGCGACCGGCACGAGCCGGTCACGCTCGGTCAGGCCTATGTCGGGCGCAGTGTCAGCTTCATCGAACAGGGTCAGTTCGCCGCGGCCAGCGACGATTTCTCGCTGGCGCGGACGGTCTTCCAGTCGATCGACGACCAGTTCGAGCTGTCGGTGGCCGAGTACTGCGAAGGCCTGATGGAGAACCGCCGCAACCGGCCGCAGTCCTCGCTGCCGATCTTCGCGCGCGTCGCCGATCGGTTCGAGCAGTTCGGTGCGCTCAACGAGCTGGCCAATGTGCGCAGCAATCAGGTCCTGGCCCAGTACAACCTGCTGCAGCACGGCGACGCCCTCGCGACCAGCGACCGCAGCATGCCGCTGCTCGCGCGCCTGCAGAATCCGATCCCGCGCCATCAGCTTCAGTACGCCCGGGCGACGGCGCTTGCGGCCGTGGGCCGGCTGGTCGAAGCGCGCGCGGCCTATGCGGGGCTGGCCGCCGATGTGGACCCGGTCCGCGAGGCGCGCATCACCGCGATGATCCGACGGCGCCAGGCCGATCTGGAGATGCAGGCCGGCGATGCGCAGCTCGCGCACGACATCGCGCGACAGGTCAGCGCGATGCCGGCCCTGGCCGATGCGATCACGATACGCGCCAGTGGCTGGCTGACCGTGGTCCAGTCGCTGACGAAGCTCAAGCGCACGGCCGAGGCGCGCGATCAGGTGCAGCAACTGGTCGCCTGGGCGGCATCGACGGACCATGCGATCGCCATGCTTTACGGCCGGCTCGCGCAGGCCGAGGAGGCACTCGCCGACGGCCGCCAGGCCGCGGCACTGGAGCTGTACGCCGGTGCGATGCTCCAGGTAGAGCGCGACGGCGTGCCGGCCGACGTGGCTCTGGTCGCAATCGCCTATGGGCGCGCGCTGATCGCGGCCGGCGATCTGGCACGGGCCGGCGTGGTGGCCGGCCGCGTGACCCGCTATGCCGAGCAGGATTTCGAGAGCGCCCTGCTGCTCGCCGAGCTGTATCACGCGATGGGCAGGGTCGAGGCCTGGCGCACGGCATTGGAGCATGTGCGTACGCTGGCCGGGGAGCGCGCGATCCCGCCCGGCCTGATGCTCCCGCCGCGACCGGAGGTTCCGGTCGGGCCCGCGCCTCGCGCCGTAGCGCCTTGATTTCACGAAGGCGGAAGGCAAACGGACACGGAAACGGCATCGACCGGTCAAGACGATCGAACGCACGGGTGCCGTCGGCCGCTCATGCTGGACGACCGGGCTGATCCGGTTCGACGTGGAGGGTGATGCAGTGATCCGATTCTTCTCAGCGCACGATGGTGCCGCCCGGTGCGGTCCTCTCGCAGCCTGCCTCGGCCTCGGTCTTTCGCTGTGCGCGAACGGCGCGCTCGCGACGGCGCCCGCAGCCGATACCTCGGCAGCGCGTCCGGCGCGGGTGGTGTCGGTCACCACCTGCGCGGACGACGGCAGCGCCGGCACGTTGCGGTCGATCGCCGGTGGCGCAGCCAGCGGCGACACGGTCGATCTCGGCTCGCTCGATTGCGACACGATCGTGTTGCAGAACGGCCAGATCGAGATCGCCGTCGACGCGCTCGTCATCGCCGGTCCGTCCCGCGATGCGCTGACCATCGACGGCGCCGGCGCCGGCCGCATCTTCCTGCACACCGGCAACGGAACGCTGGCGCTGCACGCGCTGACGCTCGCCCGCGGCCGGGTGGTCGACGGCAACGGCGGCTGCGTCGCATCGAGCAACGGCAGCATCGACCTCGTCGATGCGATGGTCACCGGATGCACCGCGCACGACATGTCCGGCCTGTCCGCGTACGCCGGTGGCGGCGGTCTCTATGCCGCCGGCGACATTCGCGTGCTGCGCAGCGAGGTCAGCGACAACACGGCGTCGGCCGACGCGGCGCGCGCGATCGGCGGCGGCGGGCTGCTGACGCGGCTCACGGCCGATGGCGCACCGGGCAACGTCGAGATCACGGACAGCGCGATCACCGGCAATCGCGTGCTGTCGGTCAGCAAGGGATTCGACGTCCATGTCGTCGGCGGCGGCATCGATTCGAACGGAACCGTCACGATTCTGCGGGGGCGGGTCGCGGACAACAGCGTCGCCACGGCCTCGACCGACGACGAAAAAGAAAGCGTCAGCCAGGGCGGCGGCGTGCACACGGTCGGACTCGACGCGACCGACAGCACGTTCAGCGGCAACCGGGTCGAGAACTCGGGCGGCGCGATGGACGTGGCCGGCGGCGCGATCGCCGTCCGCGGTGCCGCGGTGATCCGCAGCTCGACGATCGAGCGCAACCATGCCGGCATGCTCGCGGGCGGCATCGTCCAGCACGGGGGGGCGCCCGGCGTGTCGCAGCTCACCCTCGTCAACAGCACGGTCTCGCACAACACGGCGGGGTTCTACGGTGCCGGCCTCGTCATCATCGATCGTCTGGTGATGAGGAACAGCACGGTGGCCTTCAACGCGGTCGACGAGGCCAGCCCTTTCGGCATCGGCGGCATCCTGATCGGTTCGAACGACACCACCGGAGCCTATGCGATCCACAGCTCGATCGTCAGCGACAACCAGTCCGGCAGCCAGGCGATGCTCGCTCGCGATCTCGCCTTGTTCATGTCCGAAATACCGATCACGGTCGTCGGCTCCCACAATCTCGTCGGCGAGTCCGGCGGCCTGACACTGCCCGACGACACGCTGGGCGGCGATCCGCTGTTGCTGCCGCTCGCGGACAACGGCGGTCCGACGCGCACGCATGCGCTGGCCGAGGGCAGTCCCGCGATCGACACGGGCGACAATGCGGCGGGCCTGGCGTCCGATCAGCGCGGCGGGCTCCATCGGCGCGCGTTCGGTGCCGCGGCGGACATCGGCGCGTTCGAGGTGCAGCCTTCGCCCGACGTGATCTTCCGCAGCGGGTTCGATCCGTCCGAGTAGGCCGCGCAGATTCGATCGCGGCGAGGCGCCGGCGATCCAGCGCACCGTGCGCAGATGCACCGCCGCGCACGATATGGCAGGTGCGCCGGTCGCCCTCGTCCGCGGCAGGACGGTCGCTAACGTAGCCGATACGGGCGGGTGACGTGCGCTGTGCTGCGGCGCCGGTGTATCGACCAGGGCCGGCGCGCCGGCTCGCGGTCGAAGATGCGGCGCGATCGACACGAATCTGGGGCGCCGGTCGCCTGCGTCGGGCCGCGTCGGTCAGCGGCCCGCCGTCATCGACAGCGCGGCACACGCGCGGTCGCGGCGATCGCGCGGCTGTCGTGCCGGGGCGAGCCGAACCTGCGGCTCACGGCGCTTCACGCTGCGCCGTGAGCCGTGGCCACAACCGGCGCCGCCTCGCGGCGGAGCGCTGCGGGCGGGTGGCCGTTCGGCTAGGCTAGCGCCTCCTGTTCGCACCGGTCATCGCATCGTGACGCCCGTTTTCACCACGCCGGATCTGTGCGATGCCCATCCCGAGCGCATCGAGGTCGTCGAGCCGCTGTTCCGCAGCTACGGCGGGCGCAGCGCGTTCTGCGGGCGTATCGTCACGGTCGCCTGTTTCGAGGACAACTCCAAGGTCAAGGAGCTCGCATCGCGACCGGGTGAGGGACAGGTCATGATCGTCGACGGCGGTGGCTCGATGCGGCGTGCCTTGCTCGGCGATCAGGTCGCGGCGGCCGCCGCCGCCAACGGCTGGTCGGGCCTGCTGATCCACGGCTGCGTCCGCGACGTCGTCGCGCTCGGCCGTCTCGCGCTCGGCGTGCAGGCGCTCGGCAGCCATCCGCTCAAGACCGATAAGCGCGGCCTCGGCGACATCGACGTGCCGGTGCGTTTCGCCGGCGTGCGTTTCGTGCCGGGCCACTGGCTCTACGCCGATCTCGACGGCGTCATCGTCGCCGACGCGGACCTCCTGTCCGCCTAGCGCGACCGGCCGCCCGGCCGGCGCTGTTCTAGCTTCGCTCTCGCATCGGCAGCCGCGCGATCCGGTCGTCGCCGGGAGGCTTGCGACCCTCCGCGCAGGCGTCGTGCCGGACGCCGTCTGCGTCGATCTCGATGGACCGCGCCACCCCGCGTCCACGCCGGCAGCGCCAGCGCCTAAGTCATTGGCTGAACGTCACGAATCGTCACGGGATTTTCCTTGACAGGTACCAGGGCGCAACATAAGGTGGGATGTAGTGGTGTTTTGTGGTGTTTTGTGGCCAGAGCCTCGCGAAAAACATGTTCCAGGGCGAAACCGCAGTCACGCTCGACGAAAAGGGCCGGGTAGCGATACCCGCAGCTCACCGGGAGGCCGTCGCTCGCGTCAGCGGCAACCGCCTGGTCGTCACCTACAACCCTTTCGAGCACGGCTGTCTGTGGATCTTCCCCGAAAAGGAATGGGAGCGCGTACGCGACGAGGTCAACGCGCTGCCGAGCGTCAAGGCGGTGCATCGCAATCTGCAGATGAAGCTGG